>WNFY01000734.1_pt1 | contig 29924 bp, 30 predicted proteins | sample 5400091 | NCBI WGS metagenome assembly WNFY01 (sample SAMN13153364, study PRJNA577476) | soil metagenome | isolation source: 60 cm soil or saprolite under grassland replicate 1 | place: USA:California | collected 2016-06-15 | reverse complement strand
GTTAAATTTTTGTTTCGCATAATTTTCATGCCTGTTTAATCTTCTTTTAATAGCTCCAGGAATTTATTCATCCCTTCAAGTTTTTCTTTGGTTAGCTTATAACTGATATTCTTTTTATAATAAACATTCAAATCATACACTGCATTTTGGTTCTCCGCAATCACTTTATCCATGTTCTCCAAACCTGTTGCATTAGCTTCATTAAACCGCCAAATAAAATCATCAGGCAATTGTTTATTGGCTATCCATGCAGCAAATACAAAAGGCAGACCTGTCATGGCTTTCCATGCTCCTGCAAGATCATAAATATAGGGTGATACTTTCCGCTGCGCCAATGCCCGGTCTCCAATTACAACTCCTGCTGTGGTTCCGTTTATATCCCGTATGTAATTCTCTTTCGCATCTTCCTGCACAGGACTAATTTTCCAATAATGCCTCAGTAATATTTTACACAGGTGCACCGATGTACGGCTTTGATAATCGAGCAACACCCTTTCAATTTTTTCTACAGGTACTTCGCTAAACAAACAAACACTTGCCACATCGCCTTCCGCGCCAATACAATAATCAGCAACAATATGCCATTCCTGAAGCTGAGGAATTATGGATATCGGCACAAGTCCCGCATCAATCGTTCCATCCATCAGCATATCTGCAATTTTTGAAGGATATTCTTCAATCAACTCAATCTGCTTTATTAGTTCGCATGAATGCCTGATGCCATACAACAAAGGCTTCGTATTTAAATAACTAACGGCTCCAATTTTTATCTTCTTCAATTAATATATTTTTGCATGCAAAGAAAAGAGATTTTTATGAACCGGGCGGGAGTACATATGGCATCGTTTGTTGCGTCGCACTCTTGTACGTTTTGAACTTTGTGAAGCAGTTTGAATGTTCCGGCGTTTGAAACTTTTAAGGTTGAACTTTCGAACAATCAAACTTTCGAACAATCAAACTTTCTCGAAAATATTCAACTGTCCGTTACATAAAATAAAAAAACTAAAAACCGGAAACCACTCGCAGAGTCCTGCGGACAAACTACAAACTATTAAATGGAGCTAAACAATCTCACTGCCATCTCTCCCGTTGACGGACGTTATCGCAAGCAAGTTGCTCATCTGGATGAATACTTTTCTGAATATGCATTGATAAAATACAGGGTGATTGTAGAAATAGAATATTTTTTGTTCCTTGCTGATAAAAAATTTTTTAAACCCCGAGCAAAAGCAAAACAGCAATTGAAAAAAATTGCCGAAGGTTTTGGTCTTGATGACGCACAGCAAATAAAGCAAATTGAAACGATCACCAATCATGATGTAAAAGCAGTTGAATATTTTTTAAAACAACAATTGGAAAAAGCCGGTGCTGCAGATATAAAAGAATGGATACATTTTGGTTTAACTTCTCAGGACATCAATAACACTGCCATTCCATTGAGCTGGAAACATTGTATGGAGCATGAGTATTTGCCTTCAATAATTAATCTGCAAAACAAGCTGCATGAATTTGCTGTCCAATGGAAAGATATTTCGATGCTCGCCAGAACCCACGGGCAGCCTGCATCTCCCACAAAGCTGGGAAAAGAAATTATGGTATTTGTGGAGCGTTTGGATAACCAGGTGCAACTGTTTGCCCATATTCCTTATGCAGCAAAATTTGGCGGCGCTACAGGCAATTTTAATGCCCATAATATTGCGTTTCCAAAAAAAGATTGGGTGGATTTGGCAACAGAATTTGTAGAAAATATTTTGGGTCTTCAACGTTTGAAATTTACTACGCAGATTGAACATTACGATAATCTTGCTGCTCACTTTGATGCCATCAAACGCATCAATACAATACTCATTGATTTATGCCGTGATATCTGGATGTATATCAGCATGAATTATTTTAAACAAAAAACAAAGGAGGGTGAAATCGGTTCATCAGCAATGCCGCATAAAGTAAACCCCATTGATTTTGAAAATGCAGAGGGAAATCTTGGCATTGCAAATGCTTTGCTGGAGCACTTTTCAGGAAAACTTCCCGTTAGCCGACTGCAAAGAGATTTAACTGATTCAACAGTATTAAGAAATCTTGGTGTGCCTGTTGCACATACATTAATTGCAATTAAATCCATTGAAAAAGGTTTGGAAAAATTGGTATTGAATAAAGCAAAACTGAAAGAAGACCTTGAAAACAATTGGGCTGTAGTAGCAGAAGCTATTCAAACAATATTGAGAAGAGAAAATTATCCCAATCCTTATGAAGCATTGAAAGACCTGACAAGGGGGAGATCATCTGTTACCAAAAATGACATTCATCAATTCATAGATACTTTAAAAGTCAACGCAGGAATAAAAAAGGAATTGAAAGCAATTACACCACACAATTATACAGGAGTGAATCCAGAGATAAATACAAAAAACAAATTTCAAATAACAAGCTCGAAATAAGCAACAAATAAAAAATAAAAACGAATTCTTTTTTTAATTTGAAGTTTAATTTCTAATTTATTTGTTTCTTGATTTTTTGGTTATTGTTTCTTGATTCTTGTTTCTTGATTCTTGTTTCTTGTCAATGGTTTCTTTTCAGCTTAAACATCAAAAGCTTTTTCTTGTTCTCCATAAAAAAGCCATCTTGTTTAAAGCCACATTTTAATAACACTTTTTGAGATGCAATATTGGGTTGCTCTGTTATAGCGTACAAATATTGATGCTGCTGAGAATTAAAGTAAAAAGGAATGCCAGCTTTTACAAGTTCAGTTGCAAATCCTTTACCCCATGCCGAAGGTTTTAAAGCATAACCTATTTGAATTCTGTCATCTTCTTCTTTAATTGGTATCAGCGCAAATGATCCGATAAATTCCCGTGACACTTTTTCATAAGTTACCCATCGCCCCATGTTGGGATGTGTGTTATAGAAGCTTATATTTTGCTGAAGAAACGAATCGCACTCTTCCTTGCTTTTGGGCGGCCTGATATAGCGCATTACTTCTTTATCGCTGTTTAACGCATAAAAATCATCGGCATCATCCATTATATACTGGCGAACAATTAACCGCCGTGTTTCAAAAATGATCAAGGATGAGTTTCCGGTTAGTTTTTTAATATCATTCTCTGCAGTATCAACTCTATTGTCTTTCATATTTTAAAGTTAACAAGCTTTACTATAAAAATTTTGATCACAACAATTTTTTCATCACATACATTCCTCTGTATTCTGGTTTCATTTTTTCAAAAGGTAAATGATAAGTCCCGCATATTTCAAAACCCATTTTTTTATAAAATTGAATTGCGGCCGTACTGCTGTCCATTACTTTTAACCAGATTAGTTTTTTGTTTTTTTCCTTTGCAATTTCCATGATTAAATTAAGAACATATTTACCTATTCCTTTTCCACTTGCTTTTTTTCTAAGATAAATCCTTTCCAGTTCAAGTGAATGTAAATTTTCTTCATTAAATAATTGCGCGTCAATATTTAGTTTAAGAAATCCAACAGCTTCTTTGTTGTAATAAATAATATAGAACCATGCATTAGCATCACCAAGTTCATGAAGAAGACTTTCTACAGAGAAACTTTTTTCAATATACCATTTGCCCTCATCATGCCAAAGATGTAAATAATGATCACTATAAGCACAAATAGCAACATCGCTAAGCAAAGCCGCATCGTCAACACCAATTCTTTTTATTTCTATACTGTCATTTGTGATCATAACTGCTCAAAAGAATTACAAAGCGTACTAAGAGTGCGACGCAACGGAAGCTAAACTGAAATACAAAAAGCCGGGCTCATAAGAATTATTTGCTTTAATCAACTACAAACTGTAAACTATAAACTGTAAACTACTTATGAATCTCACTCGTAAAATGAAATTCTATATCCGGGTTATTTTGTTTTTCGGTATTTAAGAACCATTCGCTTTGCGCAAGATAAACAGGATGACCATCTTTATCCACTGCAGAGTTTTGTTGCTTGAAGCGAAGAAAATCTTCCAGTTTTTTTGAATCCTTACTTGTAAGCCAGCATGCTTTGTAAAAAGGTAATGTTCTGAATTCACAGGCAGCGCCATATTCATGCAGCAGGCGATATTGTATTACTTCAAACTGAAGCTCACCAACGCAGCCAATAATTTTTTTTGTGCCTCCATATTGTGTGAACAACTGTGCAACGCCTTCATCGGTCAACTGCCGAATGCCTTTTTCCAGTTGTTTTGTTTTCATAGGATCTTTATTCACCAGTTCCTTAAAAATTTCAGGCGAGAAAGAGGGAATGCCTGTGAAATAAAAATCTTCACCCTCTGTAAGTGTATCACCAATTTTAAAATTGCCCGTATCAAACAAACCCACCACATCACCGGGATATGCGTCTTCAATAATATCCTTGCTTCGTGCCATGAATGAATAAGGATTACTGAAACGCAAATCTTTATCAAGCCGCACGTGATGATAATATTTATTGCGTTCAAGTTTGCCGCTGCATACACGAAGAAACGCAATGCGGTCGCGGTGTTTGGGATCAAGGTTGGCGTGTATTTTAAAAACAAACCCGCTGAATTTATCATCGTCAACATCAACCATCTTTACATTCGTTTCCCTGCTGCGCGGCACAGGTGCAATGCGAATAAATGTATCGAGCAGTTCCTTCACACCAAAATTGTTAATAGCACTGCCAAAAAATAAAGGCGCCACTTTGCCCTGCAGATAGTCACCCACATTCAATGCACCATGAACACCTTCTATCAGCTCAACATCATCTCTTAATTGTATGGCATCCTTCTGTCCTATTTTTTCATCAAGCAAGGGATCATGCAAATCTTCAATTACTACGCTGTCTTCTTCTGTAGCCTTTGTATGCGCAGTAAACAACAATAAATTTTTATCATGAATATTGTAAACGCCTTTAAAATCCTTACCGCTGTTGATAGGCCATGTCATCGGGTGCAGGTTTATTTTTAATTCCTTTTCAATTTCTTCCAAAAGGTCAAACCTGTTTTTGCCATCACGATCAAGCTTATTAATAAACACAATCACCGGCGTATCACGCATACGGCATACTTCCATTAAACGCCTTGTTTGTTCTTCCACACCATTTACACTATCAACTACAAGCACAACACTGTCCACTGCCGTTAATGTTCTGTAAGTATCTTCTGCAAAGTCTTTATGACCCGGTGTATCCAGTAGGTTTATCAGCATGTTTTTATATTCAAAAGTCATTACGCTTGTTGCAACAGAAATACCGCGCTGCCGCTCAATTTCCATAAAGTCACTGGTAGCGTATTTTTTTATCTTGTTACTTTTTACAGCACCCGCTGTTTGAATAGCACCACCAAACAAAAGAAACTTTTCCGTTAATGTTGTTTTCCCGGCATCAGGGTGTGAAATAATTGCAAATGTTTTACGCCTGTTTATCTCTTTATCGTATTTCATAATCGTAATCCAAAAGTTGGGGTGCCAATAAAGCCCAAAAGAAGTTGTAACGGACTTCCTGACTTTTCTGACTTCTTTACTTTTTCGGGGCGCAAAGGTAAGGATTGGATTTTTTATGGAACGGGCTTTAGCATTTCTTATAAGCTTTCGTTGATCACTCACTTCAGGGTTCTGAACTTTAGCAGTTAGCGTTTCCAATTACATGTGAGGTTTCCAATTTTCAATTTGTAGTTTTTAATTCAACATAAAATGACTACCTGCAATTTTTATTACTCATAATTTTGCCCTATAAATTTTCAGGCAATGGCATTTATAGATTATTATGAAATATTAGGCGTAAACAAAAATGCGTCTGAGGAAGAAATAAAAAAAGCATACAGAAAATTAGCACGCAAATATCATCCTGATTTGAATCCGAATGATAAAGAAGCGAACAAAAAATTTCAGCAGATCAATGAGGCAAATGAAGTGCTGAGCGATCCGGAGAAACGAAAAAAATACGATCAATACGGCAAGGATTGGCAGCACGCTGAAGAATTTGAAAAAGCAAGACACTCAGGACAACGGCGGTCAACCGCAGGTGCAGAAGACTTTTCAGGCTTCTCAGGTGCATTTGATGAAGAGGGCTTCTCCGATTTTTTTCAATCAATGTTTGGCAGCAGTGGAAGAACACGAGGCAGAGCAAGCCAGGTAAAATTCAGAGGGGAGGATTACAATGCTGAACTGCATCTTTCATTGAGGGATGCATACAAAACACATCAGCAAACATTAAAGGTGAATGATAAGAATATAAGGATCACCATACCTGCAGGTGTTGAAAACGGGCAGATCATAAAATTAAAAGGTCATGGAGGGCCAGGTATTAATGGCGGACCAAATGGTGATCTCTACATCACATTTGTAATTGCTGATGATCCTAAGTTCAAGCGTTTGGGAAACGATTTGCATGCAACCGTCGATCTCGACTTATATACGGCAGTATTAGGCGGCGAAATAACTGTTGATACAATGAATGGAAAAGTAAAACTGAAAGTAAAGCCTGAAACACAGAACGGCACTGTAACAAGACTAAAAGGAAAAGGTTTTCCAGTATATAAAAAAGAAGGAGAGTTTGGTGACCTATATATAACCTACTCTATAAAAATCCCCACTCACTTAACAGAAAAACAAAAAGAGTTGTTCCGGGAATTACAAAAACACTCATCATAAAAATTATTGCAATGGAAAATGAACATTTAATACCGGCAGATAAATTTTGTGCTCATTATAATGTTGAGTTTTCGTTTATCAATACATTGCAGGAATATGGATTAATTGAAATGACTTCAATTGAAGAGAATTATTTTATAGATCTAAATCAATTGCAAAAGCTGGAACAATACACAAGGTGGCATTACGATCTTGATATAAATATAGAAGGCATTGAAGTGATAGAACATTTATTGAATCGTGTGAGAAATATGCAGGATGAAATTATTTCGTTACAAAACAGGTTGAGAATATTTGAAGAAAATAGCAGAAGAATTTTTTGAACCAGCCAGGTGAATAAGTATTGAGCTTCCATATATAGTAGCTCTATTGTAGTGTGAAACATGAGAGGAGGGCGTGAGACAGTCTCGCCTTTGTCGTTTCACGCCTCACGATTAATCCTTCACTCCTTCTTCCCTCCCAGCATTGGCACGAAAGAAAAATAATCAAAATATTCTTCATCAAGTGTTCCGTTTTCATTTTTTGTAACGCGCAACATACGCTGCTTGTCGCCTTCATCAAGAGGAACTACCATAATGCCATCCGGTTTCATTTGCGCAAGAAGTTTTGGTGGAACGAAGGGGGCTGCAGCCGTGATCAGCACTTTATCAAAAGGCGCAAACGCAGGAAGACCTTCAAAGCCATCTCCATAAAAAAATTTTACAGTAGGATACTTCTCTTTAAAAATAAAATTTTTGCTGTTCTCATATAATTTTTTCTGCCGTTCAATAGTATAAACCCTTGCTCCCATCTCCGCAAGTACAGTTGCCTGGTATCCGCTGCCCGTGCCTATTTCAAGCACTTTATCATTACGTTTTACCTGCAACAGTTGTGTTTGATAAGCAACTGTGTAAGGTTGCGAAATGGTTTGCCCTTCTGCAATGGGAAAAGCCCTGTCTTCATAAGCAATTTTTTCAAAAGCGGAGTCAAGAAAAAAATGGCGGGGAATATGTTCTATGGCATGCAAAACGTTTTCATCGGTTATACCTTTATGGCGCAACTGTATAATTAACTGGCGTCTCATTCCCTTGTGCTTATATGTGTCTTCGTACTTTCTCATTGGTCCTGCAAAGTTAACTAAGAGATAAGGGAGTAGAAAGAGAAAAACAAATGGAGCTTAATAAAAAATGCTATGAAATCTTAATCATAGCATTAAAAAAATCAAATAACAAAAACGCTGTCTGTCGTTAGGCAGGAAATAAATTAGAAATTCAAAAGTTCAAATAAAAAAACAAATCTGTTTTTGCTTTTTACTTTGTACTTATTTGAAACTTGCTTTTTGGGATTTGCTTTTTCTTCTAAAGATGTTTTATTCAATTGTAAATTTATTTCCTTCGGTAACTCCCTTCCAGTCATCTGTCCTGAATGGAGATGCGGGAAAACCCTCTTTATTGTATAAATTATCAGTACCCGTATCATCGGCCCACCCAAAACGAACAGCTACCGGGTTATTTACACTATCACTGGATACTATAACATGATCTCCTTCAATCATTGCTTTCGCAGAATGAAACTGTTTATCTGCCCCTGCAATTTCAAAACCTTTCAACTCGCCATTCTTTGATATTAAACCGCTACCCGTGTTTGTAAAATAAATGTTGATCTTGTTACCATTTACCTGCATTGATTTGTACACCGGTCCGCTGTACACTACATTTTTCTTATACACATTATGCAATGCAATTGCAGCAAGACGTTTGCCTACGTCCTGTTTATTTTTCGGATGAATATCATTTGCTTCACCAATGTCTGTTGTAACTGCCATTCCTGTGTTTGGTAAAGATAAAGTCATTGTTTGCGCTTCACGTAATTCAGCCCATGTACTTCCTTTTTTGCTGTTACCATTATCTGCATTAAAGCTTGCCAGTTGCACAAAATAAAAAGGAAAGCCCCCTTGATTCCAGTGCTTACGCCAATCAGTAATCATGAGTGGAAATGCTTTCCTGTACTGGTATGCGCGACCTGCATTGGCTTCACCCTGGTACCAGAGTGCCCCTTCGATTGCATACGGAATTAAGGGATTTATCATTGCATTGAACAATAAGGTAGGATAACTGTTTGGCTCTACAGAAGCAGTCTCACCTGCGATTGATTCAACCTTAAAAGGCCAGTTACCGGCTAATGAAATAACGTTGCTGCCAACAGTCAACTTCATATCAGTGCTATCACCATAAATACCACCGCCACCTCCCGTATCTTCAACACGAACTGCTATCACATTCTTACCTTCTTTTAAAACACCTGCCGGTATGGTGTATTTCCTTTTAGCATTATAAGAATTTATGCTTCCTACTTTTACACCGTTTACATAAGTAATATCGTTGTCATCAATCATCGCTAATTCAAGCGTGGCTTCTTTGCCTGCATCTGCTGCTGAAATATTAATCGTTTTACGAAACCATACAAAACCATCCAATTCTCCTAATTGCTGATTTTCCCAAAGACCAGGTAATTTCATTTGCTGCCATTTACTGTCATCCATATCTGCATTTTTCCAATTCTCCGCTTCACCGGCATTTGGTAGTGAACCTTGCAGCGCTTCTATCTTTTTCATCGTTGCTTCCTTACGCACTTTAGCAAGTGAATCGAGATTAAGTGAAGGCATTGCAGCAATCATACTTTTAAACTCATCACTATTTTCAAAAGCATCACGGCTTGTCCATGTTTCTACATGTGTGCCTCCCCATGAAGTATTGATCAAACCTATCGGCACTTTTAATTCATTATATAATTCTCTCGCAAAGAAATATCCAACAGCTGTGAAATCTCCAACTGTTTCAGGGCTACATACTTTCCATTCTCCTCGCAGTATATCTTTTTCTGGTATTGCGCTAATGTTGTTGGGAACTTTGATATGTCGTATCTCAGGATAACTTGCCGTTGCGATCTCCTTATCTGCATTAATCGCTGAACGTACTGTAAATTCCATATTCGACTGTCCTGAACAAATCCACACTTCACCTACCAATACATTATTGAAAGTAACTGTATTGTTTCCTTTTATAACAAGCTGATAAGGACCACCTGCTGTTTCTTTATCAAGATTAATTTTCCAGTTGCCATTTTTATCTGCAATCACAGATTTTGTTTTATGATTAAACTGAAGAGTAATTTTTTCATTTGCTTCTGCCCAGCCCCAGACAGGAATTTGTTTATTACGTTGAAGCACCATGTTATCACCAAAAATTTTCGGAAGAGTAACATTTGCAAAAATTCGCCCACAAAAAAATAAGAGTACCAGTAAAAGAAATTTTTTTTTCATGTTGGAAGTAATTGAGGTAATAAAATAATAAGATAGATTTCGATTTATATTTTCAACAGTTACATAGAAACATACCCACAAAGGTTTTCCTCTTTTGTCTATTATGCTTTCTATGTATCTATGCATCTATGTTTTTGGATAGTAAATTTCTTTTGTTGAATAAAGTTTAGTCACGATAGCTATCGGGAGTACAAGTGAGTGACACAAGAGACGATCATCAAAGAACAAAGCTTGTAACAAAAAATCATTTCAAAAAATTATGATCAGACTGAGAGTTAAACCTTAAATTCTACTTCAGCTTCATATCCTCAATAACACCTTTTATTCTTGCTTCAAGTTTTTCATGAGTTGTATCATACTCTTCCTTGCTGTTGAGTTTTGTATTGACACTAAAGTAAAATTTGATCTTTGGTTCTGTACCTGATGGCCGTGCAGAAATTTTTGTACCATCCTCTAAAATAAATTGCAGCACGTTGCTCTTTGGCAAAGTGATATCCCAGGTTTCCTTTGTTTGCAGGTTCTTGCCAATCTGCAATTGGTAATCGAGCAACTGTACCACTTTAACACTATTGATAGTTGTAGGCGGATTATTACGGAAACTTTGCATCATTTCTGTAATTTCTTCCTGGCCACGCATGCCTTTCTTTGTAAGACTGATGAGATGCTCGAGATAAAAACCATATTTGATATACAGCTCGATGAGTTTATCGTATAAAGTATTGCCCTTACTTTTTTCATAAGCTGCCATTTCACAAAGAAAAGCAACCGCAGAAACTGCATCTTTATCACGAACCTTATCGCCAATCATCATACCGAAACTTTCCTCGCCACCAATCACATAATTTTCTTTTCCCTCTTTTTCTTTTATCAATTCTGCAATCCATTTAAAACCGGTAAGCACATCATAACACTTAACATTATTTGTCCTGGCAATGTTGTGTATCATGTCTGTTGTAACAATCGTTTTTACAACCATATCATTGGGCTGCGCAATTCCTTTCGCTTTTCGCGCCTCCATCATGTATGTAAAAGCAAGCACGGCAGTTTGATTACCATTCATAAGTACCCATTCGCCTTTGTGATTTTTTATACCAATGCCTACACGATCTGCATCGGGATCAGTACCGGCAAGTATATCAGCATCCATGCTACGAGCCTTTTTCAAACCAATACTCATTGCTTCACTCTCTTCGGGATTAGGATAAACAACAGTAGGAAAATTTCCATCAGGCTTACTTTGCTCCTCTACGATATGAACATTAGTAAATCCAAATGCTTTCAACACAGCAGGCACCAGCATAATACCAGTACCATGAATAGGTGTGTAAACAAGTTTAAGATCATGTTGTAGAGCAATCACATCAGGATATACACTTAAACTCTTTACCATTTTTATATACTCATCATCTATTTCTTTACCAATGATGGTAATATTTTTTTCACCACCACTCCATTTCACTTCATCAACACTATGTATCGCTTCCACTTCATTGATCACATTTTTATCATGCGGCGGCACTAGTTGTCCGCCATCATTCCAGTATGCTTTATAACCATTGTACTCTTTCGGATTATGTGATGCTGTGCATATAACACCGCCGTTGCATTTAAAATAGCGAATCGCGAAACTTAGCTCCGGTGTGGGTCGCAGCGATTCAAACAAATAAACTTTTATACCGTTGGCAGCAAAAACATTGGCAGTTGTTTCAGCAAAGAAGCGGCTATTGTTGCGGCTATCATGACCAATTGCAACTTTTATTTCAGCATTACCATAAGTCTTTTTTAAATAATTGGCAAACCCCTGTGTGCACATGCCTACCGTATATTTATTCATGCGATTCGTACCAACCCCCATCAGTCCCCGCAAACCACCGGTACCAAATTCAAGATTGCGGTAAAATGCATCTGTTAATTCTTCGGGGTTTTCTTTTTGCAGGCGGCGTATTTCATTTTGTGTTTGCTGATCGTAGCTTCCGTTGAGCCATGTATTTATTTTATTTTGAATTGCGGTGTCCATAGTGAAAGGTTTTTTATTGGACGACAAGTTTACACATTATTCATGATTTTTATTTCTAAAATTATTATGGTTACTGGCAGCAGATTTGCATGGCATCTTCGTTGTGTCATGCCCTCCCTATAAAGTCGTTGACTCTCTTGTGCAGTTTATTTTTATTGCAGACAGATCGAGAGCAATTGATACACCAATGCGAAAGCAAGACTCTTCTGAAATATTATTCAAATGAGTTACATCCTCTTAAAAATAATTGCGAGAACATTTACAAAAAATTATTGCAGTGAGAAAGATGCGATTTAAACATGAGTATTATTTTCTAGTCACCATATACTTTACAAAAAAATTTTCGCCGCTGATAACTTCAATCTCAGAAAAATAAAAATCCTTTATGTCTTCCGTTACAATGCAGCAGCATTTATTTTCAAGCGCAGCATAATATTCCAGCCCATCTTCAAAATCATTGACTGCCGGGTTTTGAATCGCTTTTTTAACGGATGTTTTAGTAGCCTCTGCAATTTCGATATGGCTGCTCAGGAAGCTAATCTTTTGTTTCGCAACTTTTGTTTTGTGTTTTTTTTCTGCAAAATAAAATGCAATGGCAAGACAAACAGGAGAAGTAAAAATTTCAAAATTATTTGTATCGGCAAGACTGAGTATTCTTGATGTATACGTAAATAAAGGATACTCTTTATTTAACACTGACACAAGGATATTGGCGTCAACGAATACTCTCATTTTTTTGAGGCAAAATATTCTGCTTTTGCCGATTTACGTGTTCTTTTTTTTGAAGTTTGATAAACCGCTTCACCTTCTGCCACTTGATTTACCCATTCTGAAATAGGGAAATCTTCCATAGACTGATAATTGGAAGATGTAACTTTTTTTAACAAAAATTCTATCAGCCTTGACAAACTGATATTATGCTTATCGGCATATTTTTTTGCCTTATCAATTACCGATTCATCGAAGCTTAAAGTTATTTTAGAATCCATACGTCTATTATTGAATTACAAAATTATAAATAATTATACGGCAAAAAAAATTTTTTTATACGTATAAATTTATTTCCCGTTTTATTTGCTATTGCTCGCAACAATTATTTTCAACTCGGTCTCGAAATTGTTCAAAACTCCTTTTTCTAAAAATCAACCTATATTCGCAAAATTTTATTCTTTCTCATGAAGATTTTATTAAAGCAGGTTGCTATTGCAGATCCGGGCTCACCTTATAACGGATCTGTAAAAGATGTTTTAGTTACAAATGGTATCATTGAACAAATTGACGACAACATTGCTGAAGCTGATGAAGAAATTCAATATGAAAATGCCTTCATTTCGCCGGGGTGGGTAGATATTTTTTCACATTTTAACGACCCCGGATATGAATACAAAGAAACGCTGGAAACCGGTGCTGCTGCTGCGGCTGCCGGGGGATATACGCAGGTTTTTACCTTGCCCAATACCAATCCTTTTGTTCATAATAAAACGCAGGTTGAATATATTGTTCAAAAATCAAAGCCATTATCTGTCCATATACGTCCATTAGGCGCTGTAACAAAATTATGTGAGGGAAAAGAGCTTGCTGAAATGTATGATATGTATTCCAGCGGCGCAGTTGCATTCACAGATGGAATCAATCCAGTGCAATCAGGAGGATTAATGGTGAAAGCACTACAATATGTAAAAGCATTTAATGGTGTTGTGATACAGGTGCCGGTTGATAAAAGCATCGGGCAATTTGGGTTGATGCATGAAGGCATTATATCAACAAGATTGGGCCTGCCCGGCATACCTGCTATGGCAGAAGAATTAATGGTGGCTCGAGATATAAAACTTGCACGTTACGCTGATTCAAAATTGCATTTTACCGGCGTAACAACTGCTAAGTCTCTCGAATACATCAAACGTGCAAAAGATGCAGGCTTGCAGGTAACCTGTTCTGTTACGCCTTATCATCTTTTTTTCTGTGATGAGGATATTCAGGGATATGATACTAATTTAAAAGTGAACCCACCACTGCGTTCAAGAATAGATATGAGGGCTCTTCGGGATGCAGTAAAAAATGGTTTGGTAGATTGCATAGCAACACATCATCTTCCGCAGGACTGGGATAGCAAAACCTGTGAATTTGAATATGCAAAAAATGGTATGACAGGTTTACAAACTGCTTTTGCAGCAGTGCATACAGCATTGCCGGAATTGACAGCAACAGGTATAGTTTCTCTTTTCTCTGTGAATGCAAGAAAAATTTTTAATCTTCCAACAGCTACTATTGCAGAAGAACAACCGGCAGAAATAACATTATTCAATACAACTGATGAAAGCATCTTTACTAAGGAAGAAATCAAAAGCAAATCATACAATTCTGCTTTCATCAATAAATCTTTGAAGGGAAAAGTAATTGGCATATACGCAAAAGGAAGTCTAATTTTGAATAAATAAAATTTCATGGAACAAAAAGTAACTTCTCCTGTTCTGAAAGGAGTCATCATAACTCTTCTTCTTATTGTCTTTGGCCTGATTATTTATTTCACAGGCCAAATGGCAAATAAAAGTATAAGTTATCTGCAATATGCAATTCTCTGCTTCGGAATTATATGGAGTTGCACTTCTTACGCCAAACAATTAAATGGCAATGTAACTTTCGGAAATGTATTTGGACATGGCTTTAAAACAACTGCAGTAGTAGCTGCACTGCTGGCTGTGTATACTTTCATTGCTGTAAAATTTCTTTTTCCTGACATTGTTGACAAATCAATTGAGATGGCAAAAAAGGAAATGGAATCAAAAGGAAATTTATCTGAAGAACAAATGCAGAAAGCGCTTGACATTGTAAGAAAATTTTTTGTGCCTATTGCTATTGGAACAATTCTTTTCATGTTTGCAATAGTTGGTGCAATTTCATCATTAATTGGTGCTGCAGTAGCAAAGAAAAACCCTCAGGGTCCGTTTGTGCAACAACAAATGTAATATCAGAGAATGGATGTATCTATAGTTATTCCTTTATTGAATGAAGAAGAATCTTTACCGGAATTATCAAACTGGATTGTGCGTGTTGTAACTGCACATAATCTTAGTTATGAAGTAATCATGGTAGATGATGGCAGTACTGATTACAGTTGGAATGTAATTCAGCAAATCGCCTGCAATAATCCTCATTTCAAAGGAATAAAGTTTCGGCGTAATTATGGTAAATCTGCTGCATTAAATGAAGGTTTTAAGGCTGCAAAAGGTGATGTTGTAATTACTATGGATGCTGATATGCAGGATTCCCCGGATGAAATTGCCGAACTATATCGCATGATTATTAAAGACGATTATGACCTTGTAAGTGGCTGGAAAAAAAGAAGATACGATAACAGGTTAACCAAAAACCTTCCTTCCAAACTTTTTAATGCTTCAGCACGCAGGATGTCAGGAATAAAACTTCATGATTTTAATTGCGGTCTCAAATCATATAAAAATAAAGTTGTAAAAAGTGTGGAAGTGTATGGAGAAATGCACCGCTATATCCCGGTGTTGGCGAAACTCGCAGGCTTTAAAAAAATAGGCGAAAAAATTGTTGAGCACAGACCAAGAAAATATGGTATTACAAAATTTGGCTGGGACAGGTTTATTAATGGTTTTCTTGATCTGCTTACACTTGCATTTGTTGGTCGCTTTGGCAAAAGACCGATGCACTTTTTCGGTTTATATGGAACGCTTTGTTTTCTTGCAGGTTTTGGCATCAGCATTTATCTTATCATATCAAAACTTACCAACGAAAATTTTGCTTTAACCAACAGACCGGCATTTTACATAGGGCTTGTGGTTATGATCATTGGTATGCAATTATTTCTTGCGGGTTTTGTAGCAGAACTTATTTCAAGGAATGCTCCCGAGAGGAACATTTACCTCATAGAAGATAAATTGGGAATTAAGTAATTTTGAAAAAATTAATGTTATGGGTGCAACAATTTTGAAAAAAAGTAAAGAAAAAAAAGAACCTACAAAACAGCAACTTGAATTATATAAGAAACTTCTTAGTGGTCCTTCAATGACAAAAAAACAGGTAAAGGAATATGAAAAAATAAATAAATGGATGCGTAAATGGAAGGTTTAGTTTGTCTTGATGCTTCTCTATTGATAGGATATTTTAGGAACAGAAATAAAAAGGAAACTTTCTTTCCATGGCTATCTTTAAACTGTCCGGGTTTTGTGTTACCTGCAATTGCTCACTTTGAGATTTATACTGGCTGCACTCTTCAACAAAAAATTTTTTGGGATAATTTATTTGCAGATTTTCTAATACTGCCATTTACATCTTCTGTAAGTTTTGAAGCTGTGCTGATTCAAAAACAATTAAAAACTTCAGGAATAAATATTGAATTTAAAGACCTCGCAATAGCGGCAACTGCAAAAAGTTATGGTTATCCGCTTGCCACTTTAAATGAAAGGCATTTTATAAATATATCTGGTCTCTGGTTAATAACACCTTCTCCATTGTTATGAATATTATCATCATTGGTCCCGCTTATCCTCTGCGTGGAGGTGGTCTTGCTACATTCAACGAAAGACTGGCACGTGCATTTCAACAGTCAGGCGATGATGTAACGATTTATACTTTCTCTCTTCAATATCCCGGCTTTCTTTTTCCCGGTAAAACACAATATTCCTCCGAACCTCCGCCTACAGATCTCAAAATAAAAGTTGCTATCAACTCTGTTTACCCGCTCAACTGGATACAGGTTGGCAACGAAATAAAGAATTTAAAACCCGACATCGTTGTTGTACGTTTCTGGCTGCCCTTTATGGGTCCTTGCCTGGGAACAATCTTAAGAAGAATAAAACTAAACGGGCACACAAAGATCATTTGCATTGCAGACAATATTATTCCTCATGAAAAACGCGCGGGAGATAGGCAATTCACGCAATACTTTATAAAGCCTGTTGATGCATTCATTACAATGAGCAAAAATGTAATGAAAGATCTCCGCACATTCACTAACAAACCTGCAAAGCAAACAGTACACCCTTTATATGATAATTTTGGAGAAAAGATTGATAAAGCAAGAGCAAGAGAATATCTAAACATCAATACTGATGAAAACATCATTCTCTTTTTTGGTTTCATTCGTAAATACAAAGGACTTGATTTGTTACTTGAAGCAATGAAAATTTTAATTGAAAGTCCAAATTCGACATCCGGAATCCGAAACCCCAAATTATTAATTGCAGGAGAATTTTATGAGGATCACAAAATATATGATACGCTTATCAATAACCTGAACATAGCAGATCAACTTATTCTAAGAACAAATTTTATTACCGACAGCGAAGTAAAATATTATTTCGGTGCATGTGATTTTGTTATACAACCTTATCGTACTGCTACTCAAAGTGGTGTTACGCCCCTCGCCTATCACTTTGAAAAACCAATGCTGGTAACCAATGTTGGCGGTCTTCCTGATTTTGTTGCTGATGGCAAAGTTGGTCTTGTTTGTGAACCCACTCCTGCTTCAATTGCTTCGCATATTCTTACGCTGTATGAATTAGGTGAAGATTATTTTTTGCCGCATCTTCGCGAGGAAAAAAAGAAGTATAGCTGGAGTGTGTTTATAAATACAATTAAAGAGCTGGCCGAATAATTTCTATGAACCGAACAATATTGGTACTATGAACTTACGTTGCGTCGCACACTTGTACTGTACTGCAAGTTTGGACATTTAACAGTGGTAGTCTGAATGCCTAAACTTTGGAACAATCGAACTTTCGAACATTCAGACTTGTTGATTGAAGTTCAGAACGTACAAGGGAGTGACACAACAGACGATCAACAAGCGATATAAAAGCTCGTCACAAAAAATTTTCAAATATCCAGCTGTGATAAAAATACTCGAAGTTCACAGCTTGCAATTTAAAGCTTATCAAAATAAATGATCTACCGAAGCAGAGCACCTTTACGAATAGGTTTGGCAGGTGGCGGCACTGACGTAAGCCCGTATAGCGATAAATTTGGCGGAGCAATTTTGAATGCAACCGTCTCGCATTATGCGCATGCAAGTATTGAACCGTTAAATGAAAATGGAATTATTTTGCAGGAACTCGACAGGAAAGAAGAACAACGTTTTGAATGGAGCAATGAATTACCGGTTAACGGAAAACTCGATCTGCTGAAGGGTGTATACAATCGTATTCAAAAAGATTATGGATTGCCGCTTACAAATTTTTGTTTAACCACATATGTAGATGCTCCGGCGGGAAGTGGTTTGGGTACTTCATCAACATTGGTAGTTGCCATCATTGGTGCTTTTGCAGAAATGCTGAAGTTACCTCTGGGTGAATATGACGTAGCACATTATGCTTATGAGATTGAAAGAAAAGATTTGCAATTGGTGGGTGGCAAGCAGGACCAGTATGCAGCTACATTTGGCGGAGTAAATTTTATGGAATTCTATTCAGACGATAAAGTAATAGTTAATCCGTTGCGCATAAAGCAGGAATATTTAAATGAGCTGGAAAATAATCTTGTACTTTATTTTACTTCTACAAGCCGCGAGTCTTCCTCAATCATTAAAGAGCAGCAAAAAAATGTGCTGGAAAAAAATGAGCGCTCTATTGAGGCGATGCATTCACTCAAAGAGCAGGCACGTATGATGAAAGAAGCATTATTAAAGGGTCGCCTGCATGAAATTGGCGAGATACTGGATTATGGTTTTCAGCAAAAAAGAAATATGGCAAGAAATATATCAAACAGTGCTATTGAAGAATTATATCAAGCTGTAAAAAAAGCGGGTGCAACAGGTGGAAAAATCAGCGGTGCAGGTGGCGGTGGTTTTATGGTATTTTATTGCCCCGGTAATACCCGGCATAAGGTAATTGACACATTGAATAATTTTGGTGGAGAGGTAAAACCATATCGTTTTACGAAGCAGGGATTAACAACATGGACAATCAATTAATATCAAGCAGGGAACAATGAATTTTGAATTATGAAAGAAAAAATAAAAAATATTATTGCTTCTTCTATTGCTGTAAAAGAAAAATTATTACAGGATGAAGCAATGCAAAAGAAAATACTTGATGCCGTTGATGTGATTACAACTGCATTTGCAAACGGTAATAAAGTTTTGTTTTGCGGTAATGGTGGCAGCGCTGCTGATGCGCAACATTTAGCCGCAGAATTTTCGGGACGTTTTTATAAAGACCGTAAAGCCTTGCCTTCAGAGGCTTTGCATTGCAATACGTCTTACTTAACTGCTGTTGCAAACGATTATAGTTATGATGTAATTTATTCAAGGATGGTGGATGGCATTTGTGTTAGCGGAGATGTATTGATTGGTTTAAGTACATCAGGAAATTCGGGTAATATTATCAAAGCATTTGAAACAGCAAGAACGAAAAATATAACTACAATTGGCTTTACCGGCGAAACTGGCGGCAAGATGAAAGAACTAAGTGATTATTTTTTTAACGTACCCTCGAAAGATACGCCGCGTATCCAGGAAAGCCATATCATGATTGGCCATATCATTTGCCAGTTAGTAGAAGAAAAATTATTTGCCCCTAACCCCTGAAGGGGAATAATATAGTTATGAAAGATAATTTCATGAACAATATTCAATACGCTCAGACAGCTGGCGGAGATGGGGGCAACAAAATAACGGAAGCAATTATTCTTGCTGGTGGTTTAGGAACAAGATTAAGAAGTATTGTTTCTGATCTTCCTAAATGTATGGCTCCTGTAAATGGCAAGCCTTTCCTCACTTATGTTATTGAACACTTGCGTCAGCAGAGTATTGAAAAATTTATTCTTTCGCTTGGTTTCAAACATGAGATTATAGTTAAATATTTTGATTCACTAAAGTCACAATTGAAAACTCAAAACTCAAAACAGAAAACTGAAAACTCACCACTCACCATCCAATATTCAATTGAAGAAGAACCATTGGGAACAGGAGGTGCAATAAAACTTGCCTGCTCAATGTCAACAGAAAAAAATGTTTTGGTTGCAAACGGAGATACCTTATTCAAAATTGATGTGATGAAACTTACAACTTTTCATCATGAGCGCAATGCATACTGCACTTTAAGTTTGAAACCAATGAAAAACTTTGACAGGTATGGAATTGTAGAGTTGAACAAGGATTATTCTGTAAAAAATTTTAAAGAGAAACAATATTATGAGGAAGGATTAATCAACGGTGGTGTATACGTTTTAGATGCACACAAATTTCTTGAAGAAGATTTGCCAACCCAATTTTCTTTCGAAAAAGATTATCTTGAAAAATTCTACATGCAGCGAAGAATGTATGGTGTTGTGCAGGATGAATATTTTATTGATATCGGTATTCCTGAAGATTATGAAAGAGCGCAAAGCGAATTGGCAACAGGCAATAAGCAATAAAGCAATTAAACCATTAAACAATTGAGCAATAACAGCATGATAAATTATCACACAATTGATAAAACATGGACATTATTTTTAGACCGGGATGGTGTTATTAACGGAGAAAGAAAAGATGAATATGTACTTCGCCTTGAAGATTTTATTTTTCTGGATGGTACATTACAGGCATTAAAAATATTGAATGAAGTTTTTGGCATAACAGTTATTGTTACCAATCAAAGAGGAGTAAGCAGGGGGTTGATGACACTTGATGACCTTCATCGTATTCATCAGCACATGATGCAGCAAATTCAAACTGCTGGCGGAAGAATTGATAAAATTTATTATTGCACAGATTCAGGCGAAGACAGCCCTAACCGAAAACCGCAGCCAGGTATGGCTTTCCAGGCAAAACAAGATTATCCGCACATTGATTTCCACAAAAGCTTTATGGTTGGTAATAAATTAACCGACATGCAATTTGGCCGCGCCATCGGAAGTAAAACAATTTTTACAGCAACAACCAATCCTGAAATACCATTTCCGCATCCTTTAATAGATGCAAAGTTTAATAACCTGCTCAGCTTTGCAATGCAGTTTGCATTAACAAAATCATAAATTTTTATTGCTCCAAAATAATGCACCTTTATCCGCGTAAACAATTGAAGAAATTTATATGATGAAGAGGTTGTTGATTTTTTTATTTTTTATTGCCTGTTTACAGGCTCATGCACAGAAAATAAATACACATGATATAAAAACTTTGAAGCAGGCAGAAGATTCACTTGCAGTTTATTCAAAGGATATGATATTTGCAGCAGATGCTGCTGCACGTTTTTCGGCTGACAGCGCTTTCATCAAAATATTTGTAAGGGCTTTAAAAACTCCTCATTCATTTTCCTATCCTTTTGACTCTGTAAAAACAGTTTCAAAAATTTATGCGTCAGACAGCAGTTTCCGCATTTTTACATGGCAGATTGAAAGGGATGAAAGTTACTTCAAGCAATTCGGAGCGATACAATTGCATACAACAGATGGCTCATTGAAGTTAACTCCTCTATATGATGAAAGTGATTATGCAAAAAATCCCGTTGATTCTGTGCGCGGTAACAGGAATTGGATTGGTTGCATTTATTATAACATTGTGATGAAGGAATACAAAGACAAAAAATATTATACGCTGCTGGGTTTCGATGACAACGATTTTGTCAGCACAAAAAAATGGATTGAAGTGTTAACTTTTGACAATAATGATCAACCGGTTTTTGGCGGAAAATATTTTAATTATAAAGAAGACAGCATAAAGCCTGCACAACCTGCTTACCGGTTTTGCCTTGAATATAAAAAAGATGCAAGAGCAAGAATGCAATATGATCCTGAAATGGATATGATCGTCTTTGATCATCTTATCAGCGAATCAAATGAGCCCAATAAAAAATTCACATTAATACCAGATGGCGATTATGAAGGCTTCAAATGGAACAATGGCAAATGGGTTCATGTTGAAAATGTATTCGAGCATCAAAAATTAAAAGAAGGACAAGCACCGGTACCGCAGCCATTCTATGATGACAACGGAAAACCAATCAAGCCTTAACTGCAACGCAAATATTTTTCTAACATAATGATAGATTTGTGAGTGGTGAGTAAATTATGACAACTATTCAATCATTCAACTATTAACTATTCAACAAATCAACCATTCAACAATTTCCTCAACTGCATTACATTAGCAGCATGAAGCATTTTATTTTATCATTGTTGATTATCGTTTATCCTATTTTACTTTTTGCAGAGAATATTCCTTTAAAAAAAGGAATGATCATCACACATTCTGCAGTTATTACAAAAGCAACTTATAATTTGAATGCAGACACCTCCTTAAAGCAACCACTAATTATTATCGAAGGAAAAAATATTACAGTTGATTTTAACCAATGCATATTACAGGGCTCAAATGATGTTGATGAGCCAAATAAATTTTATGGACTTGCTGTACTTATCAAAAAAGGTTCAGAAAATATAGTGCTAAAAAATGCAAACATTCACCGCTTTAAAGTAGCAGTGATGGCTGACAGTGTAAGTAAGCTTAACATTAATAACAGTAACTTCAGTTACAACTATCGTCAGCATTTACATAGCAACCCGGAAAGAGAAGATGTCAGCGATTGGATGAGTTATCATCATAATGAAAACAACGAATGGCTGCGTTATGGTGCAGGCATTTATTTAAAACAATGCAGCAATGCTGTTGTCAAAAACAACAAAATCACCGGCGGACAATGCGGCTTAATGATGACACGATGCGAAAGCAACGAAGTGTATAACAATGATTTTTCGTTCAACTCAGGTATTGGCATTGGCATGTACAGAAGCAACAACAATAAAATTTATCACAACAGTCTTGACTTTAATGTACGAGGTTTCAGCTTTGGAAAATCTTCCCGAGGACAGGACAGTGCAGGCATTCTTGTTTTTGAACAATGCAGCAACAATGTATTTGCTTACAATTCTGCAACACATAGCGGCGATGGATTTTTCTTATGGGCAGGTCAATATACTATGGACACAGGTGAAGGAGGGTGTAATGATAATTTAATTTACAGTAATGATTTTTCTTACGCACCAACAAATGGAGTGGAAGTAACATTTAGCAGGAATAAGATTGATATGAACGATATAACAGGTTGCGATAATGGAATTTGGGGTGGATATAGTTATCATACAAGTATTTTTGGTAATAAAGTTGATAGTAACAGAACCGGAATTGCAATTGAGCATGGTCAATACAATTACATAATAAAAAATACATTCTCTTCTAATGAAACTGCTATCAAATTATGGTCAAGGAAACAGCAACCTCCAGACTGGAAATATACGCAGGTTCATGATACACGCAGTATATCAAATCATATTATGGGGAATGATTTTTCAAATAATGAAGTTGTTTATAATATTATGAGAAGTGACAGTACTTTCTTAAATTCTAACTCCAGGAAGAATAATGAGAAGAACTATAAAATTGGAGAACGAATTGAAAATTTTGATTCATCAAAAGAGAACGAAAGCATCGATATTAATTATGATCTTGATTATAGGATTAGTAATATCAAGAACTTTTCTATACCAACAAATAGTTTCAAAGGCCGCAATCAAATCCGCATTACGCAATGGGGTCCTTACAATTTTGAATATCCTGTTCTTTGGTTAAACAATATCGACAGCACCAACATTTATCATTTTGAAGTTCTTGCAAAAAACAGTAACCTCCCTGCCGGGCAGGCACACTGGAAACTGGTAACTGTCAACGATTTCAAGATAATTGAGCAAGGCGACAACCATTTCCCCTCTGCCATTTCAGCAAAACCCGATACAACCGTTCAGGATCGATTTATTGAATTACAATATGATGGCCCTGCATTTACAGATGCTTTTGGAAAATATTATCCAGCCAATAAATCATACTATTTTGAATACAGAGAATTCAAACCATTAAATAAATGGAACATTAATTTTTATACGTGGAATTCAACACATGATCCCAATAAAAATTTTGAAACATTTACAGAAGTATTCAAAGAGCAACCTGTTTATTCAACTACCGCAGACAAAGTCGATTACACATGGTGGGATAGTATCGGCAAAAATCTACCCGCAGATTCTTTTGCAACTGTTGCAACTACTACAATGAATCTTCCCAATGCTGACTATGAAATTGGAATCACAGCAGATGACCTTGTAAAAGTTTTTATTGATGACAAACCTGTGATAGATGCATGGGATGCAAAATACACAGAGCTGGATGAGACCACACATCACGAAACAACAATACATTTGAAGGGAAAGCATGTCCTCAAAATTATTCATGCAGAAAATGCGGGGTTGGCAATGCTAATGTTTTATATAGAACCAAAACATTAATCTGAAGTATGCTGGTGCTTTACGTCCAGTCTTTTTATTTCAAAATATTTGTCCAGCAACACAAGGATTAATACTACTATCAGCATTAAAAAAATATTCAGGAACTGTTTATTGAAGTATTTGCCGATATCTATTTTGCTTAAATCAAATGCTAATGTATTGTTGCCTTTTGCAGACCAGTTGATCTGTGTAAAACTATAGATAAGTAAACCCACAATAATAATCATAAAAAATGCAGCCACGCCATTAATGATTCTTTTATTGAAATAGGTTTTGGATGCAGGAGCTATGTGCAATTGTGCAATTTCTTCCATTACATTTTTTGTAAAGCGCATAGAAGGTTCTTCCAATTCAATAGATTCATACGTAAGCTGATTTATTTTCAGCAATTCGTTATACTTCTTTTTCCATTCCTCATCGTTTTGCAGAAACACTTCAACCAATTTTCTTTCTTCTGCATTACATGTATTATCTATATAATTCCACAAACGTTGTTCTATATCAGTAAGCATATTATTTGTATTAGCGTTTAATCAATCTAAAATTTCTTTCAGCTCATTTGTAAAATGTGTTTCAAGTTTTTCTTTTAATCTTCGCCTCGCCCTGTGTAGTTTTACTTTTGCAGTATTTGATGTAATACCCATAATTTGCCCGATCTCTTCAAGACTTTGTTCTCCTTTATAAAATAAAGTGAGGATAGTTGCATCATCAGCATTTAATAAACAAATTGCTCTGTTCACCAGTGCCTCTTTAAATTTTTGTCCCGCTTCTTTTCCATTTATAGTTGATTCAGCACTATTTGCCAGTTCAAAAGTTTTTTCATTTGCAAGTGAATGGATTGCCATTTTCTTTTTTCGTAAAAATGAACTGCATGTGTTGGTTGTAATTGTATACAACCACGTGCTGAATTTTGAATCACGCCGGAAATCTGCCAATGAGCGATAAGCTTTTACAAAAACATCCTGTGCTATTTCTTCTGCATCTTCCCTGTTTGCCGTATACCGTAATGCAATGGTAAAAACAAAATGCCGGTATCGCTTCACCAATTCGGCAAAAACCTGCTGGTCACCCTGCAGCACTCTGCTGATGATTTCGTTATCTTCCGTTCCGGCATACATAAACTGGAATATGACTACTCATAGCAAACAAAGGTTACACTTACAAGTTAAGCATCTTCGTGGTATAAAAATTTTATCAAAAGCTGTAACCATTCTTAAAAGGTTGCAGTCATACTTTCAAATATTTAAAACAAAAAACTTTTTTTATGGGATACAGACCAGAAATATTAGTAGCCATACTAGTTCCTATTGCAGGTATGGCAATGATCTTCGGCATTATTTACTTATTTAAAAGAGAAAATCTTGCAATGATAGAAAAAGGCATGAACCCAAAAATTCCCAGACCTGCGCCTTACTCCAATTTAAAATATGGGTTATTACTAATGGGTAGTGGTATAGGTCTTTTGCTCGCCTATCTTATTGATATTGCTTCCACAACGATTGACGGGGAAGAAAATGCGTCAATCTATTTTGCTCTCATCGCCATCTTTGGTGGATTAGGGCTTATCTTATCTTATCGCATAGAAAAGAAAGAAGTGCTTGATAAAAATATTGAGTAAAATATTTTTTTGTGACCAGCTTTTAAATTACTATTAAACTGTGGTTGTGTCACTCACTTGTACTGTAGTACATCAATGAACATCCATCTTCTACAATAAAAATATGTCTTTGACAATTTATATTTGCTCAACAAAAAATTGTACATGAAAGTTTATAAATATTTCTTGTTGTTTGTTGCATTATCAACTTATATAAATTTATACAGTCAGCAAAGAACATTGGCAGAAAAATTAGGTTATCCCAAAGATGCAAAACTTTTAATACTTCATGCAGATGATGTTGGTCTTTCTCATTCAGAGGATTCTGCAACCTTTACTGCATTTGAACGAAAAGGAATTACCTCTGCAAGCATTATGGTTCCTTGCCCATGGTTTCTTGAAGTTGCCGCTTATGCAAAACAACATCCAGAATTTGATTGGGGCATTCATTCAACATTCACATCAGAATGGAAAAATTATAAATGGGATGGAGTAATGTCATCCAATGAAATACCAAGCCTTGTAGATAAAGACGGATACATGTATGCTTCGGTGGAAGAATTTACAAAGAATGCGAAACCCGAAGATGTTGAAAAAGAACTGAAGGCACAAATTGAGAAAGCAACTTCTTTCGGAATTAAACTAACACATATAGATAATCACATGGGCAGCATTTTAGCATCGCCGGAAATGATTGCAGTTTACCAGAAGATTGGAAGAGAATATCATTTACCTGTGTTGGTACCCATGAATATGATTCGCATGATGGCACCGCAAATGGCAAAGTATATTGATACAAACGATATTGTTGTTGTAGACAATTTTGTGTCTGCGTATCCCGCAATTGCCGTTGACAAATGGAAAGAGTTTTATAATCAAACTATTCAAAATCTTAAACCGGGTTTGAATGAAATTATATTTCATCTTGCATTTGATAATGATGAAATGAAAGCGATCGCTGTTGATCATCCTGATTTTGGTGCTGCATGGCGACAGAGAGATTTTAATTATGTTACCAGTAATGAATTTAAAAATCTGCTCAAACAAAATGGCATATATCTTATAACATGGGGTGACATTCAGAAAGTGATGTATAAGTAAGAACCAATTCCTGAAAATCAAGAACCAAAGAACAAGAACCAAGAACCAAATATTAAAAATCAAGAACCAAAAATAATTCGTGATAATTCGTGTAATTCGTGTAATTCGTGATTTAGCATTCGCTCAAACTAATCGGTATATGCACTGCTAATCCGGCTTCGGAAGTTTCTTTGTATTTGCTGTTCATATCGAGTGCGGTATCCCACATTGTTTTAATTACTTTATCAAGACTAACTTTCGCATAGTCTGGCGCACCCTGCAATGCAAGCTGCGATGCGGTAATGGCCTTGATTGCACCCATGGTATTGCGTTCAATGCAGGGCACCTGCACAAGACCGCCAATGGGATCGCAGGTTAAACCAAGATGATGCTCCATCGCAATCTCAGCAGCCATCAAAGCCTGTCGCTGTGTGGCGCCCAGCACTTCCGTTAACGCAGCAGCAGCCATCGCAGAAGACACACCAATCTCTGCCTGGCATCCTCCCATCGCTGCAGAAATGGTTGCACCTTTTTTAAAAATACTTCCTACCTCTGAAGCGGTTAATAAAAATTTGATGATCATTTCTTCATTTGCGCCATCACAAAACACAACATAATATTGCAACACGGCGGGAATAACACCGGCGGCACCATTTGTGGGTGCAGTAACAACACGACCAAACGATGCATTCTCTTCATTCACTGCAAGGGCAAAACAACTCACCCAATCAAGTATGTATTGAAAAGAATTTCCGCCTGCACGAATCGCCTTCACCCATGAATTGTAATCACGATAAGTTTGCCCTTTGATCAATTTTTTATTGAGATCAAAAGCTCTTCTGCGGACATGCAATCCACCCGGCAATTCTCCTTTTGTATGGCAACCACGATACATGCAATCTCTCATCGTGTACCAAATCTGCAACAATCCTTTCTTTGTTTCTTCTTCACTTCGCCATGCATTTTCATTTTCCATTACCACTTCATTAATGCTCATTCCTGTTTTCATGCACCAGTGTAAAAGGTCATCCGCTGTGTTGACAGGAAAAGGTAATTCTACTTCAGCTTTTCCACTGCTCTTCTCTCCTTCTTTTACAACAAAACCACCGCCAACAGAATAAAATGTTTCACTAATGCTGTCACCATTATTGAAGTCCGCGAGAAAGGTTAAACCGTTGGGATGAAAAGGCAATGTTTCATTGTATAAAAAATGAACACCGTTTGCCTGATCAAAATCAATTGGTACTTTATTATTCAGCAATAATTTTTTTGAAGCAGTTATCTGTTGCATTTTTGGTGTGATAGCATTTACATCAATGGTTACAGGGTCTTCACCGCTAAGTCCTAAAATTACTGCCACATCTGTTCCATGTCCCTTGCCTGTTTTTGCAAGAGAGCCATAAAGCAATACCTGTATGGCTTTCACATCATTTAATGAATATTTTGTTTGAAGTGTTTGCAGGAAACGCAAAGCCGCACGCCAGGGCCCAAGTGTGTGTGAACTTGAGGGACCAACACCTATTTTAAACATATCAAAAACTGAAATCGCTTCGTGTGGCATAGCAACATTTATAGTGCAAAGCTATGGCAAACCGCAGAGACGCTAAGGCGCAGAGTTTTAATGGCTTTGAGAAAAAGTTCTTAGCGTCTTTGCATCTCCGCGATCAAAAAGCTTTAACTTTTTTTACGCATTTCATTTATCGTTACCTAAATTGAGCACTTCATTAATTGCTGTAAATTGGCGACATGAAAAAAATCCTTTTTTTCGTTATACTGGCTGAGATGTTATTTATAACGTTTGACAGTTGCAAGCCTTCCGCTACAACGCCTCCTGATGCCAAATTTTATCTAATTAATGTATCTCCAAATTCAACAAGCCTGGATTTTTTTCTTGATGGTGCATCTGTTAACAGTAACCTGCAATATGGGCAGGACAGCGGATATTTTTCTACCTCACCCGGACTGCACGATCTCATATTTAGAAAAGCAGGCATCTCACAGGATCTTATTAATGTAAACATGTCTTTAACTGCGGGACAATCCTATAGTATTTTTGTTATTGATTCTGTAAATAATATAAGACCTGCTGCAGTATCAGACACCACTTCTTTTCCTCCCGGTGATACTGCCAAAATTCGTTTACTCGATTTCTGTATCAATTCTCCATCGCTACTTACAGAGTTTGCAGCGGATACCTTAATTAAACTAAGATATTCATTGCGTACATTTAATGATCAAAACGCAAATGCAAACAACGCCCTTTTCAGCAAGATTGTTGCGGGCACTTATACATTGAACTTAAAAAAGCTTCCCGATTCTTCATTGATAACAAGTTTTCCCAACATCCAATTGACAAGCGGAAAAATTTATACGGTCTACCTCAAAGGTTCTTATGACAGCACGAATGGCAGCTCCATTAGTAATGGAATTATTCAACACAATTAATGTCTGATTTCTGATGTCCGATTTTTGATGTTTGACTGAATACGTAAACTGGCTTTCTCAAAATTGTTCATAAAGATTTTACAACTTTAATTACATAGATTTTCATAATGCTTATTTTTGCGCCACAAAAAATTAAAATTTCTATATAATGCAATTGTCGTCTCTTCTTCAAAGATTTAATGAGCCAGAGACCTTAAAGATGGCTAAACTGGGCCGCGAACTGAGAGCGAAAGGAATTGATGTAATTGACCTTAGCCTTGGTGAGCCTGATTTTGATACGCCGCAACATATTAAGGATGCTGCAATAAAAGCTATCAATGATAACTGGAGTCATTACACGCCTGTAGCCGGTTACTTAGACCTTCGTGAAGCAGTGTGCTCGAAATTAAAACGGGATAACAATCTTGATTATAAACCTGAAAATATTGTTGTATCCACAGGTGCCAAGCAAAGCCTTGCCAACACCGTATTTTCACTGGTTGATGATAATGATGAAGTAATTATTCCAACACCTTACTGGGTTACTTATTCTGAACTGGTAAAAATGGCCAGGGGAAAAGTTGTTGAGATACG
>WNFY01001391.1_pt1 | contig 29987 bp, 25 predicted proteins | sample 5400091 | NCBI WGS metagenome assembly WNFY01 (sample SAMN13153364, study PRJNA577476) | soil metagenome | isolation source: 60 cm soil or saprolite under grassland replicate 1 | place: USA:California | collected 2016-06-15 | reverse complement strand
AATTGCACTGCCATCGTGAGTACCCACAGATGTGGATGGCTCTGGTCGGCCCCTCGCAGACCATATCCTCTAGCGTCAAACCATACTTCAGCACCATCATCCGTTGCGATGACACCATACGGATGGACAGTACATAGATCTTGTCCAGGTGGTGGCTCAACCCCTGCTCGCACAAAGACATAAGCGCAGTTGTCGGCGTACATCGACCAGCGCGCGTTCCCAGAGAGCAGATCTCCCGAAACGCGCCCATCGCCACTGCCAACCAGTTCACCCTCTTGGATTTCAGCCGACACCACCACCTCCATATCTGACTGATATTGGAGCCGTGCTTCAAACAAAGGTGAGAGCAAGCCGGTCTCGCCTTGACCCAGTATCGTATCCATGATCATTGCCTTTCTTTCCAGCTCGATGACGCCGCCAGAGAAGACGCTCACGGCGAGCGTCTCCCCCGGGTCGCCCATCAGACCTCCGCCTTTTCCAGATACCTGCGTGCGGCTTTCATGATCTCACGTGCAAGATGGACACCTTCCTCAACAGAAAGCAGCACCGCCTCCGGGTGCAGGCCAGGCCAGGTGGCGGCGTGTTCTCGGTCCACGAAGAAATGACCGTGATGGCAAACGGTTTCCCGCACATTACAGACGCTTGTTTCCTCGTCTGGCAGGCGCAGCGAGAGAACCGTCGTTTTCGGGTCCAGATCCTCGATACGCGCCTTTGCGGTGACGGTCAGGCGAATTGGCCTCCCTGTTGCTGGACAGGTGGAGAGCACGTGGGCTGAACATCCAAGCAGGACCGGATACACCAGAGTGTCAAGGGCACATGCACCAGTGAGGGTTTTCTTCTCTAGCTGAATCAGGTGCGGTTCGGGAGACAGATCAATACTCTCGTCACGACAGACCACAAGATCGGTTGACTGGAGAAACGCCTCAATCTCCGAACGCGTGTGGTGCGTCGCGGTTGCCAGTTGTTCAGGCGAGACCGAATCTTCCTCGCCCAGGAGCCGTAAGAGACGAATCAGGAGGACAAACTCCTCGTGGTGATGTGCCAGGGCGTCGGTATGGGCTGTTATGACTTCTTGCAAAGGGATCTGTATCATCGAAAAAACCTCCTTTTTTTGCAACTCACGAATGAAAGTGTGAAAGCGGAGTGGTATTAACACTATTGACGTTGCTCACTCCGCGTGCGCGTTCAGCCCGGCTCTTGCTGATCGAGCGCATCAAGCATGGGACAGGCGCTGGCCGGTCCTTGTCCTGTGCACAATAAGGCCACCTGGAGCAGTGCTTGTCGCATGCGTTGTAACTCGACCAATTTACGCTCCACCTCGGCGATTTTCGCCTCGGTGCGCTGCTTAACCTCCTCACAAGACGTATTTGAGTCCACTCGCAGCAGCAGCAGCTCCGTAATCTCTTTGAGCGAGAAGCCAAGCCGTTGCGCACGTTTAATAAAATGGATGCGTTTGACCACCTGTTCAGAATACTGGCGATAACCTGAAACCCGGCGAGCAGGTTCTTCCAGCAGTCCCTCGCGTTCGTAGAAACGGATGGTTTCTACTCCTACTCCGGCCTGACGCGCTACCTGTCCAATCGAGAGGGTACGCATTTCCTTCCTCCTTTGTATGGAAGTATACACTCTGTAGTATGGTACAGAGTCAAGAGGGATTCAAAAGAAAACATGATGGTGAAGAGTTACGAGAGTATAATGAAACACGAAGCGTTTTTGGATTTTATCTGGCAAGATATCTGCCTTAGCGTGATCGGGTTAGAAATCCATAAACATGTATCACATGCCTATTGTACTAAGCGGATTGTGTCCGCTCACGAACATATTCAGTATCCACGAAGGAGAACTAACTTGGCCGAAATCCTCAAACAGACACGCAGCATTTGTTCGACATGTGGTGAAATCATCCCAGCGAGCTATGAAGTGCGTGAACATGATCACGTCTTCTTCACACGTACCTGCCCCACTCATGGAGTCGTAGGCACAGATCTGGGAAATCATGATGCTTATTACCGCAAATCATTTGATGTGGAGAAGCTCATGCTCGAGCGCTACGGAGATGGCGGGAACACCGATCTTTCCAAAGGTCTTTCTCCTTTTCCTCTGCGCAAACCAGCAGGGTTGGTTATTCTCGAAGTTACAGAACGCTGTAACCTCACCTGCCCAATGTGCTATGCCTATTCCAGTCCATCCGAGCGCGACTACTCACTCGAGGAGATCGGGACCCGTCTCGACCAGTTGATCGATGTCGAAGGAAAAGGCATTTCGCTGCAGATTTCTGGTGGGGAACCATCCGTCCGTAAAGACCTGGAGACCATTGCCGCTATGGTCAAACGCAAAGGCTTCGCCCAGTTGGAAATGGTCAGCAATGGCATCCGCCTGGCGCGAGAACCTGATTTCGCTGAAAAACTAGTCAAGTGGGGTTTTACTTCTGTATATCTACAATTTGATAGCACACGACCTGAAGATATCATCAAACTGCGAGGAGAAGATTTATGGAGTGTGCGTGAAAAAGCCATCGCTGCACTAGAACGTGTCAAATTACCCTCCACATTGGCAGTTTCGCTCTATGACGGCCTCAATACAGACCAGATCCAGCAAGTTATCCATTTTGCCTGGCAGCATCCAGATACTGTCTGCGCAATTGCTTTCCAGGCAGCCACACCCTTTGGCCGTTTCGAGGTGAGCAGCGATGATAGCGCCATCAACGACAACGGCAATACATATCCGTCCACTGAAAACCCTCCAACACCACGTAAACTTCGTATGCCCGAAATCCTCAAACTTATCGAGGAGCAGTCGGGTGTACCTGAAAATTTATTCTTCCCCGTTGGAGAGGGGTCCCCCCTGTGTAATGCCTTCACATTGCTAAAGTACACTAAAGAGGGTTACAAACCAATCGCGCCCAAATTCACATTAAAAGAGTTTATGGAAGTGGTGGGACCACACCCAAACATGACCTTGCGCATGCTCACACGCGGACGAGCCGCCATACTGCCTCAGATCGTTACCAATATCGGAGGTAGCCTCAAGCTCATGAAAACACTCTGGCCGCACATTGGCAGTGACCCATCGTTTTGGACCAGCCGTAAAACACTTACGCTCTTCGTCAAACCTTTCATGGATGAAAGCGACATTGATATGAGCCGTATTGAACGCTGTTGCTTCCATAATGCATCTCCTAGAGGAGTCATGTCCTTTTGCGCACTCAATGCGAAAATACGCCCGGCTCAGCCACACGCGAGCGAAAGCTCCTTTGTGCCAATACCTGCGCGCCGCGCAAAACAACCAGAGATATCATCCTATTAGATTGAGGCCATAATGCTCTTTTCGATCATCATGCCGGTTTTGAACGAGGAAGCTGTACTGGAACATCAACTGGGCAACCTTGTTTGCCAAATCTCCCACCATGATTGCGAATTAGTGATAGTCGATGGTGGGAGTACCGACCGAACCATTGAACTAGCTCAGCGCTTTAGCAGAGTCATTTCTTCACCGCGAGGTCGAGCCGCACAAATGAATATCGGGGCTGATGTAGCTACTGGCGAAGTTCTTCTTTTCCTACACGCTGACACACTACTTCCAGATGATGCTTTTAATGCAATTGAGCACGCGCTGAAAGCACAAGAAGTAATCGGAGGAGCATTTCGCATTTGTTTCAATTGCGACCAATGGCCTTATCGCCTGGTAGCATTTACTACTAACCTGCGCTCACGCATCCGCAAAATCTTCACCGGTGACCAGGCATATTTCGTTCGTTCCATCAGCTTTAAAGCCATAGGTGGCTTTCCGGATCAGCCATTGATGGAGGACCTGGAGATTATTACACGCCTGCGCAAAATCGGCAAAGTTGTTCTTTTATCCCAATACGTCACCACATCTGCACGACGCCACGAAAAATTTGGCCTGATCCGCAGTGTTCTCTTCATGTGGTACTTGCGTACTCTCTACAAGTTCGGAACTTCGCCCACGAAACTACATCGCATGTATATTGACGTGCGCTGAAGACAGAATATTTTCCTTGACATCATAACACAACGATGATACGCTTTTAACACACAAGTGCAGGCGAAATGAAAACGCTGTTAAGAGGATAGTATGGCAAAGCACAAAGAACACAAAGTTAGCTACATTGATGTAACAAGTCAGGATTTTCCTGAACAGGTGCTTAATGCGCCACAAATGGTTATAGTTGATTTTTCATCAGAGCGCAGTAGCTCATGCCAGATATTTAATCCAGAGTTTGCGGCAGTCAGCGAGGAATATCAGGGACGTGTGACGTTCGCTAAACTGGATGTTGATACAAATGAGACACTAACTAGCCAGTGGAATGTTGATGGTATTCCCACACTGATCTTCTTCAAAAATGGACAAGAGATCAATCGCATTAAAGGCATAGTAATGCGTGAAAAACTTCGTCGCCAGGTCGAAGGCGCATTACTCGCAACCTGATTAATCATCAGTTACTAGAATATATTGTTTCTAATGGCCCGATGTATCGTGTTACATACTGCCGTTGAGAAGTATACAATGCGAAGGGGTACATCGGGCTATTGTATTCTCAATTTCAGAGATTCTGTGGTAGGAGAGGTTCGTGCAGTCTTTACATCCTATTAGATTGAAATCATCGTTACATGAGACGATTTGGGGCGGGCGCCGGTTAGAGCGTGATGGCTGGAAACAGCTTCCACCCGGCAATATTGCCATTGGCGAGTCATGGGAAACAGAGTTAACTACTGTAGCTCAAAATGAACCTTATATGGGTAGAACACTTGGGTTACTTGTCGGAGAATTGGATTCGAGGTTACTTGGAGAGCGAGTAATTGCTCGTTTTGGACACTGCTTTCCTTTGCTCGCAAAATTCCTCGATGCAAATGCCAAACTTTCGGTACAGGTACATCCAGATGACACATACGCGCGCTTGCGCGAGCAAGGCAAGCTGGGTAAGACAGAATTTTGGTATGTTCTGGACGCTGCACCTGGCGCATCTATAATACATGGTTTTAAGGCTGCCACTTCACAAGAAGAAGTTCGGCAAGCAATCCATGACCTCACCCTTGAGAATCTACTTAATGAGGTAAATGTTTCTGCAGGAGATATCATTTTTGTTCCTGCTGGTACAGTCCATGCCATTGGCAAAGGTGTCTTGCTCTATGAACTTCAGGAGTACTCAGACCTGACATATCGATTGTACGACTATGGTCGCCTTACCAGTGCAGGAATACCCCGTGAACTGCACATAGAACGCTCCCTCGATGTCTTACACTACGACTGTTCACCCCGTATCAAAATGCAATCTCTACTGCTCCAAAATGAAGAAGGTTTCAAAAACCGTTGCCTGGCAGCCTGCCAATATTTCGTAACCTGTGAACTAGTTCTTAACAACACTACCATAATGAGTGACTATATGAAAAATGAAATACGAGAAAGCTGTATTATCCTTACATCTTTAGGAGCTGAGGTAGTCGTACGCTATGGTGAAACTCTTGATTATGGTGAAAAGCTTGTAAAAGGACAGACAATGATATTACCTGCACAGCTAGGAAACTTTTGCATAGAGGGGAGTGGGACCTTGTTGTATTCCTATGTACCAGGACCAGAAAATGAGATTTGGCATACGTGGGTAGCAAAGAATGGTTTGTAAGTAATTCTGAATGTTTATTGCTCTTGTCTGCGTTTTCTGCGTTCTTCTTCCAGATCAGTCACAGTACCCTCAACAATCCGACCATTTACATCCTGCTCTCTGAAATTATCAGAAGGGTAACGCGGAGGATAGCCTCGCTGCATGCGATGTACTTCAGTAAAGACTTTTGTGACACCTGTACTCAAATTAAACACAAATAAAAGCAATGCAAGCCCAGCCCATACACCAAGGCCAACTAGCAAGGTGCCAAAGAAACCTACAACGCCGTTGATAATGCTTTCATAGATGACCGCCGCCAGAATGAGTATATAAAAAAAGCGCACTAGCACCCTCAGAAACCAGTGCATAAACCAGAACACGGCTTTCACTGGATCAGCGGGCATTTCCCAACGCGGTAACAGCTCGCGTTTCGGTCTCAAGTATCTCACAAAGTCACCTTTGAGTTCCCTCTAAAGAAACAGATGCATGCTCAGACACCACGTAACATTATTATATCCTTAATATATATTGTATCAGTCTTGTGTTACATACGCTAGGGTTTTTTTGATGAAGTTGAAAGAGTAATGCCAGTTCTGCCTTCCGTTGTCTGAAGGGTTGTCGGCTGTGTATTCTGATCTCTGATGTTCTCAAGATGGATTGGCCCATATGACAAATCAAGCGGTATAGTAACATAGTATGTTGCAGATATATTCAGCGATGCAGGTACAGAAACGCCTTCGGGTAGCTGGAAGGCTACTATCAGTTGATCACCTGTTCTCATAGATGTAGAGACGCATCGGCTTGAAATGCTTAAGCCACCGTTTCCATTGCCATTAAGCAGCGCCCTCATAGCAAATGTATAGCTGGTACGAGAGTTTGGCGATGCGGAACGTATGAAGCCGAAGTGGCTCAGTAAAACCATCGACAATTTGTCGTACGGTCCTACGAGTAGCTCAGCAGGGCCAGCAGCAGCATTCGGTAAAACAAGACAACGTGATGCATCAAAAAGCGTTGTAGGTGTTCGCATTTGTTCTGCAAGATAGCCAAGAGAGTTTTGTGTATACTGATCTGTAGCAATATACACATGGTTAAGATGATGTAAAGTGGCTAACTGATCAGCTTCGTTCAGCGCATCTTCATAAGAATTCAGTGTATTATAACTGTACCCATGCAGGTTGTTACCGCTGGCTTCGTCAATCAGCACGGCCGTACTACCTAAAAGTTGTGAAACGATTACAAGACAGGTACAAACACAAATTCCATATTGTGCGATTTTCCACATCCCGCCTTGCCGTTGAAACCAATATCCTAATGTGGAGAGCAAAATCCCGATGATGATAAATGGGCCTGGCAAGACCATAAGTAGATAGTATGGAAACACTGGCACAGAGTGACGCGAAAGAATTATTACGGGCACAATTTGCCAGCAAAAGAGTAAAAAATAACCGCATCGTTGGGGAGTTGCACGAAAATCAGTCCACAAAGTTCTCACTGTTTCCAATGATCTCCGTACAGAGTGACGAGAGGCTCTACTCTCTTCATCTACACCACTATCCCTTTTCCACAATTGTGGAGAAGAGATAACTCCGACGGTAATCAATGCCAATCCGCATACAATAAAGATAGCCATGGTAGGGCTTAACCATTTGAGCAAAGGAACAAGTATATACTCGAGAGAATGTGTATTGGTTGGAATGTTTACGTAGGGATTTAAAAAAAATCCATAATAGTTGAGCACTGTCAGATCAAAATGAGAATGGAGCTTTGATATTTGTAAGAGGATTTTCAGATCAGCAAATTTTATAGAAAACTCCCACAGAAGGTAGGTTGAGAAGAGCAGCAAGAGAAATATAAGACCCAGAGTCAGGTCTCGTAAGCGCGCTGTACCGGGAGAAAGCACAAGCGCCACAAGCAACAGCGAAGACAAAATAACTATAGTTATGTGTAACTGAATGAGTATGCCTAACAATACCAGAGCGGGGAAAAGCCACCCCTTTCGACGATCAACCACACCCCAGAAAAGAGCAAAAATAAAAAGTACTACAAATGGTGCGATGATGTTAAGTTGCCAGATGAAGCGATTAAAATGCAGAGGCTCCGCAGCTGTCGCATAAAGCAATGACGCGATGATAGATGCGATTCTTCCATAATAACGACGCACAAATATATAGGTCAATAGAACTCCTATGACATTAAGGAGTCCTACAAAAATCGCGCCCCATATTGGATTGGAGCTAATAGCAGCAGGGATCATAAACAGGTAAACCACAGCAGGAGGATTTGCTATACGAATGGAGGCAATGATACCGGTAGCCGGTATAAGTCCATGGTTAATTGCATCCCTGGCCATTTGGAAGATTAACGCCTGATCTGCATCAAACTCGGTAGTAGTAATTTGATAAAAACGCAAGAAAGCAGCTATACCCAGAATTGGATAGATTTCCCATACGCAAAACCAGGAACCTATCTTCCTCAGGAAGGCACTTCTCTGTGAATGGATCTCTTTAGCCGTTTGTATAGAATCGATTTGTACATTTGACATTGCATTTCCAGGAGGGTTCTCCCTCAATAGGAATATTCTTCAGTAAAAGATAGTACAAGGCGCATCTACAGGGAAATTTTGTTTGTTAAAGCTCTTTTTACCGCCTTGATATTTGCCGTAATAGCATTATCCTGCTTGACTTGAGGAATACCTGTCTGGCTGTCCTTCAGTAAATTACCGGTCAGTATGCCGACAACGCGCTCCTCGCGCTTGATGATACCACGCTCCACTAGCTTGTATACTCCTGCCAAAGTCGCAGCAGAAGCAGGTTCGCAGCCAATACCAGAGCGGTCAATTACTGTTTTGGCAGCCAGAATTTCTTCGTCGGTGACTTCCTCAACAACACCATTACTCTCCTCAATCACCTGGCGCGCGCGTGAATAACCGACAGGATCGCCAATCTTGATGGCAGTAGCGATGGTTTGCGCCTTAACATGCTCCCTATGGCTAAAGCCACCCATAAAACTACGAAAGAATGGATTAGCTCCTGATGCCTGAATCGCGGCCACACGGGGCATATGGGTAATCATACCAACTTGATAGGCTTGTCGAAAAGCTTTACCGATTGCAGAAGTGTTACCCAGATTACCAGCAGGCAATACAAGCCAGTCGGGAGCCTCCCAGTCGAGCTGTTGTAACAACTCGAAACCTATAGCTTTCTGTCCTTCGATACGAAAAGGATTAAGCGAATTAAGCAGATAAACACCCAGTTCATTGCAAACTTGTTCAACTAAACGCATAGCATCATCGAAATCACCTTCAACCTGGATAGTTGTGGCGCCATATGCCAGAGATTGCGCCAGCTTACCTCCTGCAACATTAGTTGAGGGCAAGAAAACGATACATGGTAGACCAAGTTGTGCGGCATATGACGCTAATGAAGCAGAGGTATTCCCTGTTGAGGCACAGGAGACAGCACGCGCTCCAAGGAGATTGGCCATCGTTACCCCCACCGTCATACCGCGATCTTTAAAGCTTCCTGTCGGATTTTCACCCTCGTGCTTCAGAAAGAGGTAGTCTAGCCCTGCATAGTGGCCAATTTGCCTGTGCCCAGCGCGATGATTGCCACAATTTTCTCTACCAACTGGATACAGACCAGTATTTCCTTCAGGGCGGCTTACAATGTATTGTTCGGGAATGGGCAGGATCAACTCACGGTAACGCCATACACCGCTGCTGTCGGGTAACTGTTCAACGACGTTGACAGGCCAGGTTAGAGATTGCGAGGCACGTTTTTCAAATAGCTGTCGCCAATGAGCTCCTGCAAAGGGTTTAATACCACTTTCAGAAGTTGTTAGAGTTTCAAACCCTACTTGTAAAGCAGGTTCCTGTTGCATTGGATGAAGAATTTTTGTTTCTACATCGAGGACGCCGCCACAATCGCAGCGATAACGCGGTTGATCGCCTACTCCTGGATACAGTGAGGCACATTCAACACAGCGTAGTGCAATAACGGTTGTTAGTTGTTTCAGCACGCTACTGTTTGATCGATCAGGCTGTAGATCTGTAGGGTTCTCCCCCATGGCGGGTATTAAAATCCTTTCATTTTCGGATAGGTGTGATTTTAAGGTAGAGAATTGGAAGGAAAGTCATAATTGCTCTGCTTTCGCTTTTTACTTCTACTAGTTGTAATTACTCGTGCGCCAACTTGATCCGCGTGTAAAATCATGCCACTTCCATCCACACCTGCTGATCGGGCAGTTTCCCGCATTGCCCGCAATATCGCCTGAAAGTTGGAACTTGCAAGGGCAATCAACGAGGAACCCCCACCAGAAAGACTTGCTCCATACGCACCTGCATCAAGGGCAGCTTGAATAATATCTGGCATAGCTGGAAAAAGCGCCTGGCGGTAAGGTTGGTGCAGGCGATCTTGCATAGCTTCACCAATAAGTTCATAGCGCCCCGTTTGCAAAGCAGTTAAAAAAAGCGCGACGCGTCCTGTATTAAAGGTAACATCATCTCTGGAATATTCCGCGGGCAGAAGCTTCCTGCCGGTTACAGTATCCATTGGAAACGAGGGTGTAAAAATGATTGCCTTCAATGCGTCAGGGAAGCGCGTTTTCACAGCGCGAATCTCTCCATCTACAGTTGTAGTAGCAACCAATCCACCTAGTAATGCTGGAGCAACATTATCGGGATGGTTGCCAGCTTCAGACTCTACCGCTGGGGCAAGTAGTTCCTCTTTCGGCACTCCTAGACCTTTGATGCGCAAAAGCTCATTTGCCGTAACCAAACCACCTACCACAGCAGTTGCACTACTACCCAACCCACAACCTGGTGGGACAGCTATGGACATTCGTATTTTTACTGCGGGCAGGTCAGCCTGCATGCGTTGAAAGAGCAACGCAAAAGCCTGGAAAAACAGGTTATCCGGTCTCGTTGAGAGCTGGTCTCCCAGTACACCCTGCACTTCGATTCGTGGAGTCCAGGGATCACCCTCTACTATTTCAACATCAAAACGATTATAGAGTTGCAGTGCAAGTCCAAGTGTATCAAATCCAGGTCCTAAATTTGCAGATGTTGCAGGTGTTAAGACAGCCACGGAAATGGGTAGCGGTACAAGTACCAATGTGAGAATCCTTTACTATGATGCATTTACATTCAGACAGCCAGCGCCAATATATCCTACTGGAAGCGAAGCAACACTATTTTAACAGGTTTGCAGATAAATGTAACCCCATGTATATCTGTATACAGGGCTTCTCAAAAGGTGTTGCCTCACCTGACTCGGCTCGCAAGCGAGCCGTTTTCTTGGGAATGTGGGAGATGTGAGCTCGCCTGCGGCGAGCTCACATCTCCCACATTCCCAAACGAGTGCGCCGCAGGCGCACAGAAAACAGGAACACATTGACTTTGAGAAGTCCTGTATCTGTACGATTTACGCAAGAGGGTTAGATTACTCGAAAGAGCTTTCCTTTAAGCAAGTATATTTTGCGCCTGCTCGAGAGAGTTCGCTTTTCATGACACACAAATTATTCACTTGATAGACGGCTGAAGATGAACCGGCTAATCTACTATGTAGTAGGCGTTGCAAGCGTTGTTGTTCATCGGGTGAAAGCGGCTGTTTGATACGCGCAAGCGTAAGGTGAGGCGAAAAAGGTCGTTTTTCAATCTCGAAGCCCCGCAGTTCAAGCTTTCTAGTAAGTACACGGTGCAGTTGCTGAAGAGGCGACCCTTGTATTTTTCCTGACGGCAGGTCTTCAACGCCCATCCAAATTACGCGAGGCTGGTGTGTTGAACCGAAGATACCCAGCCCTTTGAGACGATACTCAAAGGGTATAGCTTTTTGTGCCGCTTCCTCAGAAGCACCGATAGCCGCCGCTAATTGGTCATCGCTCAATTCACCAAGAAATGCCAGGGTAAGATGAATTCCAGTGGGATCCACCCATCGCAGATCTGGCAATTCTTGTGAAATCTGGCTTATGATTCCACCGAGAAAGCGCTGTAGCGCTTCATTCAATTCGAGCGCAATAAAAGTTCGTGTCATTCCGCAAACAACAGTGCATCAAGCTCCGAGCCATCTATTGTTTCGACCTCGATCAGATGCTCTGCAATAGTGATAAGTTTATCCTTCTTTTCGTTCAGAATGTTCAGTGCAGTTTCGTAGGCTTGTTCGACCAGTAATGAAATCTCCTTGTCAATCCTGGCAGCGGTCTCAGCACTGACGGGAGAAGTACTTTCAGATTCAGCTTTGAACGAAATAAGGCCAAGGGGACTCATACCAAATTCACATACCATACGCCGGGCTATGTTTGTGACATACTCAATATCCTGGCTCGCTCCAGTTGTGATATCACCAAAGATGATCTCCTCAGCGGCACGCCCACCCATCGCTCCTGCCAATTTGGCCAGTAACTCTGACTTACGCATAAGATAGCGGTCCTCGGCTGGTGCCTGCACTGTAATGCCAAGAGCCATGCCTCGTGAAATAGCAGTTACTTTGTGAACAGGGTCGGCGCCCCGTAGAGAGCGCATTACAATAGCATGACCTACTTCGTGGTAAGCAATAATTTTCTTTTCCGCTTCGGTAATCACACGGCTTTTACGCTCAGGCCCTGCCATGACGCGTAAGATGGCCTCTTCCAGTTCGGTTTTTCGAATCTCATCTTGATTTCGACGCGCAGCAAGTAACGCTGCTTCGTTCAAAAGATTAGAGAGGTCCGCTCCAGAGAACCCGACAGTCTGACGAGCAAGTTCCATTAAGGCGACATTATTAGCTAGCGGCTTACCTTTCGCATGTACTTCAAGAATTGCGAGACGCCCGCGAATATCAGGTTTATCCAGCATTACCTGGCGATCAAAGCGACCCGGGCGCAACAAAGCAGGATCAAGAACATCGGGGCGATTGGTGGCAGCAATGACAACAATATTGGTATTTTTATCAAAACCGTCCAACTCGACAAGTAACTGGTTTAGCGTTTGTTCGCGTTCGTCATTGCCTCCCACCCCCGAACCGTTACGGTGGCGACCCACAGCGTCAATCTCATCGATAAAAATAATGCACGGAGCATGCTCTTTTGCCTCTTTAAAAAGGTCACGCGCTCGTGCCGCTCCTACGCCTACAAACATCTCAACAAATTCCGAACCGCTAATGCTGTAGAATGCTACGTTCGCTTCACCTGCAACTGCACGTGAAATGAGTGTCTTTCCAGTGCCAGGGGCGCCTACCAGAAGTACACCTTTGGGAGTTCGCGCACCCAAGGAGACGAAGCGTGCCGGGTATTTGAGGAACTCTACAATTTCCTGAAGTTCCATCTTCGCTTCCTCAACACCCGCTACATCTTTGAAAAGCACTGTTGGATGCGACTCATTAAAGCGTTTAGCCTTTGAGCGAGCAAAAGTGCTCGCTTGAGCCCCAATACCACCTCGTCGAAAGAAGAGATAGAGAGCGCCTATGACTACGCCTAATAATAAAAAGTCTAACAACCCCTGCATCCATTGGTTCTGCTGCCCATTATCAATGCTGACGATTACACCATCGTGCCGGAAAATTTCAGTAACAGACTGACCATCTTCTTTGACTGCGTGATAGTGTTGGCCTTTGGTATCTATCGCAAAAATATCGTTTCCACTAATGGTGACTGACTTCAGCACATGGTGATCCGCAAGATTGAGCACATCACTGATCGGTTTCTCCAGGGTCTTGGAGTGACTGTTATTACTACTTACGACACGAGCGGCCACTATTCCTACGAGCAGGACTCCCATGAGCACCACAATGGCAGGTACACCAAAACGATACAATATCGCCCGTGCCTTTGTTGCCTTTTGAGGAGTTCGGGGTGAATTCGTATCTTTTGGTTCCTGGTTATCTGGTTGAGGCATTTCCATGAGGTAACATCAGACCCTTCTATTGGTTCAAGAGATAAGCGGGCAACCTCTGGCACCTATCCATCTCGTCCTGGCAACGTTCTGTGCGGCGTTGGCGAGATGAAAGGAGAAGGGCAGCCCCTACAGCACCTGACCATCTGCCCCCAGGCAAAGGTCATTCATTTCCAAACTGCAACAAGGTGTACTACGGTGTGTCAAAAATAGGTATGTCGGAAGTATAACGCATACCGAACAGGTAATCAAGGTTATTGTTTAGTTGTTTTTGGGAAAATTAATACTAAGGTACATACGTTAATATGCCCTCTTTATTCACCCCTTCATTTCCTCATTGTTAACTTGATTTTTCTCATTGTATATCTTATAGTTTTTACAAGATTACTAACTTTTTTGCAGATTCTTATCTATTGTTCAGATGTAACCCATCATCGTATATTACTTCGTGCAGGCTCTCCAAGACGAAAGGAGGTGTCTCACCGGCACTTGTTCATCGTCGTCTCCTGCTGATCGTTATTCATCGTGCAACACGCTTTCATCCAAAGGAGTCTTTCATGAACAGTTCTACAACTTCGTCAGCCCTCCCCAACCGCTGGGTATTAGCCATTACCGCCTTCCTCATGCAGCTCGCTCTCGGTTCCGTCTATGCCTGGAGCGTCTTTCTCAAGCCAGTGATAGCGTCGTATCATGTTTCTAGGATCCAGGCCAACCTCACCTTTAGTATTGTGCTTCTTGCCCTGGGCATCACTGCCGGTTTCGGCGGTTACTTGAATAACCGCTTCGGTCCGCGCATCGTAGCGACTGCGGGCGGCATTCTGTACGGACTAGGTGTCCTCCTGGCGGCATTTGCTGCACCGAACATCTTCATCCTGTATCTCACCTTTGGCATCATTGGTGGTATTGGTATTGGCCTCGGCTATATCGTGGCGCTCGCGATGCTCATCAAATGGTTTCCTGACCGGCGCGGGTTCATCACCGGACTGGCCGTTGCGGGCTTTGGGGCAGGCGCGCTCATCACGTCACCGGTCGCGGCATCCTTGATTACCTCCGTTGGCCTGGGAAATACGTTCCTCTATCTTGGTATCGCATATCTGGTGGTGATTGTCATCGTAGCACAATTCTTCCGCACAGCTCCGGAGGGCTATGCCCCTGCCGGCTGGACACCTTCAGCCCGGCAGCAGACAGATCGTTCCAGGCGCGAGTATACATTACCTGAGGCCTTGCGCCTACCAAGATGGTATGTACTCTGGCTGATTCTTGCATTGAACGTCACTGCGGGTGCTGCACTGATCTCCGTGGCTTCGCCATTGGCGCAGAAGTTCACCGGTGTTGGTGTGGTGACGGCTGCACTGCTTGTTAGTGTGATTGGAATCTTCAATGGCGCCGGGCGCTTGTTCTGGGGCTGGCTCTCTGATGGTATTGGTCGGCCTTTCACCTTCTTGAGCATGTTCATCATTCAGGCGATCGTCTTCGCGATCTTGCCATCGATCAGCAGCTTTGTTCTACTCCTTGTTCCAGCAGCCATCATCGCACTCTGTTACGGCGGGGGCTTTGGTACCATGCCGGCCTTTGCCGCTGACTTCTTCGGACCCAAAAATGCTGGAACCATTTACGGTGCCATGCTCACTGCATGGAGTGCTGGCGGTATTGTCGGCCCGATACTGATTACAAGCTTCGGCACAACTAACAATCCTGACTATGCGACGCCACTCTACATTATCTCTGGCATCATGCTGGTTAGCTCAGTTTTGCCATTGATTGCTCGCGCTCTCGCACGGCGTCGAGGCGACATCGTTGAGACCCCTGCCAAGCTTCAAGGTCGAGCAGCGAGTCATTAATACTTTTATCTATGATGTAGACAGAGCGGAGCATATCCTGTTCTGTCTACATCACCAATCTTGCCTCCCCCTACCAACCGGCCATAAACATGATACAATACTACTATGGAGGGAGTAGGGTGGTACTGATGGCTATTACTGTTCATCTCCTAGATCGAGGTAAGCGTCTTATGCTAGAACAACGTACACCCATTGAAGCAAGTATGCCCCCTATCATCTCAGAGGTCATGCAGATAGGCTCCAGGGTACAGCCTTTCAGCATTGAGAGTATCAAGAAGGCCTCACGCATTCGCGATGCAAAGGTATATAAAAGTGTCTGCCCCTATTGCGCGGTCGGTTGCAGCTTAAACGTCTATGTCAAAGATGGCAAGGTACTTGACATCGAAGGCAATCCCGACAGTCCCATTAATCGTGGGACGCTCTGCCCCAAGGGTGCAGCCACATTCCAATATACTGTCAATGCGAGCCGTTTGACGCAGGTGCTCTACCGAGCACCCTATAGCGATCATTGGGAGGTCAAATCGCTGGACTGGGCGATGGAGCAGATTGCGCAGCGCCTCAAGAAGACGCGTGACGAGAGATTCGTAGAGCGTCTGCCTGATGGGCGAGAGGTCAACCATACACTTGGCATAGCCTCTCTCGGTGGCGCGACCCTGGACGTTGAAGAGAATTATTTGATGAAAAAGCTCCTCGGCGGCGGACTGGGAGTCGTTTCGATTGAGAACCAGGCCCGTATATGACACAGCTCCACTGTACCCGGTCTGGGTATATCATTCGGACGTGGCGGCGCCACGACATTTCCGCAAGACCTTGTCAATAGCGATGCGATTTTGATTATGGGCAGCAATATGGCCGAGGCCCATCCCGTGGCATTTGCGAATGTCGTCAAAGCCAAAGAACAAGGTGCCAAAGTCATCCATGTAGACCCACATTACTCGCGCACATCAGCGCTGGCGAATGTATACATTCCTATACGCGCCGGAACCGATATCGTTTTCCTGGGCGCGATTATTCGCCATTTACTGGAAAGCAAGGCTTACTTCCACGACTATGTGGTGAATTATACGAACGCAGCTACGCTGATTCGCGAGGACTATCGCGACACAGAAGACCTGGATGGCCTCTTCTCCGGTTATGGTCCTGAATCAGGCACCTATACCGATCAAAGCAGTTGGGACTACCAGCGTGATAAAAATGGGCAGCCGTTGACTGATCCCACATTGCAGCATCCGCAGAGCGTCTTCCAGATCATACGTCGCCATTATGCGCGCTACACTCCTGAAATGGTAGAGCAGGTGTGCGGCGTGCCACGCGACCAGTGGATGCAAGTTGCGCAAACGCTCATTGAGAACTCTGGACGTGAACGCACCTCTGCCGTCTGTTATGCAGTTGGCTGGACGCAGCAGTCGAAAGGCGTGCAGATCATACGTGCAGCCTCGATCATGCAACTTTTGCTCGGCAACATTGGCCGCCCCGGTGGCGGTATTATGGCATTGCGTGGACATGCATCGATCCAGGGTTCAACGGATGTGCCAACGCTGTACGATCTGCTAGCTGGTTATATGCCGCAGCCAAGCGCCCTGCTCTCACCGGTACCACGCGCCGAAGACTCTCCCGGGGCAACCACGTGGGGAGAGAAAAGAGATGTCCCATCGAATGTCCTGTCACAGCAGACACTTGCTGAGTATATCGACTCAGCGGGGCAGAAATTGGGCTGGTGGTCAAACTTCCCTACATATATTCGGAGCCTGCTGCAAGCGTGGTACGGCGAAGCGGCTAACGAGGAAGACGGCAATACCAGTTATCGCTGGCTCCCCAAGATCATCGGAGATCATTCGCACCTGGCAACCAGCTACGCGATGCTGGATGGCAAAGTAAAGGGATACTTCCTCTTCGGCCAGAATCCTGCTGCTGGCAGTACCAACGCGCGTATGCAGCGAAAGGCCTTGGAGCAATTGGACTGGATGGTGGTGCGCGACCTCTACGAGGTTGAGTCCGCAGCATTCTGGTATAAAGGGGCGGAACCACATCCATATGCCACGGTTGACCCGAGTAAGATCAAAACGGAGGTCTTCCTCTTACCTGCCGCAGGCCCTACAGAAAAAGCAGGCAGCTTCACGAATACGCAGCGTCTCCTACAATGGCGTGATAAGGCGGTTGATCCACCTGGTGATGCTCGCTCGGACCTGTGGTTCGTCTACCATCTCGGCAAGCGTTTGAAACAACTCTATGCCGATAGCAAGGAGCCAGGAGACCGTGGATTGCAGGCATTGACGTGGGACTATGACATGGAAGAGCCAGAACCTGGGTCGCGCATTCTTGATGAGCCAGATGTGCTGCTGGTGTTGAAAGAGATCAACGGCTACTATGTGTACCCACCCTCTGAAAAGGAGGGGAAAGCGGGTGAGCAACGTTCCTATACGCTGCGTGATGCTCCGCATGTGCCGGGGTTTGCGGTGCTCAAGAATGATGGCAGTACAGCCTGTGGCTCGTGGATTTACAGTGGAGTGTATCCAGAGCCAGGGAAGAATCTGGCAGCCTCGCGCATCACTGGAGACTATCCCTATCTGCAATGGGGATTTTCTTGGCCAGCTAATCGGCGTATTCTCTATAATCGCGCCTCGGCTGACCCACAGGGTCGCCCATGGTCGGAACGCAAGAAGTACGTCTGGTGGGATGAAGAGCAGCGGAGATGGACTGGCCTCGATGTTCCCGATTTCCCGGTGAACAGACCACCTGGCTATGCACCTCCACCTGGAGCAACCGGGATGGATGCGCATTCCGGCACGGACCCTTTCATTATGAAGCCGGATGGGAAGGGATGGCTCTTTGCTCCAAAAGGGCTGAAAGATGGTCCTCTCCCCACGCATTATGAACCAGCAGAATCCCCTGTTCAGAACGCTCTATATCACCAGCAGAGTAACCCTGCTGCAAAGTACTTCAAAGATCGACCCGATAATCGTCTCGCATCGGTAGGCGACCCGAACTATCCTATCGTGATTACCACGTATCGCTTGACAGAGCACCACGTCAGTGGGCCAATGACCCGCTGGATGCCCTGGCTCAATGCGTTGCAACCCTCATTATTCGCCGAACTGAGTCCCGAACTGGCGACAGAGCGCAACATCAAGCATGGAGATTGGGTAATCATTAGCACGCCACGTAGTGAGATCGAAGCTCGCGCAATGGTGACACGGCGTATGCGGCCATTACGGATCAATGGCCGCGTGGTTCACCAGATCGGTTTGCCGTTCCATTGGGGTTTCCAGGGAAAGGTAACAGGCAGTATAACCAATGACCTGGCACATATGGTGTTGGAACCAAACGTGAGTATTGAAGAGGCCAAGGCGTTTACTTGCAATGTGCACCCTGGACGCCTTCCATGAAGGAGCAAAGCTATGGCGCTTGAAACTTCTCAGAGTGGTACTCCGCAGGTTACCCCTTTTACGAGAGAGGGCTTATCAGTCTCTATGCAGCTGGAATCTTCTGATCGTCGTACTCAGGGGCCTATGTTGCTGGAATTGGCGCACAGCATACAATCGATGCTGCACAAAGAGCCTCCTCCTCCTCCTCAACCTGCTATGGGCTTCTTCACCGATACCAGCCTTTGCATTGGCTGTAAAGCCTGCGAAGTAGCCTGTAAGCAGTGGAATCAACTTCCAGCCAGGGATCCTGTCTGGACCGGTTCCAGCTATGACAACACAGAACAATTAACCGCTACCACTTGGCGACATGTCCAGTTCATTGAGCAGGTGGGAAGGAGAGACGGAGGTGGTGCATTGCGTTCCGGCATTGATAGCGAGATAGCTCAGGCCAGAAGCGATGGCACTATTCCACTTACCCCGCCAGGAACGGCATTGCCTTTCTTCAATACGGAACGCTGGCTGATGATGAGCGATGTATGCAAACACTGTGCCCATGCGCCGTGCCAGGAAGCATGTCCGACAGGGGCACTTATTCGTACAGAGTTTGATACAGTCTATGTGCAGCAGGATATCTGCAATGGGTGTGGCTATTGCGTCGTCGCATGCCCTTTCGGGGTGATTATGCGCGATGACTATGGCGATTACCAGGCTCATAAATGCACACTCTGTTACGACCGTATGAAAGATGGCCTGGAACCGGCTTGCGCGAAGGCATGCCCCACTGATTCCATTCAATTTGGTGAGGTGGAACAACTCAAAGCCCATGCACGCGAGCGCCTTGGTCTTCTACACGAGCGTGGGGTGACAGAGGCTCGTCTCTACGGCGTGGATGATAACATCCTTGATGGAGGCCTAAACTCATTCTTTCTTCTATTGGATCAGCCTGAAGTATATAATTTACCACAGAATCCCCAGCGCCCATCGAATAACGTGATACCGGCATCCCTTTGGACGATTGTGGCCGCAGCAGTAATGGGCTTATTCGGGATAGTTATTTTCAAAAAATAATGAGAGAAGGAGGCTACAATGGAGGAAGCACGCCTACCACGAATATTCACAAATGGCACGTTACCGGCAACAATTGCCGAGCAACTGGCCGCAATTACAACAGGCTATACACCTGATTCAGAACATGAACTACAAGAGCCTTCATATTACGATTATCCAGTACTGAAAGCTCCGGTGTGGCGCTGGGAAATTATCTGGTATTTTTTCTTTGGTGGACTGGCAGCAGGCTGCTACGTAATTGCCAGCATCGCTGCACTTTTTGGTTCGCGTGAAGATCGCCCCGTAGCTCGCGCTGGATTTTATCTTTCACTCCTCTCAGTATTACCATGTCCAATTCTTCTCATCAAGGATCTAGGCAGACCCGACCGCTTTTTGCACATGTTGCGTATCTTCAAGGTCAAATCACCTATGTCGATGGGTACCTGGGGTTTAATGAGCTTCTCGCTTTTTAGCGGGGTCACAGCAGTAATCCAGGCTGCTCGAGATGGTATCCTTGGGCGCTGGTGGGGATCACGATTGCTGGCTGCATTACCCCAAAGGTTTCTGGCAATACCTGGCTCGGCTTTAGGTGTTTTCCTGGGTGGTTACACAGGAGTGCTGCTAACTGCTACTAGTATTCCTCTATGGGCACGTAGCAAGGTTCTGGGTGCGATCTTTATTTCTTCCGCGTTTTCTACCAGCTCGGCATTGATCTCATTGGTATTACGTCTCACTCGCACACCTACCCAGGCTCTACATAAACTTGAGCGCCTGGAATGGGTGGCATTGCTGGTAGAAATGGCAGGTCTATTTGCTTTTCTTCGCGGTACAGGTCGTGCCGCACGACCACTGGTGGGAACTGGGCCAACTGAGCATGGCCGTACATTTTGGAGTTTTGTTGCTGGTACGGGGCTGATACTGCCCTGGCTACTCCAAACTCTTTCGCTATTGGTTGGTCGTTCTGCCAAAAGCAGGAGTGGCAGAGGAATCGTGATCTCCCTATTAGTGCTTATTGGGGGCTACTTTTTGCGCCGCACTATGATCGAAGCAGGACATACTTCAAGTACTGATGCACGCACTACATTATGGAATGCTAAGAGGTAATATTACTAAATAAAGGATCTTTATGGCCTACTTACCAGAACATCCAACACTCGTAGACCTCCAAAAATACATGGATGAAGTATGTAACGAGCGAGGCTGGGTAAAGGATACCTACGCCGAGAAATTCTTACTGTTTATTGAGGAAGTCGGAGAACTAGCCAAAGCCATACGCAAAACAGCAGGGCTATACGATGAAAAAGCAAAGCCGAAGAACATGGAGCTTGAAGAAGAATTCGCCGATGTGCTCAGCTACCTGCTGGACTTAGCCAATTATTTTCAGATCGACCTGGAAAAAGCCTTTCGTGAGAAAGAACGGGTTAATGAAGGTAGAACGTGGGAGTAACAAGGATAATTCATTCATAACGTAACACATCCAATGGACGAACGCGCACCGCTCCCCAGGCAACTATCAACGCTACAAACATCGTAATCAAAGAGGTAGCCCCGATAATAAGAGCAACCATTGGTGTTCCAATACCTAGATCGACATGGAAGACAAATTTGCTTAAGGCAGTGATTGCGCCAACCACTAAAAGCATTGCAACCAGTGAACCAAGTAGACCAACCAGGCCATTTTCAATCAACACTGTAGAGAGGATCGATGTGCTGGTATGCCCAACAGACTTCAAAATGCCTATTTCGCGGCGTCGTTCCAGCATAGCTAGCGCCACTGCATTGGCAATAATAATGAGACCCGCTACCATCGCCAGTGAAGCAAGTGTCGTTAGCATAATGATCAGGTTGTTGAGCACCTGGTTTACTAACGTATCTATATCCACAACACTCAGAATGAAAGCAGTTGGTACTGCTAGATTCAAATGTTTTTTCAGTGCAGGTACCTGGTTGGGATCTACTTTGAGCGAGAAAATCTCCAGTGTCTGGGACCCTCCAAGTTGATTTGCCACGGCAGAGTCAGCCAGCATAACAGCAAAGTTCGGGTTGCCCTGAGGAGAAGTACTGTCATAGAAACCCACCACTTTGAGGACCCTGGTCGCACTGCCATCCGTACTCTGCACTACTATAGTATCACCAAGGCGCAGGTTCACCGGATTCTGTTCGAGTTCTGAACTTAAAACGACAGCGTTCGTTCGTGTATCTCCGGACTGCAAATTACGTCCAGTTTTAAGAATGATCGTTGGCAAGTTGTTCTTTCCCCCACTCAGATCAAAGCCTTGCAAATCCGTGAGATCACCAACTATGTCCCTTGCATCGAGCTTGTCCGTCTTGCGAACACTTCTGAGAACACTATTGATATCGCGCCCTGCAATAAGAATCGGGTAAACTTGTGGCACGACTGTGTTGACCAATGTTTTGCCGGAATCGATGCCTTTTGAAAGAGCTAGTTGATTTTGAACTGCCTGTTTCTGGTTTGGTGGTACAACTACAAAGACGTTATGCGTAAAGAGTGTACTAAGGGTCGTATTGATGGTATCCTTAATCCCTTGACCCATAATCAGAATCAATCCTATAGCGAAAACACCAACGAACAGTGCAGTCAAGGTGGTCGTAGTACGCAAACGTTGCCTTCCTAGATTGCGATAGGCCAGCATGACAGCCGTTTTCCAGGAGCGCGGTGTGAACATCACCACACTGTTGACTATAACCGCCAGGAAATATACCAGCGATCCACCTACCAGCACAATGCCCAGGCCCCCTAGTACAATCAGTGCATATGTACCAATGAGATCATAGCCGATTCTTGTCGCTACTGCATTAGCTGCTTCACCAAGGAGTAAGAGAGCAACCAGTATGAGTATTGACAACAGAATAAAACCAATTGCCATAAGTAACCAGAGGAACATTCGCGGTCTAGGTTTCTCGTAAACAGGTAGCTTTGAAATAGCAAGCACGAGGAAGCTAAATCCCAGTGCGAGTGCAAAAATTACTCCTGCCCCACCATAGACTGCTATTGCTGCCGTTAGTAAATCGCCAAGAATAGCGGAAGCTAACAACACAAAAAGCGCCGACAAAATGACAAGCAAACAAATGGTGATAAGTCGTGACGTGAATTTCTTGCTTTCAATGATCTCGCGCAGCACTGATAAAGGGCGAACCTGGCTGGCCTGTACAATTGGCAGTAAACCAAAGATCAAGGCTGTAGCTAGTCCGATGAGAAGGCCGGATACAAGCGTAAACGTATCTACAATGATTGGTAGGTGAATGAAAAAGGCACTCTCAACTACGCTACGTATAAGGAAGCTCGTACCTAGACCTACCAACGTTCCCACAATTCCCCCTACAATACCCAACAATGCAGCTTCTAGTCCGAAAAGAGCATAGAGATCCACCTGGCGATAGCCTGTGGTTTTAAGCATAGCAATTTCGATTTGACGTCGACGCAGTAAGACCTGCATGGTATTGATGATACCAATGCCGCCGATGAATAATGCCAGTAAGCCAACTATGCGCAAAAAGAGACGAATCTGATCGACTTGTGACTGCCGTTGTTTGAGCAGATCAGTAGCGGTTATCACACGTGCTGATGGGAACTGCTGGCTTAACTGTGTTCGTACTGTAGCCAGATTTGATGCAGGTACAGTCATATAAACCGTGCCGTATTGTGCTGGCTCCACGACACCCTTAGGGCCATGAACAGAGTCAAGGGTAGTCTGTGAAAAAATAATCTGTGGTCCTCGAAATACGCCATCTTGCTGAAACTCGGCAGCGACTGTAACAGACACAAAGCGACCGTCTAATGTCTTCACACGGTAGCTACTACCAATATGAGCTTTGAGTGCATCGAAGACAGTTGAACTCATAGCAACATCGTTGCCCGTAACAACGTTTTGGATCTCTAAATCGTGAGAGGGAGCAACGAAGTTCGCCTGACCTACCAGGGGAAAGTTGTGGGATACTGCGATGAAAGCAAATGTTTCTTCTTCCCCGGTTGGAAGTGTGATGCTTCCGCCTGGATCATAAGCTGTCGCATAATCTGTGATACGCCTTTGTTGCTTAAGTTTGTCGAAATATGCCATGTCAGGCTGGCGCAAGGGTGCAAGATCTGCATTCAGCCGGATATCTCCACCATTAGCCTCGATGATGTTGCCAAGCAGGGCTTGATTGACACTGAGTCCGACGAGTTGTAATGCGACAATGGCCATCACTCCTACCGCAACACAAAAGATAGCAAGTACAGTGCGCTGTCCACCACGGATAAGAGCGCGCGTTGCATAGGACCAGTAAAGGCCGAGTTTCATAGATATGCTACTTCTTTCACGGGCATTTCGTATACTAAGATACCTTTGTGCATGTGTGTATGATAGTAGAGTTTTGGCAATTCTGCAACGATTAACAAACCAGGGTAGCTCTCGCTCCTTGCCAATGCGCGGTAGAAAGACCCAGCTTTGTCATGCTGAGCGCAGCGAAGCATCTCTGTGTCCCTCGAGCGAGACCCTTCGCGGAGTTTACACTGAGCGCAGCAAAGGTGCTCAGTGTGACAATGCAGGATACACTAAGAGCAAGAAGGTGCAATCAAAGTCTATTAGTGCCAGCAACTCAGCACATATGTGCTTGATGAATTTTCGGCATGCTCTCTATTGATAGACATAGAAGCGTTCCAGGCTTTTCGATCAGAAGCAAAGGGGAAACGAAATTTGTCGCAGATGTCGCGATTGTTGCGATTGTTGCGATTGTTGCACTTATCGCAAATGTTTTGCGTATAGGATGTGTATCTCTTAAATTATGTAGTAATATATAGAGGAACTTCTATCTCTCATTCATTAGCAGAATACAGTGAGATGGTGGGCTATAGCTATGAAGCGCAGAGTAATCACATTGCTGGTAATAGTGTTAATAGCTGTACTCCTGGCGCTACTTAACTTTTTTGGCAGTCTGGTAGCATCAAATAGAATGTTATGATCTCCAGGTTCATAGCCCGTTTGGTTGCTAGTTCCATTAAGCTTGCAGGGAGTTACCATTTATCCGATCATTTCCGTTGATCATGTCAGCGTGTAGTTGTATGCGCCGCATGAGATCCGATGCCAAATGTTTGCTTATGCCTGACATTCGCTCTAGCTGATCTTTATCATTTAGGATATATAGCACTTCTGTGTCAGTTGTTGTGGGAATTTCAGGATGATAAAAGAGGTACTTATCTTCGGTAGCTGAAGGGCGTTCCCAGGTCTCTAATGTGATACTCATACGTCCTTGCTCTACAGGTAGAGACCCCTTTTTGATGTATCCATTGTCAGTGGCCCACTTACGCCAGTCCTTAACTATTTCACTAGCTCTAGTTTCCTCCCTTTTGTCTACTCTCATTATTCTTAGTGCCATATTTTCTATGCTCCTCAGTTGGTAAAGGAAAGCAGAGAGAATCGCCCTCTGATGGAACAGGCGACTCTCTCTGCATCTGGGCTACTCTATGCCAGATTTCATCAGAGACCAAACTCGATATCTTTGAAACCTGGAATATGGACAGGTGCATCAGTGACCAGCGTGTCTGTCGTCAGAAGGAGGGCCGCTATGCTGACGGCATTTTGTAAGGCTGCCCGCGTTACTTTCACGGGGTCGACGATGCCAGCCTGGAACATATCGATATACTGACCAGTGGTGGCATCGAAGCCGTACCCAAAAGGTCTTTCGCGGACGTTGGCAACGACAACTGGGCCTTCGTACCCTGCATTTTCAGCGATCTGGCGCAGTGGCTCTTCCAGGGCCCTCTGCAGAATATTTACCCCTGTCATTTCTTCCGCTAACTTTGTCTTGATGCTGTCGAGAGCCGGGGTCGCGATTACCAGAGCAACACCACCACCAGGAACAACCCCCTCTTCGAGTGCTGCACGTGTTGCTGCCAATGCGTCCTGCGTACGCAGCTTCTTCTCTTTCATCTCGACCTCGGTAGCGGCCCCAACTTTGATCACACCAACACCACCGGATAGATTTGCCAATCGCTGTTGGAGTTTCTCACGGTCGAAGTCGCTGACGCCGTTAGCAAGCTGCGCACGCAGTTCACGCATACGAGCCTGAATAGCCTCTTGACTGCCACCGCCGTCGATGATCAAGGTGGAATCCTTTGTTGTGGTCACACTACGAGCGGTTCCGAGGTCGCTTATGATTGTATTTTGTAGCCTAGTGCCTGTCTTCTCACTGATGACCCTTCCTCCCGTCATAATGGCAATATCTTCCATCACTGCTTCACGACGGTCACCAAAGCTCGGTGCCCTCACTGCCAGTACATTGAAGACACCTCGCGTCTTGTTTACCACCAGCGTGGAAAGCGCTTCCCCCTCGATATCCTCTGCGATGACCATCAACTCTTTCAAGCCGGCAGCTACCAGGCGCTCTAGCAGCGGGAGCAGGTCTGGAATGCTGGTGATCTTCTTGTCGGTAATTAGAATATACGGGTTCGAGAGCACGGCCTCCATGCGTTCCTGGTTGGTTGCCATGTAGGACGAAATATAACCACGATCAAACTGCATTCCCTTGATATACTCTATCTCAGAGGTCAGACCGCGCCCTTCTTCTACCGTGATGATGCCGTCTCTCCCCACGTGATCGAGTACTGTGGCAATTGTCTCACCAATGTCGGGATCGTTGGCGGCGATAGTAGCGACCTGAGCAATCTCCGCGTGGGACTCGATGGGTTTGCTCATAGCCCTGATCTCTTCAACCAGTACCTCAACCCCGCGCTCCAAACCGCCGCGTAAGAGCATCGGGTTTGCTCCGGCAGCCATATTCTTCAAACCCTCAGCGAGTATTGCCTGCACCAGAATGGCTGCGGTGGTCGTCCCGTCGCCAGCCATATCATTGGTATTGATAGCAGCTTCTTTGATCAGTTGGACGCCCATATTGGTAAAGGGTTCTTCGAGATCAATGCCGCGGGCGATGGTGACGCCATCGTTGAGGATGCTAGGTGCGTCAAGCGGGTGGTCTAAAACGACGTTGCGGCCCCTTGGTCCAATTGTTACTCTGACGGCATTAGCCAGCGTGTCCACCCCCTTCTTGACGGAGGATCGCGCCCTGGCATTGAACTGGATTTGCTTCGCCATAGAACTGTACTCCTTCAATCTCGTCACCCTTGGGATGGCTCGAGCGATTCGTGCCAACCTGCCCGAACATGTCTGTGAGTTGGGTCAACCTGTGTCACCCGCGTGATCTGGAGCACACGATTGCTGCCCACCTGCTCTAAGATATGGGCCGTCCAGCCCACTACTCGACCGACGGCGAAGGTGGGGGTAAAGAGGTCAGCAGGTAACCCGACCGCGGCTAAGAGGATAGCAGAGTAAAAAGCGACGTTGGTGTGCAGGTGTCGACCAGGCTTCCGCTGTTCGAGCAAGTGGAGTGCCACTTCTTCGACGCCACTGGCCAGCGCAAACTCCTGCGGGTTGGCAATGCGGGCCATCTCACGCAACGCTTCAGTACGCGGATCTTCCGTCTCGTAGACGCGATGGCCGAAGCCCATCACACGCTCGCCCTTCGTCAAGGCGTTACGTAGCCAATCCTCGGCGTGCTCTACTGTCCCGATGGCCTCGAGCATGTCCTGGACCTTGGAGGGGGCACCCCCATCTAGCGGACCCTTGAGGACTGCCAGTGCCGACACGACTGCTGATGCGAGGTCGGACTCGGTACTGGCCACGATGCATGCCGTGAAGGTTGAAGCGGTGATGCCATGCTCGGCGAGGAGCACCAGGTAAGCATCCAGTTTCTTCACATGTTCGTCCGTGGGCACTTCTCCGGTAAGTAGATAGAGGTAGTTGGCGGCATGTCCTAACTCAGACCGTGGCTCGAGTGGCTCAAGCCCATGGCGCAGTCGGTGGAAGGCGGCCAGTAAGAGCGGGAAACGAGCCGTGACTCCAATGGCTTGCTCAAGGGTCGGCTTCCCTTTGATAGTGATGGTACCCCAGAGCGAGACGGCTGTTCGCAGGGCATCCATCGGTTCGATCGTCGATGGCAAGTCGCGCAGGAGTTGCACGACAGGGGCGGGCATGGTGCGCTCTGTCACCAACTGGGTTTTCATACGGGAAAGTTCCGTCTGGCTTGGCAGGTGCCCAAACCAGAGCAAATGCGCGATCTCCTCGAACGTCGTTGTGCCGACCAGGTCGTGGATATTGTGGCCTTGGTACAGGAGTTGCCCGGCCTTTTCCTCGACCTTGCTCAGTGCGGTCGCGCCCACGACTATCCCCTCGAGCCCACCCCGACCCGGTTTGGTTGCTACAGCAGTGGTTGTGTCTTTCTGTGGATTGCTTCCTGTTTCTGGCATCGGTGTTGACATAGCACACTCGCTCCTCTGCTTTTTAAGTTAGCACAGATCATCACACACGCTTTTCTCAGCTTACCACATCCCTATATTACATCCTATAGATCTCAATTGTCACCTGGATATAAATAGGCGACACTTACAGCCGCCCTGCTTTCCTTGTTACGCATCAGGGAATGAGAATACCGCGACCGCGTAGCTTGCCACTGTCCAGGTCATGGATGGCATCCAGAGCGGCATCAAGGGGATACATGGCTGTGTGCAACGTGACCTTGCCCTGTGCTGTCAGTGTCATCAACTCTGCGAGATCATTGTAGGTTCCGACAAGGTTGCCGATGAAGTTGATCTCGGTGGAGATGATGTCGATGGTGGGGACGTTGAGCGACCCACCATACCCGATGATAAAGTGGGAACCGGCGCGGTGTAACATTTTGACTGCATCGTGCTCTGCCCCAGCCTCACCAACGAAATCAATCACGGCCTCGGCTCCCTGACCATCGGTGAGTTCTAGCACCTTGGCCACATGCTTTCCATCAGCCAATACCGTGTGATCAGCGCCCCAATTGCGCGTCAATTCTAGCGCTGCGGGAGAGCGATCAACCACGATGATCTCGGTAGGCGTGAGTGCCTTCAGACACTGGATACCGATATGACCCAGACCCCCCGCTCCGATCACGACTGTCTTGGTGCCTGGATACAGCAAAGGCGAGGCCTTCTTGACGGCATGGTATGCAGTCAGACCTGCATCGGCCAGAGCGGCAATATCTTTCGGTTGAAGGCTTGGATGCAACTTGACGACGGCGCGTGCGCTCGTCTTCAAGAAGTTCGCCATCCCCCCATCAACCGAGATCCCAGGAAATGCCGCGTTAAGACAGTGCATGTCATTGCCTGCTCGACAGGCTCGACATAACCCACACGTGACCAGTGGATGCACAATCACGGTATCTCCCACTGCGACATTGCTGACTGCCGACCCGATCTCATGCACCCAGCCAGCATTTTCATGTCCCAGAGTGTAGGGCAGGGTCACCCCTGATTTCTCTGCCCACTGGCCCTCGATGATGTGCAGGTCAGTACGACACAGACCAGCACCACCAATGCGCACAATCACATCATGAGGACCGGTCATCTGTGGCTCTGGTGGTGTAAGCGTACGGCTTTCATAGTTCGTCTTCCTCCTGGTCTGACTCGCTTGCTCCGATATGCTCATAACGAGCGCGGAATAAGCTTTTGCACATCGTTGTATTGAACAGAATGTTCAGTCGGACCGACCTCGAACGGCGTAGATACTCTTGCAGACCACCAGGGATAATGGGCTGGCCTGTATCATCGGTGATCAGCAGATCGTTTTTTGCCTGGAATAAGCCGATGACAGAGCCTTTGCGCAGGTATGCGCCAGTAGTGAGACCAGCGCCTTCCAGGCACACTGCTCCCTGTGGTGTAGCCACACATACCTGGTTCGCGATCTCATCCACCATCAGATCTTCTATATGCAGGCTCAGAATAGTCGCTTCGTCCAGCCCTGCCTTGAGCAATTGCCGGAGCAGTCTGTCCTGGCGCATCAAGAAGCCTTTGCGCAGAAACGTGCGCCGTAACTCCTCCAGGTCTTCATCTTCGGAAACCTCACCAGAAAATGCATCTGCGAAGCTTTTCCCTTGATTGATACTCGTCGTAATCTCATCCTCAGCGCAATGGTCTAGCAACTCAACGCGAGCAGTGCGGATGCCTGGGAGAGTATGAATCCTGGCGCGTACATCTCCTGCCATCAGGTACGCGAAGTTTGGAGAGCACCAGTATGTTGGCAGTTTAAAAACAACCGTCACATCTGGGCCATCTACCTGCACCCGCTCAATAAAGCCCAGCTTGACCAACGGCTCGTCCAATTCAGGATCGAGCACGTCGGCGATGGCTGCGTACACGTGTGCCTCGGTGATTGCTACATCAGGTGTGC
>WNFY01001526.1_pt1 | contig 29999 bp, 27 predicted proteins | sample 5400091 | NCBI WGS metagenome assembly WNFY01 (sample SAMN13153364, study PRJNA577476) | soil metagenome | isolation source: 60 cm soil or saprolite under grassland replicate 1 | place: USA:California | collected 2016-06-15 | reverse complement strand
CTGGATAGAAAGATAAACCCTCGTGGCATTCATCAACAGCGCCCTTTTGGCGCTCAAGAGAGTTCTCATCGTCATCCTGATTGCCATCGCCTTCTCGGTGGGCTTGTTTGGTGCCATCATCCTTTCCCTGCACAGCTCGCAAACGAAAGTTCCGGACATCATGGGCAAGGATCGCACCTCTGCCGAGAACGCGATCGAAGCGGCACATCTTAATTTTCGCGTGCGCGCAATCCGACCCGTCAGTGATGCCAAACCAAACACAGTCATTATCCAGATTCCGAATGCGGGTGAAGAAGTTAAGGTCGGTCAAACGGTCGCAGTTGACTTAAGCCGCCCCGCGAAGGAAGGCGAGCCCGCGCCCACCACGACCGAGGTCCAAAAAGAAGCGCAGCCCGAAAACATGAACGAGCGCGCCGCGAATGCCAACGATAACAAGCCGAAACGGAACCGGAACGCGAATAGTAACAACAAAAACGGGAACGACAACCAGAATGGGAGCGAGAATCGCAATCGAAACGGGAACGCAAACGGCAACGCAAATCGGGTTACTACAGGCAATCAGAATCTCAACCCGACCGGGACACCAAACAACAGAAACGTCAACGCAAATCGCAGCCCGGCGAATGCTAATCACGGAAACACCAATCTGAATACAAATCGCCGGCGCGCGGTAACGGCCCCAACACCTAACTAAGAGCAAGAGTTCTAATGGTCGAGATTGCCCCATCCATTCTTTCTGCAGACTTTTCGCGTTTAGGTGAAGAGATCCAGGGCGTCGAGCGCGGCGGCGCTTCTTTGCTGCATGTGGATGTGATGGATGGGCGCTTCGTCCCGAACATCACGGTGGGATTACCGGTTGTAAAAGCAATTTCCCGTGCAACCCGTTTACCTATAGACGCGCATCTGATGATTGTCGAACCGGGGCGTTACGCCGAACAATTCGTCAAAGCCGGCGCGAAAATGGTTTCTATCCACGTGGAGGCTGATGCGCATCTGCATCGCACGATCGCCGGAATCAAGAGTGCCGGCGCGCAAGCCGGGGTGGCCATCAATCCGGCGACTCCTTTATCGGTTTTAGACGACGCGCTCAAGTTCGCTGATTATATTTTGTTGATGTCGGTGAATCCGGGTTTCGGCGGCCAGGAATTTATTACTGCTTCGCTGGATAAGGTCCGGCGCTTGCGCGCGATGATTCAGGAACGCGGGCTTAAGACGCGCATCGAGATCGACGGGGGCATCGATCTCAATAACATTAATGAAGTGGTCAGTGCCGGAGCTGAGATCATCGTGTCCGGCACGGCCGTGTTTGGATCCGGCAATCCGGAAGCTTCCGTGCGCGAGTTGCAGGAAGCGACCGTGGAGTGGGTGTGAGCAATTGTCGATTGCCGATTTCCGATTGCCGATTTCAACTTGGCGGATTTGAACCGAGACCCAGGTTGATTTTTGCGCAGTACAACTTCTGTGCGTGGCTCCATGTTGAGGTTTGTTAACGACTTTCACCTGGACACTGACGGCACAGAGAATTGCAGCCAGGCTGCGGGCAGTCTAGAATCCAGTTTTGTTCTTAGAGTTTTCGGAGGTATCAAATGGTTTTTCGTTCATGGCTTAATTCTTGTCCCGGGCATCACCTTAATCGCTCAATTGGCAGGACACTTTGTCTAATATCAATCGCGATTGGTCTGGCGGGATTCTCGCCCGCCACCGCGCCCGCTTTTGGCCAGCAGTCGCAGAAACCCGCTCAGAGTGAACTCTCAAACGTTCAGCGTCTAAACGTGCTGCGATCGAAACTTGAGTCGATGCGGCGTTCTCTGGAAAGCGCGATCGCCGGAATGAATGCCCAGGACACCGCGGACAAGAAAGCCAATCCTGACGATCCGCGCGAGCGTTTGCGAGGCCTGACAAAGGAAGTGACTTCGATCCGCGGTGAGGTTGATGATCTGATTTCCAAGAGCGAAAAATCGGAGAGGTTCGATGCTTCCACGATCGATTCACTCGAGACTTCAGTCGCTGAGCTGAATACGCGCGTGCAAAACTCTCTTCAGGAAACCGCCGGCGCGCGTAAGGGTGAAACCGCGACCTATCGGCCCTTCACGCCGAAACCGGAAAAGAAAAAAAGAGGTCTGCTGGGCCGCATGATTCCGTTTCATGGCGGCGGTGGCGGCGACGAAAAATACAGGGATCTAACCAGCACCACAGCGCCGGGACGCGATCGCGTTTTGTTTGAAGAGGCTGCCAGGGAAGTTCGTAAAGGAAGTCACGAAACCGGCCGGCTGCTCTTCAATACGATCATTACAACCTACCCTGACTCGCCGTACTTATCGCTGTCAAAGCTGGCAATTGCGGATTCCTTTTATTTGGAAGGCGGCACCAGCTCGCTGGTCCAGGCAGCGCAAGCCTATCAGGATTGGCTGACCTTCTTTCCGACTGACCCGCTCGCTGATGACGCAATGCTGAAAGTTGCTGAGTCTGAGATGCGGCAGATGGGCTTGTCGGATCGCGACATCACGCACGCGCGAAAAGCTGAGCAGCGGCTGAAGGCCCTGTTGCAACAATTTCCACAGACGGAACTACGACCGACCGTCGAATCGCGCCTGCGCGAAGTCCAGGACAATCTGGCAATGCACGATCTGCAGGTTGGGAATTTCTATTACGACAGCCGGTACATACACCAAAAAGGCGGCTTGAAAGGCGCTCAGGATCGCTACAAAGAAATCGTCGAGAAGTATCCAAACTTCTGTTTCATGGATCAAGTACTATTCCGTTTGGGTAACACCTATCAACAGGAGGAAGAGCCTGATGAGGCCGCGAAATACTATCAGCAATTGCTGCGCGACTATCCGAACAGCCAATACCTCGACAAAGCCAAAGATCAACTCAACGTTATCGGATCTGCAATTCCTGAACCCGATCCGATCAAGAAGAACCTGCCGCAATGCGAAAAGCCGACATTCATGCAGAACCTGATGCAACAGGTGAGCGGCAGTGCGAATGTCACCACCGGTAGTGACGGCATCCTGATTACCAGACATGGCGAAGGCCAGGATTTGATTGACGTGGCGATCGCCAATGGCGGCGAGTTGCCGGCGAATGTCCAGCCGGTGATTCAGCGCACGCCGCCGGCGCGCGCTCCGATCAACCCGACTGTGCAGCCCGACGCTTTGCCTGAACAGAAAAAGGTCGGCATTACGATCCAACCAACCCCGAATGGACCACAACCAGATCGAATCAATCCCGCGGTGCCCGCAGCACCGGCCGGCGGCACGCCGCCGGAAAAAAAGCCACAACCGAAGGCGTCGCCGACACCTCAAACTAATCCGTAGCGAAATGAATCCACGCGCTTGACTGCTTAATGTGAGCCAACCCGCAGAGCTTCAAAACGAATTGATGCGACGCCAGCGAAAGGCGTCAATGATTGTCGTCATTTTTCTGGTTTTGACTTTGGCTCTCGTGGCGGCGGCGTTCGCCTGGGCCGCGCGCTTTGAAAGTCGGCCTGGTGATCCACTTGTCTGGCCTTTGCGCATTGTAGTGCTCGTTCTGGGACTCGGCGCCGTGGTCTTGCGCCGCACGAGGTTCAATGCGATGCGATTGAAGGACATTGCCGCCGTGAAAGGGGCATCAGCCTTACTGAAGACTTTGCAGGACACAACAATTCAGATCGCCTGCGTCGGGGGCGCAATCGCCCTGCTGGGCTTCGTGATTACCATTCGTACCGCCGATTGGTCCGATATGTTGCGAGCTGCCGGGGTCGCACTGATTGTGCTGTTCTACGTTTACCCGATTAAGACTTCGTGGGAGCGCGCGCTCGTGATGCTGGCGCTGCAGAATGAATAATAGAATCAGTTTGAAGCGACGTTCGGCGCGAGGCGGATGCCACCCGGAGGGGTTGAGCCAGGAAGATTCCTGGTGCCTCCACTTCGCCGGCGAAGGAAGTTAGCGCCGTCTTCTTTCGAAATGAGTCCTTTGTGAATAAGGTCCTGCATTGCTCCTTCAAAGGTGATCATGCCGTGCTGCTTTCCGGTCTGCATTACCGTCGCGATTTGATGTGAGATGGTGTGCGGTAACCAGAACCAACCCTTCTGAAACGTCAATCAGCCTGGCCAGTTGTTCCGGGAGATCCAACTCCTTAATCGTTTTGATTTCTTCCGGAATCAAACGAAAAACCGCGGCCATCCCATGTCGTTGCATAAAGACGTTCGATTCTCGATCTTTCTTATCAGGTTTGGTTAGTGCGAATCGCGCTGCGAGTGTGGTGCCCGTGGGATAGAGATTAATGACTAAGGAAACGCGCCTTGAGGACTTCCTTAATTTGTTCGCGGGTTCCAGGTCTCGCGCACTGTGCGAGCCGTCACGCGGACTCAATTGAATTTAGCACAAAACACAAACCTCCGGGACATTACCTCTTCATAATCTTTTGTCCTCGCAAGGCAGCCACAATTTGTCACTTCATCGCCCTCCCGCGATTCGCTTCTTTACTGTGAAACGAGGTTCCGTTGCCTGTTACCCAAGGTGACAGAGGTCATAGATGAATCGACGCGAGCAGAGATATTTTAAGGTGTTTTGGGTTGGCACTCTCATTGCTCTTGCACGTCTGGCCGCACTGATCTTTGGGGTGGCATTGGAGAGTGATGGCAATGGATAAAATGATGAGGCGAAGGAATGATCGCGATGGTGAACTTGGATTTGGGATGCTCGAAGTCCTAATTGTCGTAGCTATCCTGACGATCGTTTCCGTAGTCGCGGTGATCGGCATCAGAAAGTCCAATGCCTCTTTAGGACTCGAAAATTCCATGCGGCTGCTTGCTGGAAACATTGAAAGAGCGCGCCTCGATGCGGTTCGCAGGCACGGAACATCTTCAGTACAGTTAACGAGCCCATCAACTTACAGCGTCACAATGGATTTTGATGGAAACGGGCAGACAACTACCCGAAACTTTTCATTCGAGCGTGGCGTCGCTCTTGATCCACGCTCGCCACTCCCACCGGCAATTAATTTCAACTGGCGCGGACGAACTTCTGCCTGCACGAATACCTTCGCTGTCTTCAACACCAATTATGAACAATCCTGGGTCGATGTTTCTGACGCGGGTGATGTGACAGTTAAGAGCGACGTGAGCATTTTGCCGAGCATCGGTTACACAACCGTGAGTTCGAGTTCCGACATCGCGTCCGGAACGGTGGTGCCGGGGAGCAATGTTCACAATAACACGGTCGATTGCTCAGAGACCACTTCCGGATCACCAGGCCCTCCGATTAGTGGCGGCGGAACCCCCGGTTGCCCGACCTGGTCCGTCAGCCCATCGTCTCTGTCAATCAAAAAGAGCGGCGGGACGACTGGTACGATCACAGTTAATGTTGGCAGTTCGGCTGTTGTTTCTGCTTCGGTTCCGATTAATCTACGAATAACGCCAGCGTCACAAACTATCGGAGGAGGCAGCTCTTCAACTTTTTCCGTTGCTTCCCTCAATAATACACGCGGCACGTTTGCTGTTTCCTTCAGTTTGCCGTGCAGCTCTCCACAGGTAATAGTGAAAGTGACCAACTAACAGGGAGCAGCATGCAAACAATGACGAACATGAAAAGGCGCCGGCACGCGCAAACGCATATCGAAGGGCGCTCCATTAGAAATGGCCACGGCGAGCAGGGCTTCACTTTGCTCGAAACTACGATTGCACTACTTGTAATGTTGGTGGGTGCTCTGGCTATCGGTTCGCTTTTCGTTCTCGCCACTAACTATAACTCTGATGCCGGAGGTCGGTCGATTGCTCTCGCGGTCGCCCAGCAGCAAATGGAAGAATTGCGTAAAACTCCCAGCACAGACGCCAGTTTAGATGCCGGCTCCAGAACCACAACGTTCACCAGCGGGAATCGCCAATACTCGATCGTTACAACCATCTGTTCAACCTCTGACTGCGGAGGATCGGCCGCATTGAAAATCATCACGATCCAGGTTTCTCCTCAAACCGGAAGCAGGCCGTGGGCCCGCGGACCCGTGACGGTCATCTCGCAACGGGCGACGCCAGTTTTAGGAGCGTATCTGCAATGATCTTTACCAGGGAATCCGAAGAAAGCGCTTTGATTATGCAGAAACAAGAATCCCAGGCAGGTTTTTCGCTCTTCGAACTGCTGATCGCGATGTCCGTAATGGTTATCTTGATGGGTCTCGCCAGTAGCCTGCTTGCATCTGCGTTCAAAATGCGGATCAGGGAGAATCAAAGAACTGAGGCCCTGGCTGATGCGCAACGCGGCCTTAATCTTATGTCCCGCGAAATTGCTAATTCCGGTTACGCACTAATCGGTATGCGTAACGCTTCCCGCAGTTGGAACTCCCGGCTCACCTGGATACGAACCGGCTTCGAGCGTGCAGTTGATATCCGACACCTCGCTACGCAATGCCGATCTTGTGAATTATTAACATCCTTCCGTCGGGCTATCATGCCTTAATTGAGTTCATCGCACATGACACCTAAACAAAAATCGTTTCACGCAGATGAGCGCGGCGCGGCGCTGATTACAATGCTGCTTATTAGTTTATTACTCCTAACGGCTGGGGGCGCGTTAATAGCAACCACTACGATGTCGGCAGTGAACAGCGTGGACTCCTCCGCAGAGACGCAGGCATATTACGCAGCCGAGGCCGGTAACCAGGCAGTCTTGAACATACTTCGGGGCAACGCGGCTCCAAGTCCCTTATTCGTGACCAATCCCAGCGGAGATGTGGCCGAGGAAAACAAAATAAACTTTCGCCGGGCAGTTACCCTCTCGACTTCCAATCGTTCGTCCGATCCTTTAACAACTGAGTTTCCGGCGCGCCTCTCACGATGGCTCGGCTACAACTACACGTCCGCCGGCAGCGCATATGCGGACAAAGTAGCTCTCACTGCGAATTACACTCCGGCTACCGGGATGGCTTTCAATGCGACGTTGAGTGATCCGGACAACTCTGCCCAGGTAACATTTTCGACGTCGGGCACGTTGACTACCTGGGGATCGAATACGCATCAGTATGGCCTTGCGAATAATAGATTTACTTTGACTTACCAAGCTCAGTCATCGACATCGATCTCGAATACGGGTACGAGTACATTCGGATTATTCACGCTGAGTTCTTTAGGCACCGGATGCAACAGCGGCGGATGCTCGCTGACCAATGAGCCTTTTACTTTGACCGTTACCCAAACAACTCCCTTCCCAATAACAGTCACGCTTGATTGCACCCTTTCCGGAACTTTTACAAGCAGTTCCAGCTTTGTAAGTGTTACCTTCCCCACCCAGACGAATAGTTTGCTGGGATCTGAGTATGTTCGCTCAGCGAATCCGGTAAACACCAACAGCTCAACACCTATCTCGGTAACCATTACCGCTCCGGATCCAAATCGTCTCGTCGCAACCGTCACCGGCTATGGCCCGCGCTCGGCAAAAAAACAGATGCAGATGCTGTTGAGCCGATTTGCCTTTGATTTCAGCGCACCCAGCACGATTACGCTGCGCAGTGCTGATGACAACTCCCTTGCGACGTTCAACGCCGGAAGTAGCGTTCAGTATCAATATTCCGGTCTTGACCACGCAGGGGGCCCGAATCTTTCGGCATTTGGGGTCACGAGTACACCTGATTATCTCTATCTTACAGGTCTGACACTTCCCGCGGGTCAGGTTGCCGGCAGTCCTTCTCCCATCCAGCAAGTCCCAATCTCAAATCTCCCCAGCTGGTTACAAACCGCGGACGCTGCTCGGGCCTTCATTGCTCAAATGCGTAGTACTGCTCAAAATGAAAACCGTTACTTCACACCCGCGAGCCCACCTCCCGACTTTGGAACTACATCGCACCCGGTGCTCACGTTTGTGGACGGTGATATTGATCTTCCGCCGGCAGGCGGATCTGGTCTGCTAATCGTTACTGGTATCTTCAGTCTAAGAGGAAGCTCGGACTTTAAGGGAGTGGTACTAGTACTCGGCGCAGGTCAATTGCTTCGCGATGGTGGTGGAAATGGCAACAGTCTCGGGGCCGCCGCAATCGCTCGTTTTGGTTCAAGCGGGAATTTTCTCGCACCGACCTTCATTAGTAGCGGGAGCGGAACATCGGCGATTCAGTATGACTCGGATTGGGTGCGAAAAACTCTTGCCTCGGCTGGTCCTCGCGTAATGGCTGTGAGTGAATTCTGATTGTTTGCAGCCAGGCTCGCCGATATCATTAAAACAAACTTGACAAAGCAATAAGAGCTTATCAGGACGCCATCCGAATCCGTCCGGACTATTGCGAAGCCTTCAATGAGCTGGGTGTAATTTATGACTGCAAGGGGAACTTTCTGGAGGCCATCAAGGTCTACATGAGGGCTTTGCGCCTGCAATCCAACTCGATAGAGGTGTTGAATAATTTAGGCGTCGCCTACTTCAACATCGGAAGCTACCCCGAGGCAATGAAAGCGTTCAACCAAGTAGTGCAGCTAAAGCCCGATGATGCGCAAGCACATTTCGGTTTGGCGCAGGTTCACATTGACCTCAAGGACAAAGAGTCAGCTCTGAAAGAACATGAGACCTTGAGTACCCTGGGGCAAACGGAACTCGCCTTCCGGTTGTTGGATCAAATTCACAGGCAGTTCTGAACCGCTTTTCCGTTGCGGTCCGGCTTCTGCTGTTAAGTCTCCGGCGGGTGCAAACCGGTACTGTAAAGCAGCTGGCGCCGGTAACGACCGGCTCGCTTCAGCAACAATAGGCCGCGTTTGGCAATCCGCCGGACGCGGCTTCCTTGTCTACATATGTTTCTCCTGATAGAAGTGTGATCCCCTGGGGTCTTAGCAACGAAAGAGTTGAACCAGTCGTGCTGGCGCTTACCATCAATCCGACTGTCCCATTCGATGATTAACTCAAAGCCGTCATTTTCAATCTCGTCGACTTGCATCACGCTGCCTGAAGTCCCGGCCGCTATGCCGTCGCGAGCAACCAGGGAGCGCACGCGGCTACGTAGTTTCGCCCGTGCTTCTTCGCCGTTGAACCGCACCGAAGCTTGCTCGGAATCCATTACGGCCTCCTGAAGCATTCGCTTGACGCACTCTAATCAGCGTGTTAGGTTTGCGAATCTAGTCAAGTTTGCAAAACAGGATTTTCAAAACCCAACTTGTGACCTTTACACAGGATTGAGAGACGGATTTGTCCGCGCCTTCGCCAACGCTAAAACGTACTCCGCTCATTGCCGCTCATCGTCGCCTCGGCGGACGAATGGTTGAGTTTGGCGGCTGGGACATGCCGGTCCAGTATTCCGCGGGAACGGTCAACGAACATCTGCGTACCCGTACATTTGCCGGTCTGTTTGATGTTTCGCACATGGGCGAGATCGACATCCGTGGTCGCGAAGCGATTCCGTTCGTGAACCGAATAACCTCGAATGACACAAGTAGGCTGGCTGATGGCCAGGCGCAGTATTCGGCCCTGACAACTCCTGAAGGCACAGTAATTGACGACCTGCTGGTCTATCGATTTGCGGAAGATCATTTGCTACTGGTCGTAAATGCCGGCACGACTGAAAAAGATTGGAAATGGATCCTGTCGCATCACGGAAATGAAGATGTGGAATTGCGAAATGTAAGCGACGAGTATTGCCAAATCGCTTTGCAGGGGCCCAGTGCGCAGGCAATTCTACAGAAATTAACTGAGCTGGCATTGTCTGAAATTAAATATTATCACTTTCGCGAAGGAAAGGTTGACGGAGTTCCGGCCATCGTTTCTCGCACTGGTTACACTGGTGAAGATGGCTTCGAAGTTTACGCGCGCGGTGACAAGGCCGAGCAGCTTTGGAACAAGATGCTCGAAGCAGGGAAGTTTGGCTCGGATGATGGAGTGCTGCCCTGCGGCCTGGCCGCGCGCAACACCTTGCGACTCGAAGCCGGCATGTGTCTCTACGGTCATGAAATCGACGAAACCACAACGCTGCTCGAAGCGAACCTCGGTTGGATTTGCAAGTTGAATAAAGGTGACTTCATTGGGCGAGACCGGTTGCTGAAGCAAAAAGAGGAAGGCACAAGCAAAAAACTGATCGGCTTTGAAATTACCGACCGCGGCATCGCGCGCGACGATCAGCAAGTGTTTATTGGCGGGGAACATGTCGGGCGCGTAACTTCGGGGAGCCCGGCGCCGTTTTTGAAAAAGAACATTGGCATGGCTTATGTACCAGCCGAATTCGCGCGCGAAGGCCAGCGTCTTGAAATCGACGTGCGCGGCCGGTTGGTAAGCGCGCTGATTGTTTCAACGCCTTTTTATAAGCGCGGAAAGTAAGAAGTCAAAATCAAATCTCGTAGGAGCATCAATGGCTAACGTTCCGGAAAATCTCCATTACAGCAAAGATCATGAGTGGCTGAAGGTTGAAGGTGAGGCTGCGGTCGTCGGCATCACCGATCACGCACAGGATCAACTGGGCGACGTCGTCTATGTTGAATTGCCAAAAGTCGGTGAGGAGTTTGCGGCGAACGAACCATTCGGTTCAGTTGAATCCGTCAAAGCCGTTTCGGAGATATTCACGCCGGTAACGGGTGCGGTGATGGCCGTCAACGATTCGCTCGCCGACGAACCGGAAAAGGTAAATAAGGATCCGTACGGCGACGGTTGGATGATCAAGATCCGCATGAGCAAATCCGGCGAAGTCGATAGCCTTCTGACTGCCGCCGAGTACGAAGACTTCACGAAAGCAGAGAGTGAATAGAATTGCGTTACATTCCCAACTCGCCCGAAGAACGGGCCGGGATGCTGCGGCAAATCGGCCTGGAATCTCCCGAAGAATTATTTCAATCGATTCCTGCAGAGTTGCGTCTCAGCAACGCCTTGCAGACACCTGATGCTCTGTCTGAAATAGAACTGCTGAGAAATTTTGAGAATCTGGCGGCACAAAATATCGCCGCCCAACGGGCCTGCTTTCTCGGTGCCGGCGCGTATTCACACTACATTCCGACCGTAGTGGATCATATCCTTTCGCGATCAGAGTTCTTTACTGCTTACACGCCCTACCAACCTGAAATTTCGCAAGGTACGCTGCAGGTGATTTTCGAATTTCAGACACTAGTGTGTCAGCTGACCGGGATGGAAGTCGCGAATGCCTCGATGTATGACGGCTCGACGGCGCTGGCAGAGGCGGTTTTGATGGCTGAGAGAGTCACAAAGCGATCCAAGGTTATCGTAGCGGGCGCGATCCATCCTGAATATTTGGAAGTTGTGCACACTTACGTGCAGCACGCCGGAATCAAGCTTCAACCTACAGCGTTTGATCCTGATAGCGGCCAGGTTAACCCCGGGGATCTGCGCCTGGATGAAAACGCTGCTGCACTCGTCGTGCAGTCGCCGAACTTTTTTGGCTGCATTGAGGATGTAACTGCGCTTTCAAATGCCGCCCATCGCGCCGGCGCGCTGCTGATCGCGGTAATCACTGAGCCAATTTCGCTGGGACTATTGAAGTCTCCCGGCGCTTGTGGGGCCGATATCGTAGTCGCCGAAGGCCAGTCGTTCGGCGTGCCGTTGTCGTTCGGTGGACCGTACGTCGGATTGTTCGCGACGCAGGAAAAATTCGCGCGGCAAATGCCTGGACGCTTGGTTGGTGAAGCTTTTGACAAACAAGGACGGCGCGGCTTTGTCCTGACCCTGGCGACTCGCGAGCAACATATACGGCGTGAGAAGGCGACCTCGAATATCTGCACGAACGAAGGATTGATTGCCCTGGCGGCGACTGTTTATCTGGAAACAATGGGACGGCGGGGACTCCAGGAGGTCGCCGCCCAATGCGCGCAAAAGACAGCTTATGCAGCGAGGAGAATTGCTGAAATTGAAGGTTTCTCGCTCCCGTTCTCGGCCCCGCGTTTCAATGAATTTGTGGCGCGCGCACCGATCGCGGCAGTCGAGTTACTTTCCAGGCTGGCAAAGAACAAGCAGCTGACAGGCGGACTCGCTTTATCACGCTACTTCAAAGATCGGCCAAACGATTTTCTGGTTTGCGTCACAGAAACAAATTCAAGAAAAGACATTGATGCGCTCGTTGACGGGCTGGGTTCGGTTTCCGTCGGATAAGGCGTCCCATAGGCTGCAAAGTGAAGTCCGAAATTACCAAAGTAACGAATCACATCAGTCACAACGAAGCGTTGATTTTTGAGCGCTCGCAACCCGGACGTGTGGGTTATCGTCTGCCGCAGCTCGATGTCGACGAACAGCAAGTAAGCGAAATCATTCCGCAGAGTTTTTTGCGTGACGATGATCTTGAAGGCGTTCCGGAAGTGAGCGAAGTCGACATAATTCGTCATTTCATCCGAATGTCCACCTGGAACTATTCAATCGATCTCGGCATGTATCCGCTTGGCTCGTGCACGATGAAATACAACTCGCGACTTAATGAGCGGGTCGCGCGGATTGCGGGTTTTGCTCATCTCCATCCGCTTGCTGTCAAGGAAGATGCTCAGGGCGCACTCCAGGTAATTTATGAATTGCAGGAGGCACTGGCAGAGATTACGGGCCTGCCCGGTATTTCTCTCCAGCCCGCAGCCGGTGCTCACGGTGAAATGACCGGCATCATGATAATTCGAGCCTTTATTGATGCTCGCGACGGCAAGGAAGCCTCGGGGCGCCGGCGCACGATGTTGATTCCGGATTCAGCGCACGGAACGAATCCCGCTTCGGCGCATTTATCGGGCTTTGCGGTAAAAACAATCCGTTCGACGCCGGAAGGTTTCACCGATCTCGACCACCTTCGCGAGCTTTGCGCGCATGGAGACGTCGCCGGATTGATGTTGACCAATCCCAACACGCTTGGCCTTTTCGAAAAAAATATTCAGGAGATCTGCCGCATTGTGCACCAGGCCGGCGGACTTGTTTACATGGATGGGGCGAATATGAATGCGCTGGTTGGTGTCGCGCGCCCGGGAGATATGGGCGTCGACGTCATTCATTTGAACCTGCACAAGACATTTTCGACTCCTCACGGTGGAGGGGGCCCCGGCTGCGGGCCATGTTGCTGCACAAAAGAACTTGAGCCGTTTCTTCCCGTGCCTCGCATTGTGAAAGAGAATGACCGGTTTCTTCTCGACTCCGACCGGCCGAAATCAATCGGACGCGTCAAGGCGTTTCATGGTAACTATGGAATGATGTTGCGCGCGCTCGCCTATGTTCTCACGCATGGCCCTGATGGGCTGCGGGAAGCGACCGAGGCGGCCGTCCTGAATGCGCGCTACATTGCGCACGGACTTGTTACCGAATATGACAAACCGTTCGCAGCACCTCCGATGCACGAAGTCGTTTTCACCGACAAGCGACAGTCGCGCAAGGGCGTGCACACGCTGGACATTGCCAAACGGCTGATCGATTACGGATTTCATCCGCCGACGATTTACTTTCCATTAATTGTTCAGGGCGCCATGTTGATTGAGCCAACCGAGTCGGTCGGTCATCAGGAACTCGACCAGTTTATTGAGGCTATGCGTTCGATAGCACACGAAGCCGTCGAGGACCCCGAGCTCGTTCTAAATGCCCCACACACGACACGAATAGGCCGGCTCGATGAAGCAACTGCGGCGCGCCGACCCGTGTTGCGTTGGAAAACGCCCCAGGCCGCTTTGACCAAAACTCCCACCGCGTCATAAGAATCAATTGATCCGCGGCGATAGCCCTTGATCCGCTAAATATAGAGCCAGTCCGCACGATATCGTGTTTCGTGTGAAAGAAAAGTTACGATCTCAGGCATTCACCTGGGCAATGCGGTTGTGCCCGGTTATTTTTGACCAAGGGCACACCAGTTGCTAAGACTTCGCGACAGGAGGTTGTATATGACTTCAGATTATTTAAAGACAAAAATCGGCGGCGTTATCTTGTCGCTGGCGGTTCTGTTCGGTATCGGCCTGGCTTCAAGCATAACTGCCCAAGCCCAGTATCCTTATCCACAGTATCCGCAGTACCCGCAGTCACAGTATCCGCAGTACCCGCAGTATCCCCAATATCCGAATGGTCAAGGTCAAGGCAGGCGCGATCGCGACCGTGACCGTGATTATCGCAACGGACGTGGTGGATACGGAAACGCTTATCGGTATGCTATGGAACAGGGCTATCGCGACGGGCTCTACACCGGCCAAAGTGATGCTCAGCGTGGCCAGAACTATAACCCGCAACGGTCGCACTACTATCGCAGTGGTAGCGATGGGTACAATGGTTCATATGGTAACGGTAACCGCGATGGGTACCGGCAGGCGTTCCGCGAGGGCTTCCTACGCGGATATGACGAAGGCTACCGGCGCTATGGGAATAATCGGCGGGGCGGAATCTTCGGTAGACGATTCCCGTTCTAAAGTCGATTGTTAGGTAATTCGAGCGTATCCCCAGACGTATTCCTTGGACAAAAATGCCGCGACTTTGGTCGCGGCATTTGTTTTTGAGCCTGGCAGGGCGCATCAAGCTTCCCAGTCTCCGGCGGGGCCGAGTTCGACGCGATCAGAAGCAAGGGCAACCGGCAGCTTCAGTAAAGCCAGCCGCTCGACGACGTTGCCACCGATGATGTGTTGCTGAATAATTTCCTGGACGTCTTCCGGGCGTACCTGAGCATACCAGACCCCATCCGGATAAATCAGTACCGCGACTCCAATCGCACAGAATCCGACTGAGGTGCATTCAGTCAGCACCACGCTGCCCTTTGGATTCTTCCCTTTCTTCTCGTTGCCGAACAATATGCCAAGCGATTTCAGTTCGCGCTCGAAAGTCTCCTTGACCTGCGGACTACGGGCTGCAGAGCAGGACTTCCCGGTGCAAACAAAAATGTGATAGCGAATAGGTGCGGAAATCACCGGCGCTAACCTGTTTAGTTCGTCAATGTCTTCAATAAATATGCTTTCCATTCCCAAAGTACCCGCAGTTATCCTAACATGAACGCCTACTGTCGATTAGTCAGGCTAAGTCCAGGCGGGATGCACTCGCTGTTTTCGGAATACGTCAACCGAGGCGGATATTCCAAATCTTTTCTGGCAACTGAATTCATTGTAAGATTATGCGAACGGGCGACCGCTTCGCCGACCGCGGGAAACATCGGGCGGTCACGCGCGCGGGCGCCTGATTTGATGTTGGCGCACAATTGGCGGACGAACAATGGCTGCACACGATGTCACCGGCCTGGTCATCCACATCTCATCCGTGAACGATCGGTCCACGGAAGTTGTGATGAGCGAACGCATTCGCATCGGCGCCTGCGAAGACTGCGACGTCAAGATCCGATTACCGCAGCAATTGATTGAAGCGACCGCGAAAGTTCCCGTTATCGAACTGGCCAGATCGAACGGATCTTATTGGGTCACGAGTCTGAATTCCGGCGTTGAAATCAGACTCAACGGCAAGCGAATCAGACCTAATGCGGCGATTGATGACGGTGACGAAGTCTGGATTGGTCCTTCCGGTCCTTCGATCCATTTTTTCCCTGTTGGATCTACGGCCGCTCTTGTTCCCGGCCGCCGCGATACGGCGCACGTGGCGCCTTTCATCGAACAAGCGGCGATGGAGTCTTCATCAACCGCGCGGCGGGACGATGCCAAGATCTTTCTCCGCGAATTCACCCGCGAATTGGTCCGTGAGATTAATCCCAGCACTAAGATCCTGGTTTTTGCGATCTTGATCGCCTCGGTCCTCGGCGCGCTTTACATCGGCATCGCCTTATCCAGCGAGATCCGGCGCCTGCGTAAGATCAATGACGATCTACGTAGCCAGGCGGCGGCAATGAACGATCAGGTTTCCAAAACTAATGAACAACTTTCAGACCTCGACCGTTCAAACAAGGACGTCATTCGAAGCCTCTCGCTCGCCGTGAAGCTCCGTAGTGATTACGGCAGTGGTGTCTGTTTGATCGCCGGTTCTTACATGTTCGTCGAAGCTGGAACCGGGCGACCGTTACGTTATCCCGAGACCCAAACGAACGAATCCGGCGAGTCTGTCCAAAGCGGAAACGATAATCCGGTGTTGACTCCGGAGGGCCGCGGTCCGATTGCGGAATATGAATTTGCGGGCACCGGGTTCTACGTCGGCGACGGCTACGTCGTCACCAACCGCCATGTCGCCCAGCCCTGGCTCGCTGATGAGCGCGCGCAAAGCTTGAATAGCAAAGTTAACGGCCAACCGCGGTTGAAGAAGTTCATGGCTTTCTTTCCGGACCATCCGCAGCCAGTCACCTTGAAATTCAAGCAGGCCGGCCAAAGAGAAGATGTCGCCATCTGTACGATCGATGCCAAAGAGATTCCCCCAAAGCTTCCATATCTGCCATTGGAAAAAGAAGCTGAATCGGTCGCCGTCGGAAAGCCGGTGGTCATGATGGGATATCCGAACGGCCCTGACCGCCTGCTCGCCTTGCTGGATGAAAGCGAAGCGCGCAGCATTCAAGCTCGTTACTCTTCGCCCCTTGCATCACTGGGATATCTCGCTGAAAAAAAACTGATTCAGCCGTTGACGACGCAAGGCAATATCACCGATCTCGACGTGCGGCGAATCGTTTACGATGCGCGCACCGCGGAAGGCGGATCTGGCGCTCCTTTGTTTGGCCCATCCGGGCGTGTGATCGGGGTGTGCTTTGGCATCTTTACTGAAAATGCGGCTTCGAATTTTGCGGTTCCGGTGCGTTACGCGACAACGTTGCTCGAGCGATCCGGATGGAAGCCGCCCGAGGCGCCAGAGGCTGAGCAGGGAGCGAACACCGGTCAAGGCAATCCCAAGACGGCCACTCAACGGTGACGTCTGCCGAAGCCGCGCAGAACTGGCATGAGCATTGCTGAGAAAATTTTTGCTGCTTAGGATCAGGGCGTTCGGGCAACCGAAAGAGGGGTTTTTGTTTCTGATGGCGCAGTAGGTTTGCTCTTTTGGAGTTCGAGATTGAAGACTGGTAGCAGGGACTTTCTCAATGAAAGGCGCACGCCTTCTGAAAAAGACGCCGCCCATTCTGCTTGTGGTTCTTCTGGCCGCTCTGGGTTTTACGCCGTGCGGATATAGAATTTGTCACGCTCAATCGCTGCCTCAAATTGAGTCAAGTACACCGGACATAAAGCCTGAATCCAAACAGGACGATCCTGAAAAGCCCGTCTCGGCGACCACCGAAGGCGAAGGGGGGCGGCTGAGCCGTCAACCGACCGAATTCCGCCTCGAACACATCTCGATTAGAAATGGCGCTGAGTTAGTAACCATCTCTGCAAACGTCAAGACGCCCAACGGGAAAATGGCAAATTTTCCGCTGGTAAGCGTCGTCCGCGATACGTTAGGCGATGACGATCCTGAAAATGATCGGCTGTCTTATATATGGATGCTGACCTACGCGCAGCCGAGCTTGCGCCAGCGTCTGGCAGCGGCCATTCCTTTTCTCTACACGCGCGTGGCAAACAGATCGACCTCGTCGTCTCCACCACCGCCGCTGCTCAACATATCCACGACCCGACAGAAGGCGTGGAGCCGAATATGGTGGTTCGGGCTGCAACATCTCATACTGGATACCCATGGCTTCGCTCTCAAAGCCGCTTCTCGGACCTACAGTCGCAACTGGACTGATTACCGCACGGCCCATTTAACCCAGGCACTCGCTGTGCTTTCGATGTATGACCATCTGCGTCCGAAGACGCGTGACGAGAATGAGACGATTGCCACTCTGGAAGCGCCTCCCGAAGCTCCGAACGGTGAACAGCTGTTTAGAATGTTTCGCACCTCGGACGATTCGAGAATCGCTAAACCGCAAAACCAGACGGCGGTAATTTCAGTCGCCGACTCGCTCGAGATCCGCGCGCGCTTGTTGTTGACCAAAAGAACTTTTGGCGGCTTCACAAATCCGGACAAGTTCTCACGCTTTGCCGAGAAGCAGGGAATTAACTCGCGCGATTCTGTCGGACGCAATTGGGAGCTACTGAGACAAAGCGCCGAGGCCGCCGGGTTGTATTTTGAGCCGTTGAGGATGCCCGACGAAACCGCGACGCATGCCGTGCTTTGGATTTCGAAATCGGACCTGGCTAAACCCGCTGACGCTGGTACTAATCTTCGATTTCTTAACATCGCGAATCCCTGGACTGACGAACGCTTGCGAAACTGGCGAGGCCTGACGAAGGTTCGCTATTTCGATGCCGATGGTCGTCCGCTAAGGACCTCGGTTCCCGGCGCGCACCCGGTCGAACTGATTCCGTTAGCTGTTTATGGTTTGGACAATCCGAAAATTCCCACGTTGCTGGTTGATTTTCGCGACTCGCTAAATCCGAAGGCGCGCGAAATCTCACATCGCCTTACCAAAGATGTCGCCACCAATATTCTTTCCTGGTCGCCCGTCAACAGCGCTTATTTCCTGGGCTGCAAAGCCTTTGACTGGATCACGCATCGACGCGGCATGGACATCAACCAGCCCACCAGACTGCAAAGTTACTCGCAATTGAAATTGTTGCTGTCATTGAATTCCGAAATCGATTCTGACCTGAAATCGGAAATCGAGCGCCGTCTCGAACTGGTTTCGCACGATCCTCTGGCGAACGATCGAGCTGGAGAGATCAAGCTGGCCCAGCGGCAATACGAGGCATTGGTAAATTCCGCTAACGATCCGGATGGGCTGGCGGCAAAGATCAATCGGGATCGTCGCGCGGAAATGACCTCGTTACAACATGGCCGGGTTACCAGGTTCCTGTTTCAGCTTGGCACGGTCCTGACGTTTGGCCATTATGTTCATCGCGAGACTGCGACTCCTGAGCTCTTGTCAAGAATGGATCGAGCCCGCCGCTATGAATACCATGCGCAATTCCTGCGGGCAGTGGCTGCATCCACGCCACAAATCGAAGTGACGTCAAACCTCGAGGACGTCAAGCGGTCACTTCAATTCATCGCGGAAAATGCTTCCGAAGCCGGCGCCTCCGCCGCCAGGGCCGCCGCCTTGATTTTTCCGCGCACCGAAGACGCTGTGACTCGCCGCCTGTGTCTTGATGCCCTGTATAAAATCAGGGGACAAACAGCCAAAAATGAGTTGGTGCGCATCTTTCGGAATTCGGAAACTTCAGTGGAATGGCGAGCGATAGTTGCGGAGTATTTGAGAAAAGCAGTGACCGAAGATCAAACTCTCTCCCCCGCGCGGGCAAAGGCCTTCCTCGATCAGACCGGCGGCAAGTAAGTCAAATCCATTTTCGGCGATGAAGCGATTGAACTCATTCACTAACCGCCAGTTCCGCACTTGTCAAAGAAACATCATTGTCCTGGTCGTTCTTCTGTTATGCGCTCTATCGCTTGATGTCCAGGCGCAAACCAAACGAGTCGTCATTATCAAAGTCGACGGTCTTCCGAACGATGTGGTTGACCAGTTCGTGCATGAGCGAGATCCACAGACCGGGAAGAGTTTGTTGCCCTGGTTCGATCATATTTTCTATCAGAGCGGAACCAGGGTCGCGAATTTCTATGTGCGCGGCACAAGTCTTTCAGGTCCCTCGTGGTCACAGATCGACACCGGCCAACACGCACAAATCAAAGGGAACGCTGAGTTCGATCGCACCACCGCTTTCGCATACGACTATTTCGGCATCCTTCCTTATTATGCCAAGCAGGCTGTCAAGCGGAACGTCGATATGCCTGGACCCGAAGTTCTGGACTCGCTCGGCATTCGCTTGTTAATGGACGCGTACGACAACGACGAACGCTTGCCGGGTCTTCAGATTTATCAGCGGGGCGGGCGGCTTGGTACGCTGCAGCGCGCAAACGAAGAACGTTTTCTAAAACATCCCAAAGATTTGTGGGACGAAATGAATCTCGGTCTGGATTTGCACGACGTGTTTACCGAGCAGGTCGAGCGCGAGTTAATCGACGCCCTGCGCGATCCCCGCATCCGTTACCTCGATCTAATGACTGGTTCGTTTGACCATCAGGCGCACGCCAATGGAGATCGCGAATCGCGTCTTGCCGCGCTGCGAAACATCGACGGCATCCTCGGCCGCGTTTGGACCGCGATTCAGAAGAGTCAAATGGCGGATGAAACGGCGCTGATAATTGTTTCTGACCACGGCATAAATAGTGACGAGCATGTCTACAGCCAGGGCTTTAACCTGGTGAAGCTGTTAGGAAGTTCGGAAGGAGGCAGCCACCATGTAGGTACCAAGCGGAGGCCATTGCTCGAATATGCAATCAAGGGTATCTACCCGTTCCCTCAACTAATTATCACAACTTCGCCACAGTCGTATTATTTGAAGAACCAGAGTCCTGATTATCCCACGGCGTTGCTGGATTTCGACGGGAATGAACGCGCCGGCCTGCACTTGCGAAATAACAACCTGAATGTTCTGCAGATTGTCCTGGAGGAATTACAGCGTAAGGATCTTTCGCCGCAACTACGCGCGGCGCTTACGAATTATTTTTTTTCGACACTCGAAATCGCCAAAGCCCGTTGGCGCGGCGAGATTGATCAACTCGACAAAGAGCTGGCGGCCTTGCGACGAGCCATTGAAAAGCAGCAGGCGGTGGTGAAATCCCAGCCGAAGAAATTCTCCGAAGCAGATCGCAAGCTTGGACGAGACGACCAGGCGCGTCGCGGCGCCACCCAGTTGAGACAATGGATTGGACTCGAAGAGAGCTATAGTGTTTACGTTCAGACGATGCGTAAACTGTTTTCTTTTCAGCGCGCGACATTTTACCCGTTGCGGCTGAGAATCGATGGCGTTATTCCCAGGAGATCAATGGGTGCGAACAATACGATTTACGATTTGCAGAATTATGTGGTTGGGCTTGCACCCTCAGGGCCGGTCCTGGCCGGCGACGGATCGCTGGACGCGGAGAAGAGCTTTCGCCGGGTCAACTATTTCGAGTTATTTCAGAAGCAGGCCGTGCGCAACAACGTGCAGGAACCAGTTTCCAATCATCCGATTGACTTTACTGCTGTGCGGATTCCGCGCGATTCAATTGTGCCGGTCCTGGACGAAGACCTGCGGCCTGATGATGATGCTGTTTGGGTCTATGGCGGCCCGGACAGGCAAGCCCTGATACTCGCGCGTGGCGAAGCCAGTGACAAACTGATGTTGCGTTACGTGCCGATCGCCAATCTGCGTCAGGACAAAGATGGCGCGATCCATTTCGAACGAAGCGAATGGAAGCCCGGACTTCCGTTGCGCATGTTTGAAGATAGTCAGCTGAGTGTGTCGGGCAATTCCCGAGTTGAATGGTTAAATGAATGGCACAGTGACGTTGAATGGCTCAGGAGCCTTCATCGGACGCAATACTCGAATGGCCTGATTGGGCTGCATGAAGAACTCACTAACTTTCCTTCCCCGGGAATTGATGAGAAAGCGCCGGGCTTAACTGCCGATGAGCGTTTGCTCGCGCGATTCCGAATGCGCCGGCGCCGGCTGGTTGAAACTGATCTTTTCATTGCCGCCAACGATCATTGGAACTTTGACGCGCGCGGATTTAATCCCGGCGGCAATCATGGTTCATTCCTGCGCATCTCGACACATGCGACTTTGATGTTTGCCGGCGGTAAGAAGACGGGGATCGCTCGCGGCGTGGAAATCAAAGAGCCCTACGACAACCTGAGTGTGACGCCGACAATTCTGGCGCTGACGGGAAATCTTAAGATGGACAACAGTCCCAGCGACGAATTGGCAAAGCGTGGTTTTCGCAAATTTCCGGGACGAGTAATCACCGAGGTTGCCGGAAAAGATTTCGCAAGCGTTGGCAGCGCGACAAACGCCGCTACTCATTGAGCCTAAAAATTCTCGATTACTACGAAGTTGCTATTGAGTGGTGACAAAAGCTCTGATCCAAAGCGCCGTCGCCGCTTCAACCGGGGTCCCCAGCGTGGCAGCCACGCGGGGTGGTCAATCTGCTGGCGCACTCCAAAAGATAGGGGATCAAAGATCGGGGGTCAGGCCTGCGCCGATTCTTTCATTAATCCCGGGAAAGATCGGGGGTCAGGCTTGCGATTTTTGCGATTTGCGAATTCGACGGTCAATGTCCCGTTAGTTATTTGCGGGCATATGATTGATTGTGGCCGGTCATTTCTCGTGACGTTTGCGCAGCGCTGATTTGAGAATCGCAAAAATCGCAAGCCTGACCCCGATTTACGTACTCGACATCACTTCTTGCAGGAACACTGGTGGCGTTTCTTGTGTTTGCTCCAGACCTGCAGAGACAATGTGACGGCAGTTAGTCTTGACCCCACAATGCAAAGAAGGATTAAAGCTGGTGTAAGGGATGCGGCAATTTAGCTGTTTAAATTGTGCGGCTGGCCCAGTTCAGCTGGAAGACTGAACGCGTATCCGAGGCGTGCTCATGAAGCACCGACATTGGGGCGGCTATTTGTTCTTGCTGTTGGCACTGTCCGTTATGGCTGCGCGACTGTGGTCCGATTCGCCTGCGTTCGTCGGGTCAGTCACTGTTCAGTCGTCGGATACAGGGCCCACTGCCGCGGAATTGCTGAGGCGCTGGGCAAAGGCCTTGGGCGGGGTGGAAAAGATTCAGCGTATTAAGAACGTCTATGTCCGAAGTCTTACCAAGATCGGTGAGCTGGAGTTTACGAGCGAGGAGTGGCAAGCCGCGCAAGGCCAGCATAAACAGAGCATTTACTCAGGGCATTTCCGAACCAAGTTAATGGTCTTCAACGGTCATGCAGGCTGGGTGCGGTACCAGAATGCACATGTGCGCGACCTGGCCGGCCGTGAGCTGGCTGAGGAGGTCAGCGCCGCTTATCTGGGAAGCTTCTCGCACCTAATCAGTGGTCGTATGGCTGGCAACACGGAGTATCTTGGCGAAGATCAAAGCAAGCGATTCTACATTTTGAATTTGGAACCACAAGGTGGTCTCCCGATAACCTGCTATCTGGACAAGACAACTTACTTGCCGGCGAGACAGGAACAGATGATCGAGGGTGTGACGATCACGACGACGCTCGCTGATTGGCGTGAGGTCGACGGTGTGAAGTTCGCTTTCGAGCAGCGCCATAAGCCGACGGAGAGGGTGCGCGCATTTGTGCAGTCCGTGCGTCTCAATACCGACCTCGATGAGTCAGCCTTCCGGAAGCCCGAATCGCCGGGCTTTGCTTCGGGTAATCAAGCCCTGGGAATCCCGTTCGAGCTTAGGGATAATTTCATCTGCCTCGAGGTAAGGGTCAATCATTCGCGACCGCTCAGGTTTATTTTAGACACGGGGTGGGGGCAATATGTTTCAGCCCTTAGTCAGGAAAGTGCGCGCGCGTTGGGCTTGCAGCAGAAGGGGAGCTTTCTTGGCGACGCCGTCGAAGGCTCAGTTCATTCAGTCACTTTCGATCTCCCCGGCGTCACTTTACAGAACCAGCCCGTGGCAGTGGCCTCTCTTAATTTCGATCCGTATCTCGGATTTCGAGCAGACGGCATCCTTGGTTACGATTTCATAAGCACGTTCGTGGTCGAGATTAGCTATACCGACAAACTGATCAACTTGTACGATCCGGCTGCGTACATCCCCAAGACCTCGGCGAAGAGCATTCCCATTACCCTCCTGGAAGGCACCCTACCTGCGATTCATGCCCGAATCACGCAAGCCGACGGAACGGCCGTCGAAGGACAGTTCACAGTTGACACGGCGGCGGGCGGGGGGATCATTTTCTCTGCTCCTTTTGTCAGGGCGCATCGCCTGCTGGCGGCGAACCCAAAAACGATAGAAGCCCTAAGTGTTGGTCCGGAAGGGAAAAGCCGGGAGCGTATCGGGCGTGTCCGTAGTCTGCAAATTGGTGAGTTTCAGATCTCGAATCCGGTCGCCGGCTTCTCTCAAGCGACGAAGGGACCCATGGCAGGCGATGGCGTTGGCGCCGGCTTGATTGGCGGCGAGGTCCTCCGCCGCTTCAATCTTACCCTTGACTACGCGCACAAGCAGTTGCTGTTGGAACCGAACGACAACTTCGCCGATGCTAGCGAAATCAATATGAGCGGATTGGTCCTTGTGCCAGTCGGAGTAGACCACAAGACCTTCAAGGTGGTGTTCGCGGATTCCCCAGCCGTCGCGGCGGGAATACGCCGCGGAGATATCCTGGAAGCAATAGACGGCAAGCCGGCTAAGGATTTCACGTTGTCTCAGCTCCATCAGATGCTCAAGCAGGACGGGCGCACATTTCTACTCAGCGTACGCCGCGGCCAGAAGCTGCTGCAAATTAAAATTACGACGAAGAGGGTGATCGAGTATCCCTAAGGCTTGTAACGGTTGTGCCTTGCACGTGAAGTCACACTCGCTGGATTAAGTTTCGCAATCTTCCAGTTTCAATCCAGAGATAGAACTGGGGGTCAGAACTGAGGGAAAAAGGCAAGAGGGAAAACTCAACCGGGGTCAGGCCTGCGATTTGCGATTTCGAATTCAATAGTCCAAGTTGCTAGTGTCTGCTTAACTGGTGCGGCAAACTGAGAAGTCATCTTGCACTGATCTCACAAAACTGGATCAGGCCTGCCCTTCACCCGCAGCGCCTTTCTTGAGTTTATCTTCTCTCACATTCAACCGTTTTGCCGTCTCGCACTCAGTATCCGTGAAGATGCCCCCTCTCTTCTTCATGATTGGTCTCCAATCCGTTTAGCGCATCCTCAATCATCTGCTAAACTTATCCCTTCGTTTTGATCACCACCGACAAACATCTTACCCACGATGAGTTCGGCGAACAGGCTTTAGCTGACAGCCACGATTCGCAGGCTCCGGCGAAGGCGCGTGGAAATCGCACTTTGGCCTGGGTGCAAACGATCGCGTTTTTGCTGGGCGTTGGTTTGCTCGTCTACGTCATTCGCGCGGTCGGCATCCAGCCTGTCTTCGACGCTCTGGGAAACGTCGGGTTCGGCTTCTTTATTATTCTGGCGATTAATGGACTGCGACACGCGCTGCGCACAGTCGCGATGCGCGTAGCGGTGCCACCCGACCAGCGGCGTTTTAGTTTCATGCAGGCTTTCGCCGCGCGACTCGGCGGCGAGTCGATCAGTTTCCTTACTTTCGCCGGGCCTTTGCTGGGCGAAGCAACCAAGGTCGCGCTGCTCAGAAAACGAGTGCCGCTGGTCCACGGAGTTCCGGCGCTGGTGGTTGACAATCTAATCTACAACCTTTCGGTCGCGTTGATGATCTTCACCGGCGCCTGCGTGATGCTCGTCCTTTATCCGGTGCCGCCGGTCGCGCGCGCAGTGCTGTTTGGAATTGCGCTTTGCACCCTGCTGGGGATCGTATTGGCCGGCTTAGCGACGCGACGGCGCTCGACCCTTTTGACTGGAGTCATCGATCGCCTGAGCCGCCGGGGTGTCAGCCCGCGGTGGCTGCGTTCGCGGCGTCATCATATCTATCGAATTGAGCTGACGGTTTATAGCTTCTACAAACGCCGGCGCACAGCATTCCTGACAATGATCGCCTTCGATCTGATTTCGCATGCGACCAGTGTTTTGGAAGTCTACGTGACGCTGAGACTGCTCGGCTTTGCGCCGAGCGTCGCCGGATCATTCGTGATCGAATCGCTCACGAAGGTTATTAACTTTGCCTTTGGATTTGTGCCGGCGACAATTGGTGTCTATGAAACCGGAACTGAACTGATCCTGCGGAGTCTTGGGTTTGTCGCCGCGACGGGCGTGGCGCTGGCGATCGTGCGAAAAGCGGCGATCGTCTTTTGGACCTCGATCGGCCTTTTGATTATTACGTCGCGGGCCCTACCCAATGCCTGGCAACGAATGCTCGACCGCAGTCCCCGCTTAAGGAAAATCATGGATAGCCTGGTACTTTCAAACATCGCTCATCGACCGGCCCGCACCGCAGTAAGCATCGCCGGCATCGGCGTCGGCGTCCTGCTGGTGGTTTTTACCGTGGGGCTGGCCCACGGGATGTTGCGTGAGCGTGGCAAGCGCGAATCCAACATGGGCGCGGAAATTATGCTGCGCCCTTCGGGCACTATCGGTCTCACCGGCTCAGCGGCGTTTACGGTTCCAGTTTCACACGCGGCGGAAGTTGCGGGCATCGAAGGCGTCCGCTTGGCGGTTCCGATCGGACAGACCCTGGATAAGAGTGATCGGGGCTTTGGATCGCATTTGATTGACGGAATCAATTTCGACCAATACGCGCCGCTCGCGGGATTGACGATTCGTGAAGGCCGGAAGATTGTCAGCGGCAAAGAAGTCATCGTCGATGGTGTTTGGATGAGCGAACATCCAACGGTGAAGCTGGGCGACGACATCAGCGTTTACGAACAACCATTCAAGCTAGTGGGAATCTACGAGCCGCCCGGCGGCGCGCGCCTGAAGATTCCGCTGGCCACGATGCAGGAATTGCGCGGCAGCGACGGGCACTGCACTGCGATTCTTGTGTCCTGCGTCGATCCTGCCCAACAGGAACAGGTCGCGGCCCGCATCAGCGCAAAGTTTCCCCAGGATCAGATTCTGTTCACAAAAGATTTACCGGAACTCTACCTCACTGGCGTCCCCGCTCTCAACATCTTTCTAAAAGTGGTCGTCGGCGTCGCCTCGGTGATTAGTATGTTGGTAATCCTCCTGGCCATGTACACCACAGTAACGGAACGAACTCGCCAGATAGGCGTGTTGAAATCACTGGGGATGTCGAAATCGAACATTGCCTGGATGATCGAGCAGGAGGCGATTATCGTAACGTTTCTCGGCGTAGTGTTAGGCGTGACGCTGACCGCCGTGGCGCGGATTGGAGTAATGCGAACAACTTCTCTGATCGTCGAGATTGAACCCAGGTGGGTGATTATTTCGCTGGTTGTCGGTTTGATTGGCGGCTCGATCGGAGCGCTCTATCCCGCATTGCGCGCGGCGCGCCAGGATCCGGTTGATGCGCTGAGTTACGAGTGACGGCGGCTTCGGACTCAGTCACCCATTACCTGGCTGCATCGTTACGCCAGATCATATCTGAGCTACCACCAATGATGGATTAGCAACCATCCTTCCAAAGGAGTCTGTTATCACGACGCGACTAATATCTTCTTCCGCGGTAATTTGTATCCTCCTGGTTTGCAGCTTCCAGGCGTTTGCGCAAACGTCCGATCGCCGGCCGGCGAATCCCACACTGCAAGCCCAGGAACAACCAATGACCCTCGCGGCCAACATGAATTCAATCGAGGCCATGAAAATGAAATCGATCTGCTGCGAAAGTCTTTGCAAACTCTCGTCGCCGTACTCGACATCATCGCGCTTAACGTGGTATTTCAGATACTCTCAACCAGGATTCGTCATAACAAGGAGCGACAATGGCTTACACGCATCAGGAATTAAAACATAAGACGCTCGCAGAGCTGCGCGAGATTGCTAAAGGCATCGAGCACGAGGCGGTTCAGGGCTACACGCAGTTGAACAAAGAACACCTGGTGGTGGCGATTTGTAAGGCGCTGAGCATAGACATATATGAGCATCATGACGTTGTCGGCATCGACAAGACCGCGATCAAGTCACGGATTAAGGCGCTCAAAGCGAAGCGCGATGCAGCGCTCGCCGCGCACGATCACGCGCAATTGAAACTGGCGCGTCGCTCGATTCATCGCCTCAAGCGACAGATTCACAAGGCGACGGTCTAGAGAAGCATCCCAGTTAAGGAACCTTGGCTCGGCTTTGCCCAAAAACTCATTGAGCAATTGAACCAAGTCAGTTAATGCTGGGAACGCGGACGTCCCCGTCCGCACAGCGTGCGGCAGCAGGCTCAGGAGTTTCAAAGGAAATGAGCCTCCAACTAAAATTCGCGCTGCGCGCTCAGTGCGGGACGTGGACGTCCGCGCTCCCAGCAACATGCCGCTCATTTCAGATGCCGAAGACTTTTTGGGCAAGCCCTTGGCTCTGTCTATTAGTTAAGGGCTGCTAATTGCCTACGCCGGCAATTTACTTATAAACCACCAAAGCCCTTCAGAGCGCCCACACCTTCCGCGCGAGGTTGCCTTCTCGCCAAAACCGTCAGCCCGGACTCGCTTCATCATCCCATCGATGCTTTGGGCCAGGACCAGTAGCGTTTCGAAGGCCTTCGGGGTGACTGAAATCGGCTTGCCCTCGCGCAGTAAAGCCGCTCAGCAGTCTCCAAACGGAACTCGCCGAACTCATAAATACTATTAATTTGCTTACTCAAAACCTCCGGGAGAAGACTTGGAGATTTTTTGGAGAAGTTTCCAAAGATTTTCTGGTTGCACTACGCCTATTGTCGTCGCCACTTCAGGCCGAACGGTGAACCCGCTGCGGGAAAGGCCGGAATGCCACCCGGATTTTAGTCTCAGGCTGGACGGCGAGCAAGCAATCTTTGGGAGCGCCGGATATTGAATGAAGAGGAAACGCACCGAAATCACGATCGAGGTTGATGAAATGATTTACGGCTTCAATCATCGCCAACCCCTAGCCAGCGCCTGGTGTTCGGCTTGTGGAGACGTGGCTCCGATGGTTACGCCCGAACAAGCGGCAGCCATCGCCCAGGTCACGGTGCGAATGATCAACCAGCGCATCGAAGCGGGACAAGTTCACTTCGTCGAGACGACCGACGGGCGGTTGTGGGTCTGCGTGAATTCGCTGTCAGAACCGAGAGTGTTAACGACCGGATCATGAGCGCAAGTTGAATGGCCGATCCCATCGCTACCGCTACCCCCTTTGATACACGAGTTCACATGAGTAATTTGGAGGTTTGAAATCCAATGACTAACAAACAATTCCGACGTACTCGTTTGGTTCTGATTGTTTCTCTACTTTGCTGCGCATCGGCCTTCGGCCAAACAAATGTTAGTCCAACTGGGCAAACGACTTCGGCCACAATCACTGCCGTGGCTGCGGCTGATCGCGTGCGCATCACCGCGCCTGCGTCAATCCTGCAGATGCGCGTCGAGATTTATGACCCCAGCGGAGCAAAAGTCTGGGACAGCGAGATTCGCGGCAATGTCTTTGACTGGCGCCTGCAGGACGGTCAGGTGCAGCGTCTGACTGTGGGCGACTATATTTGCCTGGTCACGGTCAAGAACATCGCCGGCCGGATTGCGCAGAAGATAGGTGTCGTGCGGGTGGCAGAGAAAGGTGTCACCGTCGGGCCAGCTGAAATCGTCCAGTTATCTCCGCAGCAAACGCAAGCGATTGGCCCGGTGGAAGAAAACTCTTCCTGGACGATTCTGGATAACAAGGAGAATCAAACCGCTACAGTGATCGCGCACGATGGCACTGATGGTCAGATCGTCAGAGGCCGCGGCGCCTTTTCATTTCGGCTGGGGGATTTCTATTCCGGCAACGACAAAGAGCAGATGCGCCTGACTGAAGAAGGCAATCTGGGGATCGGAACTGCAAAGCCGAAAGCCAGGTTGGACGTGGCCGGAACGGTGCGCGCTGGCGAAGGATTCATGTTCTCGGACGGGAGCACTTTGAAGGTCAACGACAAGGGAGTGCTTACGCGCACCAGCGCCGATGGCACGAATACGGTCACCAGTACCACGCAGAACAGAATCGCGAAGTTTACCGACAACGCCGGCACGGTGGGCGATTCAGTGGTTCTGGACACCGGCACCGGCTTGCAATTGACCGCCGCGCCCGACGGTCTGGTGGATACCAATCTGCTTTACTTGACCTCCACTAACGGCACGACCGGAGTGCTGGCCGGCAGCACTCCCAATTACGGGGCCGCCAATGGGCCGTTCTTTGCCATGCGCGGCAACACCTACACCACGATTCCGAACCAGCGGGGCTTGTTCACGATCTCAGCAGGAAATGTCGCCAACCCGCAGGGCGATGATGGTTCGGTGAAGTTCAACACCGGCGGTGACCAATTGCGCATGGTGATCAGACCGAATGGCAACGTCGGCATCGGCACCAACAATCCCGGCGCGAAGCTGGACGTGGCAGGTGACATCAACACTAGCACGCAGTACAAGATCAGCACCCAGACGGTGCTGCGCGTCGGTTTGCCAACGGCGGGCAATGTATTCGTAGGAAGCGATGCGGGGTTTAACAACAATGGCGCAGGGAACTCCTTCTTCGGATTCAATGCTGGCGCCAGTGCTACACCTACAACTTATTCCGGCAATACTTTCATCGGAGATTCAACCAACGGGTCGGCAGGCGTCAACA
>WNFY01000793.1_pt1 | contig 30051 bp, 29 predicted proteins | sample 5400091 | NCBI WGS metagenome assembly WNFY01 (sample SAMN13153364, study PRJNA577476) | soil metagenome | isolation source: 60 cm soil or saprolite under grassland replicate 1 | place: USA:California | collected 2016-06-15 | reverse complement strand
TCCGGCGGGTAAATGTAGAAGCGCGACTGTTGTGTTTCGTTGGTCGGTGTGCGGCGCAAAGAGATAATCACAAGGGCCACGGCGACGAGGAGAAAAAGAGCGGCCAATGACCAGGAGATTAACTCACGCCGCGTCACACGTCGCGCCGGGAATGCCGGTGCGGTTACCGTCTCAGTAGAGGTGACAATCGATCCAGACAGGGCCTCAAGCGCAAACGCCAGATCCCGTGCCGAATGAAACCGTGCTTCCGGATTCTTTTCCAGACAGTGACTCACCAGTCGTTCGAGAGCAGGAGAGACTCTATGGTTTGTCTCGGAAAGATCGGGCGGATCTTCTTTTAAGATAGCGCTCATCGTTTCAGCAGCCGATTCGCCATGAAAAGCGCGGCGGTTGGAAAGCATCTCGTAAAGAATCGCGCCGAACGAGAAGATGTCTGAACGGTGATCGATGCGGAAACCTTTGAGCTGTTCCGGCGACATGTAGCCGACCGTGCCCATTACCTTGCCGGGGTCGGTATCAACGCGTCTGGTGGGGATGCTGGTTTGCGAAACATCACCGTTGGTGGCGCCTGTGAGCTTGGCCAGGCCAAAATCGAGGATCTTAACGCGCCCGTCATTTGTGATGAAGAGATTCTCGGGTTTTAGATCGCGATGAACAATTCCTTTTTCATGAGCGGCGGCCAAACCGTGGGCCACTTGCAATGCATAATCGATTGCCTTGCGTTGCAGCAGCGCGCTGCCGCCCATTCGCTGGCGTAATGTCTGACCTTCGAGCAGCTCAGAGACCACGTAAGGCGAGCCATCGTGTGTGCCGATATCGTAGATCGAAAGAATATTTGGATGATTGAGCGCACCGGCGGCGCAAGCTTCCTGCTCAAACCGGTGGAGGCGATCGGGATCGGCAGAAAAAGTTGCTGGCAGGACTTTCACTAGGCGATCGGGATCGGCAGAAAAAGTTGCTGGCAGGACTTTCACTGCCACGTCGCGTCCCAATCTTGTGTCCCGCGCGCGATAAACTTCACCCATTCCGCCCGCTCCCACCGGAGCGACTATTTCGTAGGGCCCAAGACATGTACGCGCAGCAAGCGTCATCGAATGCTTCACGAGATGATGCGGGGGATTTGTTGGGGGGACTATTCTAGATTAGTTCGGTCAAGTGCACCAGAGTTCTCAGGCGTCCTCAGTACCGACTTCAGTCGGGCGTTTCGTAAGGCAAAATCTAACTAAAGTTGCTAATCTAAGCGGGACGCATGCTAGATCTAATCCCTTCGACCTTTGAAGAATTCGAGCGCGAAGCCGGGCGGGGCAATGTGGTACCGGTGGTGCGCACTGTGCTCGCTGACTTGCAAACGCCGGTCGGAGCATTCCTGCGAATTGCCGGCGATGCGCCATACGCTTTTCTCCTCGAATCCATCGAAGGTGGCGAGCGCGTGGCGCGTTACTCTTTTCTGGGTGCTAATCCCTGGATGGTGGCGCACGGTCGTGGCCAAGAGACAATTATCGAAAAGAATGGCGAGCGTGAAGTGCGTAACCAGAACGCGATTGAATTCGTGCGTGAATACTTCCGCGGGAAGAAACTCGCTAGGCGTGCAAGACTGGCGCCGCTTGCGGGCGGGGCCGTTGGTTATCTGGGCTATGACGCCGCGCGTTGGTTCGAGCCTGTGCTCAATTTTGGTGACGGCGAGCCACGAGCAGCAGACGATGCGGTCTGGATGTTCTTTCGCACGATTCTGGCGTTTGATCGCGTGCGACAGCAAATGGAGATTACATCTGTGGTCTTCACCGACGAAGCACAGGGGGATGGTACTCGATTTCGCGAACTCTATGAGCGAGCAGTGGCGGAAACCGAAGAGATTGAGAACATTTTGAATAGAGAGTCAGCTTCCGCGCCTTCGGTGCGGCAACGGACCGGCGACATCACGGTGCATTTTCAATCGAACTGGCCGCGCAAGGATTTTGAAGCGGCCGTAGAAGCAGTAAAAGAGCACATTAAAGCCGGCGATTGTTACCAAACGGTGATCGCCCAACAGTTCGCAAAGCCGATAACGGCGCAACCGCTCGCCATCTATCGCGCGCTGCGGGCTACGAATCCTTCTCCGTATATGTACTTCTTACGGGTGGATGGTGAGACGATCATCGGCGCCTCGCCAGAGATGTTGGTGCGTTGTCATGGTCAACGTCTAGATTACCGTCCGATTGCCGGCACGCGTAAGCGCGGTGCGACGGAAGCCGAAGACTGGATGCTCGGTGAAGAAATGCGCAACGATGAAAAGGAAGTCGCCGAGCATACGATGCTGGTTGACCTGGGGCGGAACGATCTGGGAAAAGTTTCGGATTACGGGTCCGTTCAGGTAGAAGAATTGATGACCATTGAGCGTTATTCGCATGTGCAGCACCTCGTAACCAGCTTGCGTTCTCGGCTGCGCGATGATTTGGATCGGTTTGACGCCCTGGCTTCCTGTTTTCCGGCCGGAACAGTCACCGGCGCCCCCAAGATTCGCGCCATGCAAATCATTCGCGAACTTGAACCCTCTCGGCGCGGCGTTTATGCCGGCGCCGTGCTTTACGTTGATTACGCAGACAATCTGGATTCCTGCATCGCTATTCGGACGATCCATTTGCGTGATAGCGTCGCCACCGTTCAGGCTGGAGCGGGCATCGTCGCCGATTCAGTGCCGGAACGAGAATATGAAGAATGCGTGAACAAAGCGAGGGCGCTGTTTCGGGCGGTTGAGTTGGCGGAGAAAGGCTTGTGAACCCTGGTTTGGCTCTTTCTCAAAATGCATTGCGCCAGTTATGTACGAGATGAATAGAAGAATGCGAGAGGCAGCAACGGAATTCACCACGGAGGCACGGAGGGCACGGAGGGCACGGACGAAACCATCGTACGTTCACCGTGTTCTCCCTGCCTTCGGGATGCACGTCTTTCTCGTCACCATCTTTACTCTGCCAAATGCTGCGCAGAACCGATTGCCGAATAGCGATCAGCTAAAGAAAGCAAATTCTCGACCCGTCGTCGAAGCATCCACCACCAAGGTTGAACCTTTTGACGGCGCTTCGGTCGAGAAGATGACCGGTAAGTGCGTCACTCTTGATACTGAGCATGGCACGGCGACTTCCGGATGAGCCGAACGATATCAAGCACGAGCGGGGAGTCGTTTCCATGGCCCGCGGCGATGAGCCAAATAGTGCGATCACCCATTTCTTTATTCTGGTCGGCAATGGCCCGCACCTCGATCACAAATTTGCGGCGTTCGGGCGCGTCATTCGTGGTATTGAGGTCGCGGATGCGATCAATCGTGCACCTGCCGAAGGAGAAAGGCCGCTGGTGCCCGTCCGCATCAAGCGAGCAATCCTTGCCGAATGTCGATGATCATGGCCACCAGAAAGGTAACAATTATAGCGCGCATTAACCGCGACATTCTAATCGGTTGCCTGTTGGTTTGCGTTTGCGCTTGCGCTCAGGCAGGTAGCGATCAGCCCACGCCGGAAGCCGCGAAGCAATTCCTGAAATTACGCGGCTATGACTTTAACGAAAAATCTTTCTTTGCAGCCGCAGCGGCGAGCGATCTAATGGCCGTGAACGGTTTTCTCAGCGCGGGCATGAATCCGAATGCCAGGGATCAAAACGGAGATACGGCCCTGACTTCGGCGGCGGCGCGCGGAGATTTGGACGTTGTCAAGGCTCTCTTGCAGGGCGGTGCGGACGTCAATGCGAAGGGCAGAAACAACTGGACAGCACTGCTGTTAGCTCTCGAAAATCAGCATGACGGAGTTGCCGAAGTACTTTTGGCACGCAGCGACGTTGACTTCGCCGCGGAGACTCCGGAGGGGATGACGGCCTTGATGCTGTCGGTTTGGCGACAGAAGGAACAGTTTGTGCGGAAGCTGCTCGAGAGCGGCGCCGACGTGAATCATCAGGATAAGGATGGTGACACGCCGCTGCATGGAGCCGCATTGAATGGCGACGCGCGCATGTTGCAGATGTTGCTGGACAAGGGCGCGAATCCGAACATCAAAAACAGGCTTGGGGGAACTGCGTTGATGTGGGCGGCATCATATGGCCATGACGACGCGGTGCAGGTACTATTAAATAAAGGCGCTGATCCACGCATCAAAGACACTGACGGAGTCACCGCCGCAGGATGGGCCGCTAAGAACGGGCGGGGAAGTTTGGTAATGTTGTTGCGTGCGGCGGAGAAAACGGCAGGCAGAAGGCAGTAGGCGGAAGGCAGAAGGCAGTAAGCAGTAGGCTTTTATTCACAATTCAGTAAAGACCAAAGGAATCTCTGAAACAAGTCAGAGGTTACGCATTAATTGGCAGTTGTTCCTGGTCTTTCTCCCTTCTCCCTCTGGGAGAAGGGCCGGGGAAGAGGGGCCTAGCTATAGCTAGCTAATGATAGGCGCGAGCCTTAAGTCCCTCTCCCCAACCCTCTCCCAGAGGGAGAGGGAGTGAAAGCAGCTAGCGACAAACTGTAAAAACTAACTTCATGCTCTTAGTCATCGACAACTATGATTCGTTCACTTACAACCTCGTTCAATATCTCGGAGAGTTGGGCGAAAGGATCGAAGTCCGACGCAATGACGAAGTCACGATTGATGACATTGAAACTCAGCTTCAGCCGGAGCGGTTAGTCATCTCGCCTGGACCGGGGACGCCGGACGATGCCGGCATTTCCTTGAAGGTAATCGAAAGGTTCGGCGGCCGCATTCCCATCCTCGGCGTTTGCCTGGGTCATCAGGCGATTGGTCAAGCGTTTGGCGGCCGGGTCGTGCGCGCGCCGTCGATTGTTCATGGGAAATCGTCGGAGGTGGACCATGACGGCAAGACAATCTTTGCCGGGCTCGATCAGACTTTCAATGCAGGTCGATATCATTCGTTGATTGTCGAGCGAGATTCGCTTCCGTCATGTCTCGAGGTTTCAGCCAGCACCGGTGAAGGTATCATCATGGGGCTCCGTCATCGCGAGATGAAAGTCGAAGGTGTACAGTTTCATCCTGAATCGATTATGACCACCGAGGGAAAGAAGCTTCTGGCGAATTTTTTGAAGCTTTGATTTAGACAGGGCTCGAGGCTCCCCAATCATCTCTGCAAAGCCGCGGGCAGGGGCGAATCCTGCCTCTATATTTATGTTTGAGAGCAGTCTGAAGCCTTTCCTGTCGCGTCTCATGCGCCGCGAAAATCTGTCGCGGGCTGAAGCCACGCAGTTGCTCGACGCGCTCCTCAATGGCGACGCTACGGATGCTCAAATTGCGGCCGCATTGATCGCGCTGAAGCTGAAGGGCGAGACGGTGGACGAACTCGCCGGTCTGGCTGAAGCAATGCGCGCCCGCGCTGTGCCGATTGAATCGCGTCACGCTTGCTTCATTGATACGGCAGGTACAGGATCGAGCTGCGCCAAGACTTTTAATGTCTCAACCGCTGCGGCATTCGTGATTGCGGGCGCAGGTTTGCCGGTTGCTAAACACGGCAATCGCGCAGCGAGTAGTCAGTGCGGAAGCGCCGACGTGCTGTCCGCGCTCGGCGTTAATGTTTCAGCACCTCCTGAACTCTCTGAAGAGTGCTTGAATGAAATTGGAATGTGCTTCATGTTCGCCCCGCTTTATCATGGTGCAACCGCGCGCGTAGCGAGCGTGCGCCGCGAACTCGGGATACAGACGACTTTCAATCTGCTTGGTCCGCTGACTAATCCCGCACGTGCGCCGCGCCAAATCATCGGCGTGTCTGATCGAAAGCTGGTGGAGCAGCTAGCGGGTGCTCTGGCTTTGCTTGGAACTGAGCGGTCGTGGGTGGTTCACGGCGCGGACGGGCTGGACGAAATTACAGCGGCAGACAAGACATTTGTTACTGAAGCCGGCCGCACAGGACTCCGCACTTTCGAGATTGAGCCCGAGGATTTTGGCTTCGGGCGCGTCACACTTGATACGTTGCGCGCTGGCGACGCTAATGACAATGCTCTCCTGATTCACTCGGTGCTTTCAGGCGCACGACGTGATGAAGCGCGCACTCTTGTGATCCTTAACGCAGCGGCAGCATTACATGTCGGCGGACTTGCAAGCGATTTGCAAGAGGCGGCTCGGCTTGCTGAGGAAAGCATCGATAGCGGTGCGGCTCTCACTAAACTTGAAGGATTAGTTCGTGCCACGAATCGAACCGGCCATTAGACTTCGGCATGTCTTCATGGACTTACTTGCCACGATTATTACAAGCAAACGACATCGATTGGACGCTGCTAAAAAGCATGTGCCCCCTGACGAGATGCGCGCGTTGGCTAAACAGGAACGAGCCAGGGCCAAACCACATCGACTAATCGAAGCGTTGCGTGACGAAAGCAGAATCAACATCATTGCTGAGTTTAAGCGGCGCTCTCCTTCAAAAGGCGAGATAAACTACTCAGCCGATCCGGCGCAGATGAGCCGCCTGTACGAATCGGCAGGTGCCGCAGCCGTGTCGGTCCTTACTGAGGAAGATTTCTTCGATGGATCACTCGCAGATCTGCGCTCTATCCGCCAGGCGATTTCGCTGCCAATCTTACGCAAGGACTTTGTTTTTGAAGACTACCAGGTTTACGAGGCGGCCGCCGCGGGCGCGGACGCCCTCTTGTTAATCGTTGCCGCCCTGGATGATGAGGTCCTAGCGCGGCTGCGCAGGATTTCTGAAGACGAATTGGAAATGGATGCTTTGGTTGAGGTTCATACGAAAGCAGAACTTGAGCGAGCGCTCAGGACGGGCCTGCACATTGTCGGGGTGAATAATCGAGATCTGCGGACATTCAGCGTTTCGACCGAAACTTCGGCGCAATTGGCGCGCGAGGTTCCAGACGATGTAATTCTGATCAGCGAGAGCGGACTGAATCCCGAAGAAGTTCGTAAGCTCAGGGCACTTGGATACAAAGGTTTTCTGGTTGGCGAAGCCTTGATGCGGGCAGATGATCCCGGAAGATCGTTGCGCAGTTTTCTTGTTGAGCCTGAAAAGGCGCGCACTCTTCTCTAGTCGGTTCGGTAAGCGTTTGAGCAATCGCTTTTCTCTAGCCCAGCCGTTTGGAGTCTGTGTCAGAACTCGGACATGAACTCAACGGAAGTATTTTCTTGAACGCAGAGGACGCTGAGGCACTCGCAAAGGTGCGCAAAGGAAGGTTTTCCTCTGCGTCCTTTGCGAAAACCTCCGCGCTCTCTGCGTTAAGATTGGCTCTTAACAATCACACTTCCTCAGTCTTGACGCACCTTCTTTATGGCCGGGCTATCCCTCAGATGGCAGGAAGGATACGGAGTCCTCAGCTTGCGCAAGGATGAGATTGGCAGGGTTTCCCTGTATATTGACCGGCAAGAGGAGCATCACCGTCGAGGCACTGTCTCTAATCTACTGGAGAGGGCGTCAAAATTTCGTGGTTAAGGTCAAAATCTGTGGCATCACAAATCTAGAAGATGCGCGCGCCGCCATCAAAGCCGGCGCCGACATGCTGGGCTTCAACTTCTATCCCGCTAGCCCGCGATTCATCGAACCGAAAAATGCACGCGCTATAGTTGATGTGCTGCGCTCTGAAAAATCGTTCTTGAATCATAAAGTAGTAATGGTGGGTGTCTTTGTGGACGAATCGTCGCCGGAGGCTATCGCTCATACTGCACAAGAAGTTGGCCTTGACGCCGTGCAGTTGCATGGCGACGATTCATTCGCGTTTTGTGAAGCCGTGAAGGATCTGTTGCCCGATTGCCTCTTAATCAAGGTTCTGCGCGTGGATGAGAAGTTTCAACCAGCCGAGGCTAAGCAGTATGCAGCGGATGTAATCATGCTGGATGCCTTCCATCCCGAATTGCGCGGTGGTACGGGGAAAAAAGTCGATTGGAAAAAAGCTCGAGAAATAGCCGAGGCAGCGCCACGTCTTTTTCTGGCTGGGGGCCTGGCGCCAGAGAATGTCGCCGCTGCGATCGAGGAGGTGCGACCCTACGGAGTTGACGCCTGTACTTCGCTCGAATCCTCGCCTGGCAAGAAGGACGCCGAGCGCATGAAGGAATTTGTTCGCGCTGCCCATACCGAGTAAACTGCCCGCAACTCTGTCTAAGCCGAGTCATTTGAAAGGGACGTAATTTCGTGTCGCAGATAGTCGAACCACCAGCAACTTCAGGCTCTGCAAGGCCTAAAGCGACGCGCATCGCCCCCGATTCAGAGCAGCCATCTGCGCGCGCCTTGAGCGCCCTGAATCTGCAAAAATCTTATGGCCGGCGCCGCGTGGTCGATAACGTAACTTTACATGTCGAACCGGGCGAGGTGGTGGGTTTACTGGGCGCGAATGGAGCCGGCAAGACAACCACGTTCTACATGATCATTGGATTGGAAACTCCCGAAGCCGGCCGAGTATACCTGGCAGGCCAGGATGTAACGAAGTTGCCGATGTATCTACGCGCGCGGCTGGGCCTCGGATATTTACCGCAGGAACCGTCGGTGTTTCGCAAAATGACGGCTGCAGAAAATATTCTCGCGGTCCTCGAGGCGACGGATTTACGGCGGCGTGAACAATTGAAGCGCGTGGAAGAGCTGTTGCAAGAATTCGGCATCGAGCACGTCCGCAACACACGAGGGGACTCATTATCAGGCGGTGAACGCCGAAGGACTGAAATCGCGCGAGCTCTGGCGACTGAACCACAGTTTATCTTGCTCGATGAACCTTTTGCCGGAATCGATCCAAAAGCGGTCGACGATATTCAAAGCGTAATTCTATATTTGCGCAGCCGAAAGATCGGGATCTTGGTCACTGATCACAATGTGCGAGAAACGCTCGGCGTAACCGATCGTGCCTATATCATGGCGGAGGGAAAAATTTTTCGATCGGGCGTGCCGCAGGACTTGACAGAAGACGCCGAAGTTAGAAGACTTTATTTAGGTGAGAAATTCCGCATGTAATTGTGGCAAGCTATCAGCGCGCGATAGGTGTTATAATCAGGTCGTAGCGGTCGCCCGCAAACAAACTTCCCCGGCACTTATTAACTAGTTTTCATTTGAGGTATGTCAGTCAGGCTTACAACCAGTCTTCAACAGCGTCTGGTGCTGACGCCGCAATTGCGGCAACGCATCGAGATGTTGCAAATGACTTCACTCGAGTTGACTGACCTCATCCAACAGCAAATGAACGAGAATCCGGTGCTGGAAGAAGTTGCGACGCAGGAAGAGGCGCGTGAGCTGGCAGAAAAGATTCTGGATCACATGGCGAGCGGCGGCGACCTGGAAAACCTGCCTGCTTCCAGTGTCGAGCCGGCCGCGCCGGAACTCGGACAGGCCTCGTCGAATGGCACGGGCGAAAGCGAAAATGCAGAAGCTTCATTCTCGGCCGAGTCTGAAACAGACCTTGCCGGAAGCACCGAGAGCGAAGCAGCGACTTCGGAGACAGGCGACGAAATCGCTACCGAAACAACGCGAGATGCTTTTGAAGAAGTCGATTTCGGCCGTGAGTTTCAGGACTATCTCGACCCAGGGTACAAGACCCAGGAATTCGAATACAAAGAAGACGCGCCCACATTTGAGCAGTTTCTGACTAAGCCACAATCGTTGGCCGAACACCTGGAATGGCAGCTTCACATGGATTGCGCCGAAGGCGAAATCTGCCTAGCCGCCGAATGCGTTATTGGGAATCTCGACGAACAAGGTAGGCTAAATGCAAGCAACGAAGAAATGGCCGCGCAGGGTGGGTGGTCCGAGGAAACGGTCGAGAGGGCTCGGCAAATCGTAATGAGGCTTGAACCTGTCGGCTGTGGCGCGCGTGATGTCCGCGAATGCTTGCTGGTGCAGCTGGAGAGCCGCAGTGAAACTGAACGCTTGGCTACGCGGCTAATTCGCGATCATCTCGAAGAGTTACAGCAACACAAGCTACCTCACCTTTCGAAGCAAATTGGAGTTGATGTCGAAACGCTGGCTGCTGAAGTGCAGTTTATTCGAACCCTCGACCCATATCCCGGGAGGCGCTACTCGTCCGAGGAGCCGATTCTTATCTCGCCGGAGATATACATTGAGAAACTCGATGAGAATGGTGATTATATAATTTATTTCGCTGATGACGGCAGCCCGCGCCTGCGTATCAATCCCAGTTATCAGCAGATGCTGTCGCAATCGACTGTGACGAAAGAAACGCGCGATTTTATCAAGGAAAAGATGCGCTCTGCGGTCGATCTATTGCGCAACATCGAACACCGCCGACAGACAATCTATCGCGTGGTCGAATCGATCGTAAACCGCCAACGGGAGTTTCTGGATAAAGGCGTCCAATACATTAAGCCGATGATGCTGAAAGACATTGCCGAAGATATTGGAATGCACCTTTCCACAGTCTCCCGGGTCGTTAATCGAAAATATGCGCACACCCCGCAGGGGGTGATCGAACTGCGCCGCTTCTTCACCGAAGGCATGTTAAATGAGGAAGGCGAAGAAGTATCAACCAGGATAATCAAGCTAAAGATCAAAAAATTGATAGAAGAAGAAGACTCTCACAACCCAATTACCGACGATCAAGTGGTAAAAATCCTGGTGAAGGACGGAATAAAATTGTCGCGCCGGACAGTGGCAAAGTACCGCGACCAGATGAATATCCCAGGTTCGCGTGAGCGCCGCGCCGTGGTCTAGCCGGCAGGTGATCGCAATCATAGCCGGCGCGAAGGGTCGAGGAGAGTACATTCCAGAATGAGGTTCGAATACACCGGACGCCATGTTGAGGTCACTCCCGCAATTCGCCGCCACGTCCAGGAGCAGTTCCGCAAACTTGAACATATTTTCAACGGGACTAATGCGCGCGTTCATGTGATCCTGGCGGTTGAAAAGAATCGGCAGACAGGCGAGGTAGTTGTTAACTGGCGCGATCATACACTGACCGCAACCGACACCAATGCGGACATGTACATGGCTTTAAGCCGTGCTGTCGAAAAGATCGAGAAGCAGGCTCTCAAGCTCAAGAAGAAAATCATTGACCGCAAGCACGGTGCGCGTAAGACTTCGGCCGTGGCGCCGACTCCGGACGGGCAAGTTCAAGCCACGCCGCCGCCGGTGCGAATTATTGCGGCGCGACGCTACAACGTAAAACCGATGACGGCCGAAGAGGCGGCTCTTAGTCTTTCGGCAACTAATGATCATTTCCTCGTTTTTCGCGACGCGGACACCAATCGCGTAGGTGTGCTCTATAAACGTCAGGATGGAAACTTCGGCTTGATTGAGCCGTGACCGACTTTCGAAATCACATTTTATTGGAGGAGCCCATCATTGGATGCTGCTCCTCTTTTTCTTTGAGCGCGACGAATGTGCCTTAGTTCGCGATGACCGCCACTCTAACGCGATGCTTGTCGTGAATGGAAGCTTAGCGCTACAGTCGACGCGACAAGCTTTAACTTTTTTCAAGATGGCGAAGAAAACTAAGAGCCCTACTGGACGCGACATTGTAATTATCACTGGCTTGAGCGGCTCCGGTATGACCTCAGCCACCAATGCGTTCGAAGACCTGGGGTTCTTCTGCGTTGATAATATGCCTTTGACTCTGTTGCCTACCTTCGCGCGTCTGGTACATGCGCAGGAGGGCGAAGGGGGACGAATCGATCGGGCTGCCCTGGTGATTAGTTTTCGTGAAGGACGATTTCTTTCAGACTTTGCCAAGCAATTGCGGGTCCTTCGCGCTAAAGGCCTGGCAGTGTCGGTCTTGTTTTTTGAAGCGTCAGACGAAATTCTAGCGCGACGATTCAGTGAGACCCGCCGGCCGCATCCCGCTGACCGAGGCAAAGGTTTGTTCGACGCAATCCGCACAGAACGCGCGGCGATGAAACGCGTGCGGGCGCTGGCCGACGAAGTTGTGGACACCTCAGACCACACAGTGCATTCGTTACGTAAGGTGTTGCTTGAGCGCTTCAGTCCTACCGGAGAAGCCGCGCCGATGCGTGTGCAAGTACTGAGCTTCGGACATAAGTTCGGACCTCCGAAAGATATGGAGTTGCTATTTGACGTGCGGCATCTGCCAAACCCATACTTCGTGGATGGATTACGAGCGCTGCCGGGAAGCGATCGTCGCGTGATCAATTACTTGAAGGCGCAACCCGAAGTCGAAGAGACCCTCAATCGGTTCAGCGATCTGCTTTACTATTTGTTGCCTCAATACAAGCGGGAGGGGAAGTCTTATCTCACGCTCGGAATAGGTTGCACGGGTGGTCGTCACCGTTCGGTAATGATTGCGAATGAGTTAGCGAAGCGTCTGCGTCGGGCCGGATTCGATGCCCACTCGGTGCATCGCGATATGAGTAAAAGGCGACTAAGTGGCGGGTGAACATTCATGAAAGTGATCGATTCCAAAGCTAAGGCTGAACCCACGCGCCTGGTGGGCGGTGTAATAGTAACCCATGGCCATTTGGCGAATGAACTTTTGGCCGCGGCTGAGATGATCGTGGGCCCCATATCAAATGTCACGACCGCATCGATCGATTGGCACGACGATGTTGATGTAGCGCGCGAAGTGCTCGAACGCGCTATTGCGAGGGTATCGCAGGGACGCGGTGTACTCCTGCTGACAGACATGTTTGGTGGAGCGCCCACGGATATCGCTTCGATGTTTCTTGGCGATACCGCAATCGAGGTTGTGAGCGGCGTCAATCTGCCGATGATCATAGCGCTGGCAAAGCAGACCCCGGAAACGTCGCTCGGAGAAGTAGCTCGTTCAGTTCGCGACAGTGGGACAGAGGGCATCTATCTTGCCGGTGAACTGCTTGAAGCTCCAGTCAAGACGAGTTGAACCGTCTAACGCTGCCTGGTAACTCCCAATCTCAGCAATTCAGGATTATCCGATTATTATCCCGTTGAGGGCTGGGTGGGGGTAGTCTCGCGCAGGTGGGCCTAAAAATGATCGGGATATATGCTTCTGCTAATCTTGTTCACACAATGCGCTGTTTCATCGAGATCGGGTAAACTCTCGGCCATTACGCATGAGTATCGATTCAGGGTCAAGGCTAATCCATCTTTTGATCGGAAAGTCGGTTATCGAGGCGCTCCTGATTACGGGCGTCGCGGTGACATTTTATTTCGTTACGACGAATCCGTATTTGCGAGGCTGGCTCGACGAGGCCAACCGACAGACAGTTTCTGGTTGGGCCGTCGACGAATCGAATCTTGGCACGCGCGTGGAAGTTCAACTGTTCATAGATGACAAGTTTGTCGATGACCGATCGGCCGCGGAGTTTCGCCCCGACGTGCATGCGGCACGGCGTGCGGATGATAATTGGCATGGCTTCATTTTCAAAACCCCGCCTTTGCAACCGGGCGAACATGAGGCGCGCGTTTACGCTGTTCATGCGAGTGGAGGCGGTGCCCGTCGGACATTGCAACTAATCGGAAAGCCACTGCGGTTTCGCATCGAAACAACCATCAGCGAGGACAAAGCCCGACGTTGAATCTAATCAATCAACACGGTATGCCTATGCATAGTCCGACAGTAACGACGATCGGCGATCGTGCGCTGGCCGCCTGGGAAATCGTCTCGGTCGTTTCGTCCGTTCTGATAGCGGAATGGGTTCTGGCTGTTGCCGGGCTAAACAGACTCATCGTAGCAGTCCCGGTGACTCTTGCGTTTGCATTCATGATCGCTTCACACCGGCAGCGAAGAGAAACTCTTCGGGATCTGGGATTCCGTCTGGACAACTTTGCTCACGCAGTATTGCTGCTGCTTTTACCAATGCTGGCAACGACGGTCGTGTTGCTTATGGTAGGGTGGTTGTCAGCGGCAGGCATAAATTTTCTGCGCTGGCGTTCCGGATCGGCTTTGGTCATTCAATTAGTTCTGGGATTTGCCTGGGGACTGGTTCAGCAGTACGTGTTGCAGGGATTCATAAACCGGAGAGCAATAATTGTCTTTGGACGAGGCTGGCTAAGCGTGCTATTGGTGGCGGCCATTTTTGCGGCCTTGCATTTTCCGAATGCCTGGTTGGCCGTTGCCACCTTCGTGGGAGGTTTTGTTTGGGCGGCAGTGTATCAGCGCGCGCCCAACATTTTCGCCCTTGCCCTCTCGCATTCCTTAATGACCTGGGTATTTATCTCCACCACGCCTGCCTGGGCGTTACATCATCTACGCATCGGATTCAGCTATTTTGGCTGAAGGCAGTTTGCTTCGGCGGAAATCGGCTGGCATCGGTTGCCATCCCCAGTTAAAAGATCAATAGTTTCTCGCTGTGCTTGTTGAACAATGATTTGCTATAATTGACGGGCCTTGCAAGAGAGCAAGTCGGGCGATCGCTGCTTCGCGCTGCAGGATTTCAAATCTTTGATTTGAGGTTTCAAGTTCGCGAAGAAGAGGAAAGTCCGAACACCGAAGGGCAGCGAGCCCGCTAACGGCGGGGCGTCGGATCGAATCTCAGATCTCTGAGATCTCAAATCTGTGATTGGTCGGACGACGACAAGTGCAACAGAAAACAGACCAGCCGACCGTTTTCATTTCAAATCTCAAATTGAGATCTGAAATTCGAAGCGCGGTGATGGGTGAAATGGTGCGGTCCGCAAGGGCTTAATGTAAGAGCGCACCGGCACGCGTGGCGACATGCGCGGCCAGGCAAACTCCTCGCGGTGCAAGACCAAATAGGGAGGCGTTAAAGGGTTGCCCGCCCAAGGCCTCCGGGTAGGTCGCTTGATCCAGCCGGCAACGGTTGGACTAGAGGAATGATCGCTACTTCGATTTTTGATTTGAGTTTTAAATCTGAGAAATCGGAGAACAGAATTCGGCTTATAGACTTGCTCTCGTTGTACGGCTATATCCCGCGAACGGATTGATTTGCAATTCGCATTCTCGCTGGCGCCGGTTCTTCGATCCGCTAATGCCGACGCACCGCCGCCGATTTCTTAGCATCGCTTTCACAAGGAGACTCCGAAAGGACATGGCCAATCGAAAGGGAGTGTTTATTGGCGCATACGTGCCCAACGAACTAAAAGAATCGCTGCGTCGTCGTGCTGCGGCGGAACATCGCACGCTCTCTCAGGAGATCACCCGAATTCTGACCGAAGCAATCCACGGGCGGAATCTTCCCGCGGGTAGTATCGACCGTCGCGCGCCAAACTCACCTTCTCGTCGCCGCGCCAGCGATCCTTTCCCGAGGCGCCGTCGAGAGGACTTGCCTTATGCTCCATCTGACAACAAGCGCAGAGAGGATCGTTAGCCACCCGCGCCGCCTTGTGCCTAACATCGGCAAGCGGCCGAATCAGCAGCAGGAAATGACAGATTGAAGTATCTGGTCGTCATCAGTCTGATTGGTTTACTGCTCTTTATGTTTTATCGGCGGTTACGGCCGTACCTCAAGCTCGTTCGAGACTTTCTCTATACCATCGCCCACTTTCGTGAAGTAAGCACCACTCGCGGGCGCTCTGGGAGTCAGCGTCGTGAAAAGCTGGTCTGTTGCAGCACCTGCGGGACCTGGATTCCCATAGGTCGAGCACTCAGCTCAAATTCGGTTGAGTATTGCTCCCGAAATTGTCTGGAGACCGCATCGGTCTCGAAAAGAAGAAAAAGCGCAGGCTGAAGGGCGAGTATCTACGAGCCAAGGTGCTGACCCCCACCAGCGGCCTCTTCCGGCAGCAGGTTTCCGGATTCGTGAATAGCCTTTCCTGTGTCAGTAAGAAAAAGAATCACGATGCCCACGATGAAGAACATTATCAATGACAGCAAAGCCTGGCGGTAAGAGTTTGTAGCTGCGACTACCGCGCCGAATACCAGTGGCCCAATCCATGAAGTGCCACGTTCGGAAACTTCGTAGATCCCGAAGAAAGAGGCTTCACGCCCCGCGGGAATCATTCGCGAGAAAAGAGAGCGCGAAAGAGCCTGCGAACCTCCCAGCACAATCGCTATAACCGCGCCCATGATCCAGGCTTCACTCGTTGTATTAAGAAAGGCGTATCCATAAATCACGACAGCTGCCCATAGGACCAGAGAAGCAACAATTGCGTTCTTGGTACCCACGGCATAGGCGAGACGTTCGAATATCAGCGCGCCAAAGATGGCCACAAATTGCACCATGAGAAAAATCAGCAACAAGAATGACTGATCTGTCTTGAGTCCTTTCGTGATGAAAAGTTCCTGCGCCATGAAGACAGAAGCCATCGTAATGACAGTCTGAATTCCATCGTTATAAAAAAGATAGGCAATTAAATATTTCAACGTATGACGTAACCTCGAAAGCTCTCGAAAGGTTCTGCCAAGTTCAGAAAAGCCGATCGTCAGATAGGATTTTCCTCGCGGCAGGGACTTTTCGGCGCGCCGCGTCTTCAGCATTGCGAAGGTAATCAGCGCGAAAGCTCCCCACCAAACACCCGCCGATAGAAGCGACAATCGCACGGCCACGTAGGTGTCGATTCCGAAGGTCGCTGCGCTGCGGACCAATAGGAAGTTAACAGCCAGCAATAGGCCGCCACCGAGATAGCCGTAAGCAAAGCCACGGCTGGAAACTTTGTCGCGCTGGTCTTCGGTCGTAATCTCGCCGAGGAAACTATTGTAGAAGACGATTGAAGCGCCAAAGCCGAGATTGGCGATGATGAAGAGCAACCCGCCCAGCAGGTAATGTCTGCCGGCAACGAAAAACATCAGACAGTTCGCCGTGACTGCGACATAGCAAAACAGCGCCATCATGCGTTTCTTAAGATGTGTATAGTCCGCAATCGCGCCGAGTATCGGGAGCATAAAAACCTGGAGAAAAACAGCAACTGAAACGCAGGTGGGAAAAAACGATTTTGCCGTAACCGAACCTAATGGTCCAAAGCTCATTATCCTTCCGTTTTCGCCGACGGCGTTCTGGGTCAATTCCGTGAGATATGGCCCGTACAAGGCCCCGACGACCGTCGTGTAGAAGGCGGAGTTCGCCCAGTCGTACATCTTCCAGCCAAATAGCTCGCGCTGATCGTTCTTCGCTGATGGATCGAACCGCCCAGGTGCGGCGGCTTTACGTGTTCTTGCAGCTTTCATCAGTATGTTGCCGGCGGCTTACCAGTTAGAGTTTTGACAATGACGGGTGTGATGTCCGTCAGTGACCGTATCGAGGCAGCGATCCGACGCTTGTTATTACCCCAGACAATCGTGGGCACAGGATTGAGCGTGTGATTGCGAGACGAGAGATCTTCGATGTTTCCGTGGTCGCTGGTTAAGACCACCGTTGTGTCTTCAAGGTCAAGTCGTGACAGGGTTGCGCGAATAAACGAAGCGAGCATCGGCACAACTCTGCGGGCGGCGTTTAAGTCCTGCGTATGGCCGATCTTATCTGTGATGAAATATTCGTACAGAGTAAATTGGTTGGCGGCAACAATTGTTGCGAGCACCTCTCCAGCCTGTTCAGGACTACGCAGATCAATATTCTCGCCGCGTTCAATCAACATCGCGTTAGTGAAGTCCTGATATACCGCCCGGCCCGCTTTCAGGTCTTCCACGACATTAAAGCGTAGGCCCGCAGCTTCAACAGCCGCAGTAGTAGCCGAGATCCATCGTGGTCGATTCTCAAAAAATCGGGCCGTATAAGTGTTTGCAAAGGTTATCTTCTCGACTCTGGAGCGTTTTAGCTGAAGGAAGATTGAATGCTCGGAGATGATATCGAGCAGCACTTGATTCGGAAAGCCCTGCTTGTGATAACCGATTGCGGCCGGGGCGTTAATCCCCGTCAGGATAGTCGTCTGGCCGGAAGCACTCTGCGGCCTGCCTTCAACTCCCAGGCATGCGTCTGTCGGCGCAACTACGCCATCGAAAGCGACGCCAGATTGTTCGTTCTGAAAAATTGCCAGCGGATCGGCTTCATGCAAGCCGTCGAGGGGATTGTGGGGGCCACGCGTGCCGATTCCCAGACCATCAATGAAAAAAAGAAGCAGAGACACAGAGGCGATGAATACCATCTGCCCATTATCAAGTGCAAGACTCGGCGCTTCCGGGAGGCATGATAAGCGTGCCCTCGCACACGTCTCAAAGAACGTAAAAGTTTCCCGGGAAGAGCGTCATCGGCTACGCCGATCGTTAATTAATCCCTGCGCTCGATAGGCATTCAGCTTGTTGTGAAGTGTCTTCAGACTTACGCCCAGGAGCTCGGCCGCTTTCGTTTTGTTATTTCCGGTCTTATCGAGCGTCCGCATAATCATTTGCCGTTCGATCACTTCAAGTGGAGTGCCAACCGGAAACGTAATTGTGTCTTCCTCACGAACGCTCTGGCGCTGCTCGAATGGGTAAGGTGCAAAGTGATGCCGTTCGATTTGCTCTCCCGAGCAGATTACTACCGCGCGCTCGATCACGTTCCGCAATTCACGAACGTTGCCCGGCCAGGAATGAAAGCGCAACGCGTCCAGAGCTGCGGGACTCACGAACCGAGCGGGCCGATCATGTTTCGCCGCCAAACGCGTCACCAGATGCTGGGCCAGCAGCGGCAGATCTTCCATACGTTCAGTCAACAGCGGCATGTGAATCGTGATCACGTTGAGTCGATAGAGCAGGTCCTCTCGCAACGTACCATCGCGCACCGCCTCTTGCGGGTCTTTGTTCGTCGCCGCGAGAATGCGGACGTCGATGGGAATATCTTTACGGCTCCCGAGGCGATGAACAACGCGCTCTTCGATTACCCGAAGCAGTTTTGCTTGCAGCAAAGAAGGCATCTCGCCGATTTCGTCGAGCAACAGCGTACCCGTGTTGGCCAGCTCAAAGCAGCCGTGCCGGCGCGAAACTGCCCCGGTGAAGGCGCCCTTTTCATGTCCGAACAGTTCCGATTCCATCAACGTGTCGGGAATTGCTGAGCAGTTAATCGCGAGGAAAGGCGCGTTACGACGTGGGCTGAGATTATGAATCGTGCGCGCCACTAACTCTTTGCCGGTTCCTGATTCACCGGTAATCAGCACAGAAGCTGATGACGATGCTACCTGCTCAATCAGCAAATATACCTTTTGCATTTCATCGGAGCTGCCGACCAACTCGCCGAACGCGCCGCGGTCGCGCAGTTCCCGGCGCAGAATTTCATTTTCGCGCCGGGCTTCAGTAAGCTCGACAGCGCGCTCAAGCACGACCCCCAGTTTCTCAACGTCTACCGGCTTTTCAAAATAGTGGTATGCGCCTTCTTCCTGGATGGCGCGCACTGCCGATTCGACCGAGATATCTTTAGCGATGAGGATTATCGGCGTGTGCGGCTGACGTTGGCGCATCTCTCGTAGCAAGGCGAATGCGTCACTTTCATTGCCGGAAGTGTCAGAAATGATTGCCATCGGAGAAAACGTTTCGGCAACCTCAAGGGCGGAGGGCCGGCGGGATTCGGTGCGAACTTCATAACCACGAGCCTTCAACTCCTCACCCAGCGCATCGGAATGGTCGCGGTCGCCATCGATAATTAGAACTCTGCCCTTCATCAAGGTGAGTGTAACATAATCGTAGCGGCAGGATTTGGGTCAGTAGCCCGACCGTGACCGAGCACGTGCCAAGAGCCAACGGCGCGAAATACGATAGCCTCGGCGAACGCTCCAGATTTGGAAGCTCTTCGATTAGCAAGCGTTGAAGGGCGCGATAATATCCAAAACCAATAACGCCCACGAACGTGGTCGGAAAATGAGTCAAGGCTCTGATAATCAAGCGAGATCGAGTCGCGCTATGAGCGCTGAAGCGCTGCAAACAAGAGGAGGCCGGCTCCGAAGTTTGCTCCGGTCGTGTCGGCCTCATGCTTCCGAAATCCGCAATCCTACCTTAGTAAACTCGTTCGCGACTTACCAGTACGCGCTGGACTCTGCCATCGGGAAATATCTAACCTGATAAATAAATGTAAGTAGTTTCTTCATATCTTCCCCCTTTGTTTGAAAAAAGTATTCCGGCAATTTGAGCTTGCAAATCGGCCTTCTCGGTTTAGGCTGAGCAGTCCAGGCACACTTTCATTAAAGAAATGAATTCTTCGCGCAATCGAGCTGAAACTCGAAGGCGGCGAGATTACAATTCAACCTCTTAAGATGAAATTCCTGTTGCGGCCCGACAGCGAAGAATGTCCTATACGCGACGCCCGATGTAGGAATAGGTTACTAATTCAGTAGGGAGTGAGCGGTACGCGGTGGCGACAAACAGCTTACTACCAACTGCTTGAGCGCGTGGGTAAGGCCCATCACACCACGCGAGACGCAATTGCAGCCGCTAGTTTTGGAATTGCTCCCTCATGCGCGACGATGCTGACACGCAGGCCCAAATCAGCGGCCCTTTGTGCAACTGTCGCGTTGATGCAACTGATGGTCACATCGGAGAGCAGTTGTTCCAAATCGTTTGTGTCGAACAGTTCTGCAAACTCTTCGACGCCTGAAGAACTCGAGAAGGCAACACAATCAATTCCACCGCCCGCGAGAAGCGCGTTGAGTTGCGCCAGCGCCGAGTCATTCGCAGCAGCGGTGCGATAAGCAACGACAACATCGACCCGTGCCTCTGCATTCTCGAGCATCAGCGGAAGCGGATCGACCGAAATGACCGCTCGCGGAATTAAAAGATTGAGGGCGCGCAGAGAATTAGAGCCACCAACATATTTTTCCAGCGCCGTGAGAACGGCTTCAGCTTTGTGATCGACCGCAACAAGGTCCACATGAATCTGCGCGGCTTCCAATTTGTCGGTAGTTGCAGCGCCGATAGCGCAGATGCGCAAGCTATCCAGCTCGCTCGTTTCGTGACCGAGTTGATAGAAGCGACCTAAGAAAAATTTAACCGCATGATTATTCCGGAAGATGATCCAGTTGTAACCGAAGAGATTGTCGATCGCTTCGTCGAGAGCGAAATAGTTATATGGCGCCCTAATTTCCACCTGCGGCCAGTTAAGAACGCGGGCGCCGTCACGTTCGAGTTCAACGGTCAGCTCATGAGTGGCTGAAGGTGCGATTAGGACAGTGCGTCCGGTAAGCAATCCATTCGTGGAAACAGATTCCATCTTGATAAGCTCTATCCTGAAACGAAAAGCGCCGTAGACGCGAATGTTTATAGCTCGGGTGCGCCCCCTAATTGTGCAGGTCCTTTAGGAGCGAAATCGGACATCCCTCCTAAAGGAGCTGAGCTCAACAGGAGGCTCGAGGTGCCATAAACATTTGGCTCCTAACGGAGCATAACGAATTGACGATTCTTCTTCTTCACTTGCCAGCCTTTCTATATTTCCGCACTCGCCACGCGACAATGCCTATGACAACCGCAGCGATCAGGAAAACGGTGCCGCTGCGACCAACCCACTTGACCAGTAGCGGCAGGCTCTGACCAAATAGATAACCAAGCGTCGTAATTACGACCGACCAAAGGACGGCCCCGGCGATGTTATAGACAACGAAAATTCTCCACGGCATCCTGGAGGCGCCGGCGAAAAGGGCCGCAAACACGCGTAAGCCGGTAATGAAACGGGCGACTAGAATCGTTTTATTGCCGTGGCGCTCAAAATAATTTTCCATGTGCTGCACGCGTTTTGGCGTGAGAAAGACAAATCGACCGAAGCGCAAAAGCACATTGCGGCCATAATGATGACCGATGGCGAAGCCGATGTTGTCGCCGATGACCGCGCCGGTCGCGGCGATTAGCATTACCAGAGCGATGTGAAATTCCCCGGTCGCTGCGAAGTATCCGGCGATCAAGAGAATTGTCTCTCCCGGCACCGGCACGCCGGCATTCTCGAGCATTACGCCGAAGAACACCGCCCAGTAACCATAGATGAGCATGTAGTGCTCGATCAGTTGCAGCGAATTGTGCAGGAATTCCATCGTTGAAGCGGCTTTAGAGGATTCTAGGTGAAGGCATTGAACCGCGGCAAGCTTGGCGTACTCGACGCGAAGGTTTAGAATGCGGCTGGCTTCTCCCCAATCAACAAGCGATTGTCTGACAAGACCTGTCACGTGGGCTCTTCACGCAAGGCTAATTCACATTCAAGAGCGAGTTGCCATGAAAACCAAAAGATACGTGGTCGCTGCCCTTGTCCTGGTCTTAACAGCTTTCGCTGCGCTGGGACAGTCGCGTAATTCGCGGAGACCGCCAGTGCAGAAGCCCGTTTCGTCCGCTCCGCCTCAGCAGCAAGCCGATCAGACTTCGCCTAAGCAGGAACTCGATCCTGCGCAGAACGATCTGGAAACGCTTAAGATTGACACCAACCTTGTGACCGTTCCGGTAATCGCAAGTTCGCGCAGTGGAAAATACATCGCTGATTTGCGGAAAGAGGAATTCACCGTATCTGAAGATGGAGTGGCACAGGAAATCGCTTTCTTCGCGACGGTGAGCGCGCCATTTCACGTCGTGCTTCTGCTTGATACAAGCGCGAGCACCAAAGAGAAGATCGGGCAAATTCAACAGGCCGCGGTCTCGTTTGTCGATCAGTTGAACGCGACCGACAAGGTTAAGATTATCTCTTTCGATGACGAGGTTCGCGACCTTAATGACTTTACCAACGACAAAGCAGAGCTCCGCGACGTTATTAGGCAGACCCGATCCGGCCAGGGTACAAAACTTTACGATGCGGTGCAGTTGTCACTCAACGTGCTGAGATCGATTAATCAACGAAAGGCAATCGTGCTTTTCACTGATGGCGTCGATTGGTACAGCGACAGGGCGACACTCGCAGGTACTGTTCACGATCTCGATGAACTGGGCGTAATCGTATATCCCATTCGCTTCGACACGCGCGCGGACACGGAACGCATGGTTAGAGACCAGGACGCCCAGACGAATGGCGTCCAATTGCCAACGAGTGATGTGCTTCGGAAAACGCCTACTGTCGGCACCCCTCCTACGTTTCCCAGTGATGAGCCGTTGCCAGGTTCGACGCGGCAACCGCAAAGAAGTTCTTTACCATCACCCGATGTGATCTTCGGGCGTCGGAGGAACCAGCCGAACGGCTTACCAACCGACCCATTTCCCGATACCGCGCCGCGAAGCTCGACACCAAACGATCCGTCTCGGCTGCCGCCGGGTCCTCGAAGAACCAGCGACAGTATTGGGCCGATGCTCGACCAGATGTACTTCACGGCGGATGGTTATCTGCGAGACCTCGCGGATCGATCTGGCGGACACCTCTATCGCGCCGATACGGTGCTGCTCCTGCCACAAGCCTTTGCCGCCATCGCCGCGGAACTACAAACGCAGTACTTGCTCGGTTATTACCCCACCAATCAGAACCACGATGGCGCCTACCGGAAGATCCAGGTCAAGACGTCTCGTAAGGACGTGGCAGTGCGCGCGCGGCCAGGTTATCGTGTGCGGAGTGGTGATTAGAATCAGGACTAGCCTACTCGTCTACGCTGTTCGTAACCAGCGATTAGTCTCCGTACTCTCAGAGCTTTTGCCGCCTGGCTGCTGCTCTCGATAGACGCTTGTTCCTCATCATTCACCCGTGTTAGTTTTTGAGCGCAATTCGAACGAACAATTTGAGTGATCCCTATGCCCGATCGTAAAGATGCCTGGGAACTGTTGTGCGAATACACGAAGGGCGACAGTCTGCGCAAGCATGCGCTGGCCGTCGAAACGGCAATGCGCGCGTGTGCGAAGCGCTATGGTGCAGCAGACGCTGATGTCGATGAATGGGGATTGGTGGGATTATTGCACGACTTTGATTACGAGATGTTTCCTTCGGCGGATCAGCATCCATTCACCGGCGCGAACATCATGTGTGGCCGGGGATATCCCGATCGAATGATCAAGGCCATCATGGGCCACGCGACTTATACGGGAGTACCGCGCGACACCGACATGGCCAAAGCTTTGTTCGCCACCGATGAGCTGTGCGGTTTTCTGGTAGCCTGTGCGCTGGTGCGTCCTTCGCGCAGTCTCGACGATTTGGAAGTTTCTTCCGTGAAAAAGAAATTAAGGGACAAGGCTTTTGCGCGCTCAGTAAACCGCGAAGACATTTATCAAGGCGTGACGGAACTTGGAATTGAACTCGATGAACATATTCGGTTTGTGATCGATGCGCTGAAGCCGGTGCAGAAGGAAATTGGTTTGGGTCCGAAGGACGAACAAGCTGCCGCCGTTTAGTTTATCGAGCGCGTCGTACTTCATAGGTGCGCGGAATGACTAGCTTGTTAGGGAACAACTGCGATGCGGCTAAATAGGTTCCCAACGCCACCAGCAGCGTGAGTAAGACAGTGATTGCTGCCTGAGTCTTTCGCCTTCGCGCAGTGTGGCGATAAACAAACACACCGGCAAATACAGCGAAGCCGAGCGGGACGAGCACACTAGCCAGCAGAAGCCAATCGTGTCGGGCCAGATTTCTGGCAGAGCCAAATAAGAGAATTGTTAGCGTGCACCAGAGACCGAACCCGACAAATGCCAGGACAAGCGACGTTATAACGAGCAGTTTCCAGCGCATGGGACCTTGGTCGTTATCGAGAGCGCCAATCTTTGAAGGAAAGCGAGGGCAAGGATATCACAGCAGTGACAAGTTACGAGTGACGAGTTGCGAGTGACAAGCAATAGAACTTCAAAAGAATGAAGAAAGGGTTGTGAAACACATTGATTAGAGCGTACGGGAACCTCACCGGGAGCTTGTTCTCGTCACTTATCACTTGTCATTCGTCACTGATCTAAACATGGTTACGCGAAGCGCGCTGCTTTACCTCTCACGTCAGGAAGGGCTTAAAGAGTTTGCCACGCGATTCGCGCCTTTTAAGAAACTCACCACCCGCTTTATCGCCGGCGAAGACATTGACGAAGCGGTTGCAGCGATTCGCGAGTTGAACGCGCGCGGTTGCACCGCATCGTTCGATCATCTGAACGAATCGGTTACCAGCACTGAGGAAACTGAAGCTGAGGTCGAAGAGTATCTCAACGTTCTGGCACGCATCGACGAATCAGGCATCGATTCGAATGTCTCGATCAAGTTGACGCAGTTCGGACTGGAAATCGATCCGGAGCTAACCTATCGCAACGCGCGCAGAGTAGTCGCAGAGGCGGCGCGCCTTGGCAACTTCGTGCGGATCGATATGGAAGGCTCAACCGTGACGCAGGCAACCCTCGATATTTTCAAACGCCTGCGCGCCGAATTCGGACTGAATGAAGTGGGAATCGTGTTGCAGTCATACCTTTATCGCACAATGGACGACGCTCGAGAGCTCCTGAAAATCCCCGCCCGTATTCGGATTTGCAAAGGCGCTTATAATGAGCCGCCTGAGGTGGCTTATCCCGACAAGAAAGATGTCGATGCCAATTATGTTCGAGTCATGGAGATGCTTCTATCGAACGACGTCTATCACGGAATTGCCACGCACGATCCCAAAATGATCGATGCTACGATCGATTTCGCTAACCGCGAAGGGATTGGCAAAGAAGCTTTTGAGTTCCAGATGCTTTACGGGATCCGGCGCGATTTGCAGGAGCAGCTGGCGCACGACGGTTACAGAATGCGGGTTTATGTTCCCTATGGCAAACACTGGTATCCTTATTTCATGCGGCGACTGGCTGAACGACCTGCGAACATCTGGTTTGTTTTGAAAAATTTGTTCAAGTAGTGAATATTAACGACTATGCCGCCATCCACTGCGGTCAGGCTTGGCCTGACCGGGGAGTGATCACAAGGGGTCCGTTCGCAGAGGCTTAGGCTCTACGACGCTTACACTCAACACGCGGGCGCCGGTAAGGCAGAGCCTAATGCGGTGCGGAAGCGGCGAAGCTGCAAGACTATCCATGGAACACTACATCTGGATCTTCTGGACGATCTTGGGCGCGATTCTAATCATCGCCGAAATCTTTACTACTGGCTTCGTTCTTCTATGGTTCGGTGTCGGAGCGCTGGCCGCCGCGTTCGCTGCCCTTGTAGGTGTCAACAGCATTACCGCTCAGTTTCTGATCTTCGCAATAGTATCGATTGCCCTGACTGCCGCCTCGCGAACCATCTTTGTTAATTATTTTTCGCGAGAGAAAACTGGTGGTGATTTGAAATCAGGTGTCGAATCGCTACCCGGAAAAATTGGTACGGTTGTCTCATCAAGTCGTGGTGCGCTGAACGAAGGAGCCGTCAAAGTATTTGGCTCAACATGGACTGCGTATCCGGCTGATGGTGAAGAGCCTCTGGAAGCGGGCGATCGCGTTACCGTCGAACGTGTACAGGGGGCGTCGATCTATGTTCGACGTCTGGGTCAGGAACGAGACTGGCGGGGAAAAGAATTGGCGCCATAGCTCGGATGAAAGCTGAGCGCGCGGCCGGAGAGAAGAAAAGCTAATCCTCTACCGTTTCATCCTTCGGATCAATTTCTGTCTCATCAAGAGTCTTGTCTTCTTCCAGCACAGGCAGCTCGATCGTGATTCGATCGCTAGTTGCTTCGCGCAACTCGTCGCCGGTGAACCGAGCCAGCACGACTGTGATGTTGTCTTCGCCGCCTCGATCGTTTGCGCCACCCACCAACGCGTCGCATGCTGCGGCCAGGTCCTGACTTGAGTCAGAAATGATCTGGCGAATCTCTTCGTTGCGAAGTTTGCCGGAAAGCCCGTCACTGCAAAGCAGGAGCACATCGCCTTGTCGAATTTGAATACTGGCTGTGGCCGGCGCCAGCTCGTTCTGCGCGCCCAGTGCCTGCAGAATCACGTTACGGAACATGTGCGTCTCGGCCTCTTCTTCGCTAATCTGACCGACGTCAACAAGCTGTTGCACCAGCGATTGATCTTTGGTAGCCAATCGAATCTGATCGCCACGCATGACGTAAGCACGGCTGTCGCCAACCTGCACGAGGTCGAGCTTGTCGCCTTTAATAGCTGCTCCGGTCAACGTTGCGCCCATCCCGCTACACCGGCTGTCCTCCAAACTCTTGTAATGAATGGCGCGGTTGGCCTGAATGGTAGCGTGCTTTAAACAATCAACGAGAGTCGAGTCAGGTTCACAGCCGGATCCGTCGGCACTGTTGCCAATCAGTACGTCGCGAACGGCCTCGATCGCCATGCGGCTGGCGACATCGCCCGCTAACGCGCCTCCCATGCCGTCTGACACCACCAGCACCAGACCTTTTTCACCGAGGGTGAACTGACGCATGTCCTCCGGATTCCTGGCGCCGTCTGAGCCGCTCCAGGTGCGCTCGGTACCCAGATCTAGAAGCAAATAGTTGTCTTCGTTTCCGCGACGCACGCGTCCAACGTCAGACTTGGCATGCAACTCAATTAGCATAAGAGTGGAGCGACGATTCCGAAAAACCAACGGTGTTCGCCAGAATTTTATCTTGTCACTGCTCAGTTGTCATCCGTCACGGTGTTCAGTGCTTGATCCAGATCGGCGATAATGTCGTCCGTGTCTTCGATTCCCACCGAAATTCTTATTAGTCCATCAGTGATTCCCAGCCGGTCGCGAACTTCACGAGCCACGGACGCATGCGTCATTGTCGCCGGATGACAAATTAACGTTTCCACGCCGCCCAGACTTTCTGCCAGCGTGCAGATCTTCACAGATTCGAGCACAGTCCGCGCCGCGGTCAGCGACCCGACATCGAATGAAACCATGCTCCCGAACCCTTTTTGCTGGCGCTTCGCCAGTTCATGCTGTTTGTGCGAACGCGATCCTGGATAGTAGATCTTTTTGACTTTGGGATGGTCTTCGAGAAATGCCGCCACGGCGCGTCCTGAACGATCATGCTGTTCCATGCGGAGCGCCAGGGTCTTGGTCCCACGCAACACCAGCCACGAGTCAAAAGGCGAGAGAATGGCTCCGGCGCTGTTCTGCACAAAAGCAATCCAGTTGGCATCATCCTCGTTGTTCAAAACCACGGCCCCCCCGACGCCATCGGAATGTCCGTTCAGAAACTTCGTGGTTGAGTGGACAACGATGTCTATGCCGAATTCCAGCGGGCTTTGCAGGTAAGGCGACATGAAAGTGTTGTCGCAAACCACGCGTGCGCCAGCTGCATGGGCGACTTCCGACACGGCCTTCAAGTCCGTGACTATCATCACCGGATTCGTCGGCGTCTCGACGAACACCATCCGTGTATTTTCCTTAATTGCAGCCTCGACGTTACTGACATCCGAAGTATCAACAAAGTCGAACTCAATGCCGTAGTTCGAAAGAATGCGATCGAACAGCCGAAACGTACCGCCGTAAGTGTTGTCCGAAACGATCACATGCTCGCCGGCTTTTATTAATCGCAGCGTCGCATCGATCGCAGCCATGCCCGATGCGAAGGCGTAACCATATTGCGCGCCTTCCAGGGCCGCCAGATTGCGCTCCAGCGCCAGCCGTGTTGGGTTGGAAGTACGAGCGTACTCGAAACCCTTGTGTTTGCCGAGACCCTCTTGCGCGTATGTCGACGTTTGATAGATCGGAACCGAGACAGCGCCCGTTGCGGAGTCCGGTTCCTGTCCGGCGTGAATTGCGGTAGTGGCGAATCCCATTGAATGAATCCGAGAAGTCCGAAAGTCAGCGTTCAGAAGGACAGGAGTCGGAATCACGGATAGTAGCCTGCGCGCGTTTTTACTGTCAATTGCAAGGATGGCTTGCCCACACTTACGAATGTAGCCGGCGAGCGCGCCAGCCTCTCTAGTGGGGTCAAATTTGCGTTCAGAGTTCATCAACCTTTAGGTTGCTGATTACAGGCGCAAGCTAAAGCTTGATGAACTCTAAACACCATTTATCCAAGCTTGGCCCCACCTTTTCGCTCTTACTCAGAATCGAGTATCATCGGTTCGTTAGAAAGCTCTTACACAACGATGAAACCGGGAACTGCAGGGTCGCAAAGTTCTCCGTAACAAGTATCTTGGAAGGCAAGCTCGTAAGTGTTCGACGAGAACTACCCGAAAAATTTGCTCGACTAGCGGCGCCAGTCCGATCGTTCGCAGCTGATTCTGGCATCCATTTCCAAGGCAGTCATCGGCGTCAGGTTTCATCGCTTGTCGAATCAAGCGGGGCATTGATGGAAAGCGAGTTGCCTCGTGACGGATGAGCGGCAATTTATCTCTTAGACGTTCGGATGTCGCCGAAATGCCGGCAATGTTTCGAGGAAAGCTTGACGGTCTTTACGGTCGGCAAAGCGATGAGCAGGCATATTCGGCTTTGCCTGTGGACAAGCGCGAGGCGCTCGCTCTACTCGCGCGGCGATTAACCGAAGTCGGGCTTTGGACAGCAGTGGGTCGCATTGTTAACGTTTACGGCCTGGGGGGCGTGGGTATGTACTTCAATGCGACGGTTGACCTTGTATCGAAATTGCGAGGGCGCAAAGATTTCACACGCGCGTTTGCCAGGCATCGCGACAACACGGGCGGCTTTTTGGAAAAGAATCGGCGTCGCGCGTCACTCCACTTTCTCTACATTAATGCGGCGAGCGGCGAACGCGAGTGGCATGTGCACCTCGATTTGTATGGTCCCCTCGGCTCGATCGTGAGTAGCATCAAGCATCTGTTTTATGAGCGTTGGCGTAAGTTCAGGCCGGATTGGCGAATGATGAAACCATTCGTCTTCAACAATGTGGCTGAATCCTAAGGCCGGTTTTCAGGTCGTTAGCACTCCAGTAATTCGGCGCCTTGTGAATCATGTTCGACCAATTCACTCTCGGTATTGAAGAAGAGTTCCAGATCGTCGATCCACAGACGCGCGAGCTGCGCTCGCACGTGGCGGAGATTCTGGATGAAGGCCGCATGCTGCTTGGCGAGCAGATCAAGCCCGAAATGATTCAATCCCAGATCGAGGTCGGCACCGGTGTCTGCAAGAATATTCAAGAAGCTCGGGCTGATATTTCGCATCTGCGCGGCATCATCGCTTCGCTGGCCGAGAAGAACGGACTAAAAATCGTTGCCGCATCGACGCATCCAATTTCGCGTTGGCAGGATCAGAAGATTTTCGACGACGATCGTTATGAATTGCTGATTCAGGAACTCCAAACCGTGGCGCGTTCCCTCTTGATCTTCGGGGTACATGTTCACGTGGGCATCGCCGATCGCGAGCGTCAGATTCACATCATGAATGCTTCGCGCTATTTTCTGCCGCACGTTTTGGCGCTCTCAACGTCCTCGCCATTCTGGATGGGTCACAACACGGGATTGAAAAGCTATCGCTCGGAAATCTTCAAGCAGTTTCCGCGCACGGACATTCCGGATCATTTCGATTCTTATCCAGGCTTTGAACGTTATGTTGAGCTGCTTGTGAAGACCGG
>WNFY01001455.1_pt1 | contig 30055 bp, 18 predicted proteins | sample 5400091 | NCBI WGS metagenome assembly WNFY01 (sample SAMN13153364, study PRJNA577476) | soil metagenome | isolation source: 60 cm soil or saprolite under grassland replicate 1 | place: USA:California | collected 2016-06-15 | reverse complement strand
CGATGCTGTCCATGATCGGACTTTGTTTTTGCAGAGCTGTGAAGGGGTACGCAATCGATTTAGTCTCGAGGCTAATGCCGATAACGAGTTCCCGCGGTTCCAGACGGTGGTCCGTATCCGTTCCTGCTACGATGGGCACGCGGACCATGCGTTGCTCCCAATCGGCAGATTCGTATTGTTGAGCCGCCAGGATTCGTTCGTCGGGGCGTAACACCCGGCCCTGAGGTCTCTCTCGCTTCCACAAGCCGAAGGACAGTTCATCGTGAAAAACACTCTTGAGCTGGTGGCCTTTCAAGGGGCCGAGGATTGCCTTCCCCGTAACTTGCTGCCACCACGAGCCGGTCTCTTCATCACGCATGATGAAGTTTTGATTATTTATGCCCGCCAGGTGAAAGTGGAGGACGCGGCCGTCTACAGTTGTTTCCCACACCAGACCGGTGTGACAGAGCGTTCAATAAGTGGCCACCAGGGGCGTGCCACCGACGGTGTCCTGCACCACATGGTGGTAAGCCATCAGCCGGATTGGATAAGCAACCGCCTCTCCCTGATTCTCGACCGATATCACCATATCGGAATCGCCAACAAATCCAGCTTCACTTGCCTTAACGTACTCCGGGCGTGCTAGCGGATTGAACATCCATTCGAAATGGTTTTGTCTCGAGAACCAGACGCCTGTGAAAGTCGAGATGACAACCAGCGCCAGCGTCACTCTACGCCACCAGCGAGAACCAGGCCAAAGCCAAAGTACGAGTGCTACGGCTACCACGGCCGCGATTAAAGTGAATGAGGGTGACCAGTGGCGCAAGGTATAGGCTACCGTCATGCCGCGCTGAGATTGCGGCTTAAAAGGCATGATAAGCCCCACCGGGATTATCACAGCTGACACTACTGCCAGGGTGAGAATGAGCAAGACTGCCCAGGCTGCTCTGCGCCGATTCTTCGAATGACTCGTTACCGACAGCACGGTCGCTATGTGGTCCATACTGATCTTCCTCTCCTTTTGAGGGCTTGAACCTTGCTATTCGGAGTTCGTTCGCCTAGCTCCTCCCTACGCCCAACGCATCGGCCACGCGGTTAATGTAGTTAAACCACGATGCAATCAAAGTGATCTGGAGGATGCCCTTGTCATCGAATCCAACATTGCGCAACCGCTGGTGATCTGCGGGTGAAATGCGTGTCGAATCCTTCGTCACCTGCACGACGTAATCGAGCATAACTCGATCCTGTTCCGTGATCGGGGCGGTCTTGTAGTCCTCTTCCAACGCCCTGACCATCTTGCCATCTAATGTAACCCTACGCAGAAACTCCGCGTGAGATTCGATTCAATAATGACACCGGTTTGTGATCGAGACCATGGTGGCGATCATCTCGTGCTGATGGCGCTGCAAGGGCAGGTCAGGTGACAGCAAAGAGCCGTAGGTGGCGAACGCATGAAAGAGAGCATCGGGAATCAGGCTGTGCGCCTCGACGATTCCTGATGTATTGCCGTCCGACGTTGGATGAACCGGAGTAGCATACTCAATTGGGTACAGGTCTCGCTGTGCTTCAGTGGCCTCTCGCACTTTCTCGTCCTCAGAACTTGGCACAGTTTTGATCCAGGTCATAGAGAAGGAGATCCTCCATCGGCATTTTGTCGGATTTCCGGCAGACTTCTGTCGCGCACCAGCAAATAATAGACGGGCAGACCGAGCAAAACCACGCCGACTCCCAGGATTGCCTCTCTGGGATTATGCCCGCCGATCAGGAAAAGCAACAACGCGGTCAAGAGTAAAAATATTACGGCTGTTGCAGGATAGCCTGGCGTGCTATAAACAATTTCGCCTGGCCTTCTGCGTCGCAACACAAACAGAGCAGCGACCGTGAGACCAATAAAGATCACGACGACAAAAATGAAATAAGAAATAATGGTGTTGAAAGTGCCCATCAGCACCAGCAGAGAAGCGAGCGCTGCTTGGATAATGATTGCTCGTGCCGGAGTTTCGAAGCGAGGGTGAATCGAAGCTGCTGCGGGAATGAATAATCCATCGCGCGCCATCGCAAAGTACACGCGTGGGGCCGACATGACGATCGCAGCCAGGCTTCCCAGCACTGCCACAATTACAATGCCAGACAATATCTGACCACCGAGTCGGCCGAAAAGAACTTCTCCTGCCTGCGCGGCAAAGATCTCTCCAGAGGTGACTTGCTCCATCGGCACGAGATACATGAAGGCCGCGCTCGTAAGAATGTAAACGGTTGTAAGAATCGTCACGCCATAGATCAGCGCTCGAGGCAATGTACGTTCCGGGTCGCGCACTTCGCCTGCCAGCTTATTCAAATCCCACCAGCCGCCGAACGAGAAAAACGCACCAACAATGCCGGCGGCCAATGCACCCAGCAACGGCTCCGAGCCCGGTCGTTGGGCCACCAGCGGTTTGAAGTTAGACCAGTGTCCAGCATGCATGCCAAAGCCCCAAACAATCACCACGCCTAATAAGCCGAGCTTGAGAATGGTTAGCCAGCGCACCAACCAACCTCCGAGCCTGACTCCACGAATGTTAAGGAGAGCGACGAAAAAAATGGCTCCGAGAGCGACGACTTTTTGGAAAGCCGGTGAGAGCTTGAAGATGAAACCGACATAACTTGCCAGACCGACTGCCAGGGCGGCCGTAAGGCCCGGATCCATCACCAGCAGTGCCATCCATCCATACAGGAAGGCGATTGGCCGGCCAAAGGCTTCGCGAAGGTAAACGTAGCCGCCGCCAGCCTCTGGAAATCTCGCTGCCAATTCGCCGTAACAGAGCGCTCCGCACAGCGCCATCCCGCCCATGATGAGCCAGACGACCAACAACCACACTGGAGACCCTAAAGACTTTGCCATTCCTGCAGGAGTCAGGAAAATGCCGATAGCGATGACTTCCCCGACGATCAGAGCAGTCGCGGTGCGGAGGCCGATTTGCCGTTTAAGATGTTGCTGCGATTGCACCGAGTAAACTTTTCCTTTGATGACCGGTCTGTTAATGGCCTGGCACCTTGAGGCTAATAGACATCTCTAGAAACTCACTCGGGCTGCGAGCTGAAATGCTCGTGGCCCGCCGGAGCCAAACACGCCTCCCGCTGTAGTCACTCGTTGACCAAAACTCGACGAGTGTAAGAAGCCGGAGTTTGCCGGATCGTTACTGTCACGCACGAGCACATTGTTGAAGCCCGAGTAGTTTGCGTTCGATACACCAAGTACGTTTGTCACATTGAAGAGATTGAAGACTTCAGCGATCGGTTGAATGGTCACTCGCTCTCCAATCTTGAAAAGCCTGACAACACGCAGATCAAAGGAAGTGAAGCTGTCACTGAAGCGCACATTGTCGGACACGAAGGGGAGAGGCTGTCCGCCAAAACCACCGTCAGCATTGAGTTGCTTAATGAATGCGTTGAGTGCGGCGCCAGAGTGGAAAAGTCGCCCACCTGCATTGCGTTGCAGTTGCGGGATTCGTTGAGTGCCATCCGGTACCAGAATGTCCATTGGCACTCCTGACGCCATTGTAAAGATTGGTGAGAGCTGCATTCCGTATGGCAAATCAAATATTCCTGAAAAAGTAAATCGATGTCGCTGATCATTAGGAGCAGGTCCGTATTCCAACTGCAGGTTGTTGGGGCTGATTGGGCCGTTCGAGAAAGGAATCTGATCGTCGTTAGCGTAGTTGAAAGTCTTTGAAAGCGTATATGACGCACGAAATTGCGAACGATGGGAGAGCCGTTTCTCCAGACTCAACAAGAAGCCATCGTACTTTGTTCTCACGCTGGACTCGAGATTCTTTACCACGTCCGGGCCGCCGACCACGGGGTTGAAAACCTGGCCGATGGGTCGCCCGATAATGAAGTGAGTGCCGTAGTTGTGCAGATAATCCACGCGCAGGACAAACGTTCGGCCAAACTCCCTTTGAATACCGATGTCCATCTGCTGAACCATTGGATTCTGCATGCCATTGTCGATGATGTTAATGCCACCCGCTCCGGCGCCAGGAAGAATGAACCCGGTAAAAGGATTCGCAAGGGTAGGAGCTCCGGGCGGAAACTTGCCTAGGACAGGATCGAAAAGGAATTGCGGATCGAGGAAAAAGAGATTACCCGCGCGTACATCGACTGGCAGTGCGCGCCCGTCAAGGCCGCGCTCGAGCGATTGGATTTCCAACGTGATGCGATCGTAGTAAATTCCATAGCCGGCGTGAAAACTCATCTTACCGTCTTTGGAGGCATAGTTAAGTCCTACACGGGGTCCAAAATTATTGCTGTCCTTGCCCCTTGTGCCATGAAGAAACGGCAGAATTAGGGGATTCAGTTGATTGACGCGACTGATGTTTTTAACATCCGTATCTATTTCGTAACGCAAACCCAAATTCAAAGTAAGCTGGGGGCGAATACGCCAGTCGTCCTGCACAAAGCCCGCGACATATGTGTTGCTGGCATCTGGTATGAGCAACGGCTGCGTCGGTATGCCGCTGCGCAGCGTGACAGCGAAAACCAGATCGTTGTCGTCAACTTTGCCGTCGCCGTTGCGATCGAAATCAGGGAAGTCTTCGATCATCTCGATGCGGCCTTGCTGGAACACGCGCAGATCAAAGTCGCCCCTAACGCGCTGAATTTCGCCGCCGAACTTCAACGTATGGTTACCCCGAACTGTTGTTAGCGTATCGCTAAACTGAAGTCTGCGTTGCTTTGTTCCCTGAGGGACGCGAAACGACGCGCCATCCTGGATGCTGGGAAACGTAAGCTGCGGTCCGGTCGTTACCGGCTCAATACTGTTAAAGAAGTGGCTGAAACTAAAGTTGAAGCTGTTAACAGTTGCAGGACTGAGAACCCGCGTGTAGTTGGCGAAGATGGAATGCGTGTTGTTCGTGCTTGCCTGTCGCTCGGAAGCCGAGCCAATGGCTCGAATCAAGGAACTCGGTGCAATGTCATCTTCTCTCTGCAGCGAATAGCGAAACGTAAGACGATCTTGCGAAGTTACCTGCCAATCGACGCGCTCAGTGCTCAGCAAATCATTCAAGGGCGCCGCGGCGAAGCCTTTCCTTATCGAACGACTCGCGAGGTCGCGAGTGCCCACCAGCACTGCACCATCCTGATTGCGATACTCAAACGAGCCAAAGAACCAGGCGTGGTTTTTCCTTATTGGACCACCAAAAGCTGCGGCATACTGCTCGCGATCAAACGGCGGAGTTTGTCCGAGGGTGCGGTCGAAGGTTGCCGGCAAGCCCTGGAGAGCTCTGTCGCGGAAGAAGAATGAACCAGAGCCGTGATACTCGTTTGTTCCGGACCGGGTCACGACGTTGATTACAGACGATCCGGAGCGACCCAACTCCGCGGAAAAGCGATTTGTGGCGATCTGGAACTCTTGTACTGCCTCCTGAGAAATGTTCTGCACCGCGCCACCAACGACATCATCATTATTGTCGGCTCCGTCAACTGTTACGTTGCCGCCGCGTCCCAGTTGGCCGGCGGAGGAGATGACAACCGTATTGGTTTTTGTGGGATCGAAGTTGGGAGCTGGGGAATTGCCGGGAATCAACAAAGCAAGCTCGAGGAAGTTACGCCCGTTCAAAGGCAGGCTTTCCATCTCCCGCTGATCGACAACACCTGCAACTACCGAATTGCTGGTCTCTACCAGTGGCACGTCGCCAGCCAAATCTACGCTTTCGCCGACGGATGCCACTTCCAGAGTTGTGTCCAGGGTAGCACCCTGCCCAACCTGGAGCGCGACGGGCGTGGCTGAAACCTTATCCGCAAACCCGGCAGCCTGAATTCTTATTTCATAAGCCAATAATACTCGATGGGTCTTCACCACCCGCGATTTCCACGAGCGGTTAAGTTCACAACTCATTTCCAGCTCCTTTGCAAGTGGTGGTTTGGGTTAACTCGAGCTGTAACCTTTTTCCCTGGCAGACTAAACACGCGGTGCGCAGGGCAGATCTGCGCCATCGAATGCAGCCTGATAGCCCTGGTAGTCTTGTGCTTGAAATGGTGAGCCCAGTCCCGGGCTCAAAATCTATTGAATCAAAGATCGTTGTTTAGATGTGCAACAAGTTAGGAAGGAACTACACGACCTCTGGATCAAAGAACCTGGGACCGGGGAATTGGTGTCTAACGGGGTGCAGACTAACAGGCCCGAATTTTTATGTCATGGCCCAGAAGGTGGGGCTTGGGATCAACCTTTAGTTGGAGGTAGAGGGAATAGTCATTGTTCCTTATCGCAGGTGCACCAACCCGCGTTGCAGCGCCGTAGTGGCGGCCTGAGTCCGATCGGTTACCCCAAGCTTGCCGAGGACGCTATTGACATGACTCTTGACTGTCGCTTCGCCGATCTTGAGACTGCTTGCTATTTCCTTGTTGCTTTGACCTCTCACAATCAGCTCGAGCACTTCAAGTTCGCGGGCGGTCAAATTAGATCCGGCCATTCTTTCAGCCAGTCTTTCGGCTATGGCTGCGGGGATGCGTCGCGATCCGGCGTGTACCGTCCTGATCGCCGACTCCAATTCCTCAAAGTACATGTCTTTTAGGAGATATCCCTTGGCCCCCGCTTGCAGCGATCGGTAAATATCTTCATCACCATCGTAGGTAGTGAGGACGATTAAACGAGCATCCGGGAATTCGCGCCGAATGGAGGCGATCGCCTCGACTCCGCCAACAACGGGCATGCGCAAATCGATGAGCGTGACGTCAGGATTATGTTGGCGATACAGATCGATGGCCTGCTGGCCGTTGATTCCTTCAGCTATTACTTCCATATCGGCCACTGTGTTGATTAATGCGACGAAGCCCTGGCGTACAACTGCCTGGTCGTCAATCACCATTATTCTAATCTTGCTGTTGTTCACTAAAATGGTCCGACTTTTAGTTTTGCCGAATGGCGCACTCAGTTATTGATCGGCACGTCAACAACGATCTCAGTACCAGAACCATTGGCGCTATGAATCGACAAGGTACCACCAATCTGTTCTGCGCGCTCGCGCATGCCGACCAACCCGAAATGATTCTGTCCTGCCTTACTGGCTTGATAATCAAATCCTCGCCCATCATCGCGTACCGAGAGCTGGAGCCGCTTTGCGTCGAAAACGAGATTTACAAAGATACGGTGAGGCTGCGCGTGTTTAACCGCATTGTTGATGGCTTCTTGTCCCATGCGTAGCAGGTTGTCTTCAATTAATCGAGTTAGAGGCCGGAAAGTACCACTGACTTCGACCTGAGTCTGGATGGGAGTGTCATTCGTCAGGCGACGTGCTGTGTCCGCCAGGGCCGTGGGCAGATCATTTCTCTCGAGAGCTTGCGAGCGCAAGTCCCAGACATAGCGGCGTGCTTCCGCAATACCGTGACGCACCAGTATGCGCACTCGATCTAAGTGAGTCTTCGCCAATTCCGCTGATGCCGGAAGTGTGCGCGCAACCACTTCGAGCTGCACTGAGATTCCGAGCATCTCCTGGGCGAGATTGTCATGAATCTCGCGGGCGATGCGTGCTCGCTCAGCCAGTACAGCCCCAAACTGTGCTTCCATCCGACTTACTCGAACGCGATAAAGTTGCCATGCGAGCAAAGCCACTCCCAGCAGACATAGAACGTAGAACCAATAGGTCTGATAGAAATATGGTTTGAGGTAAAAACCGAAAGAGGCGCCCGTTTGGTTCCAGACACCGTCGTTGTTACAGGCGATTACCTGGAAGCGATAATTACCGGGACGCAGATTCGTGTAGTAAGCGATGCGGCGTGTGCCACTCTCAATCCAGTCATGATCAAACCCTTCGAGCTTGTACCTGAATCGGATTTTCTCTGGTGCGATGAAGCTCGGCGCGGTGTAATAAAAGTCGAACCGTGTTTTACCAGGTGGTAACTCAGCGTTCTCACTGAATAGTATAGGTTGCTCATCAATGCGGAGCTGTTCGATTACAACTGGTGGCGGGTGTTCATTTATTCTGATGTGCGCCGGATCGATCATCGCCACGCCTTTGATAGTGGGGAACCAGAGTTTCCCTTCGTCATCCTTCCAGGCGGCTGGAGCGCCGCCCCCACTGCACTCTCGCGTCAACATGCCGTCGGCGGTGCCATAGGCCACCGTCGTGATCGAAGCAATCGCTCCGCGCGCGAGCTCGTCAAATTCCTTTTTCTTCGCGTGGAAGATACCTTTGCTACAACTCAGCCAAAGGTTGTTCCCGCTGTCCTCGAGCACACCAAAGATCACATCATCAACGAGCCCGTCGCGCGAGGTGTAGGCGGTAAACTTGCCATCCTTTAAACGATTAAGCCCCCCTCCGTTCGTGCCTATCCAGAGCGTTTCATCAGAGTCGCCATAGAGCGAAGAAATGAGATCACTCGAGAGACCGTCCGTGGTTGTATAGGTCGTGAACTCTTCGTCTTTGAATCTAGTCAAACCGCCCAGTGATCCAATCCACAATATCCCTTCCGAATCTTCATACAGGGCGCTGATCAAATCGTTGGGAAGGCCATCCGCTTCAGTATATGTCTTGAGAATTCCGTCTTTCATTCTGGTCAGGCCACTGCGCGTGCCAATCCAAAGATATCCATTGTGATCCTGGAAAACGCATCTGACATATTCGTTGGCCAGCCCGGCGCCGGAGGTTTGAGCAATAAACCTGCCGTCTTTAAAACGATTCAATCCGTTGGGAGTCCCTGCCCAAAGATTGCCTTCATCGTCGCCGAACAAGGCTAAAACAACGTTACTGGATAGACCGTTCCTGGTCGTGTAATTTGTGAGTCGTCCACGGTTGAGTAGATTCAATCCGCCGCCGTCGGTTCCTATCCAAATATCGCCGCTATGATTGCCATATACAGCCTTGACGAGATCGCTTGAGAGACCGTTCCTGATCGAATAGGTCGTGAACTTTGTATCCTTCAGTAGATTGACGCCGCCCGATTCTGTGCCGATCCAAAGGTTCCCTTCGAGGTCTTCTAGTAACGAAAGAATGGTGGTCGAGGAAAGCCCCTCTTCGGGGTCGAAGCTCGTAAAGTGGTCCTCCCTGAACCTGCCTAGACCACTTGCTGTTCCGACCAGCAGAGTCCCCTCCCTGTCGGCATACAATGCCATGATTCTGTCGCTGGGTAGCCCGTCTCGCGATCTATATGTTGTGAAGCGTCCGCCGCTGAAGAGGCTGAGACCGGAGAGTGTGCCGAACCACAGGCGTCCATCCTTGCCCTGTTGGATTGCTCTCACGCTATTACTGCCGAGTCCGTCCCGGACCGTAAAGTTGGCAAACCTGCCGTCTTTGAATCTGCTCAGGCCATAAGGTGTGCCAATCCAAAGTGCGCCTTCGGCATCTTCGAATAATGCCTGGATGCTGCCCCCAATCAATCTCTCCTTTGTGCTGAAGGTGGTAACAGCGTTTCCCTTGAGGAGGCCTAACCCGGCGGCGGTTGCGACCCAAAGGTTGCCCTGGTGATCTTCATATAGTGACTGGATGCTGTCATTGGGTAGTCCATCATGTGTAGTGAATGCAGTGAACTTTCCACCCTGCATTCGGACGAGACCCTCCGCGGTGCCAATCCACAAAGCGCCCTGTCTATCTTCCAGGAGCGTCCGAATGTAGTTGCTGTTGAGCTGCGACGTATTCTGTTTGTCGAAAACGGCAAAACTGACACCGTCGAAGCGAGCGAGTCCTCCTTCCGTTCCGATCCATACATAACCGTTCTTTGTTTGTGTGATTGCGTGAACGGTATTTTGTGGCAGCCCGTTTTCAGTCAGCCATATTTCATGGCCGAATTGAGACAGCTCTCTGTTTGGATCGAGAGCGAAGACTGTCCCACTCCAGACCAGGAGCAGCAGAAAGACATAGGCAAGACGGCGAGACACTAATTTTGCAGAATTATGCTTTTGAGAAGACTGTCTACTAAGGTCTTCTTTGTCTATCGGCGACTTTCTTGATTGTGCCACTAAATTCGACAACACTCTCTAAGTCGCGCCGAGCCTTGTCTAACAGTTCGGCGTTGACTGTACCAGGTGAGTCGATGATTGGGTTTCTGACGAAGCTCTCAATCTTGGCACAGAGGGCGACCAGTTCATCCTTTGTTGGCATACCCTCCAGGTCACGCATCTGTTGTTGAATCGCGTTGGGCTCAGGCTTATGGAGTCCAAGAGTGATTTGCAAGCGAGTCGCTCGCTTCTTAATTTCACCTGCCGCATTTGAAATAAATTCATAATTGAGAGAACCGTTGGCGGCAATACTTCGAACCATCTCACTGTGCAGCTTAAGAATTCGCTGGAAATCGTCGCCCACCTGATCCCTGATAGCCTGAGCGTTCTTGGAATCGTTCTTGTCCTTGTCGTCACTGCCCAGGCCCCTAAGTTGTAACTCGCGACGATCCATCTCCTGGATTCTCACCTTAGCCGGGTCGCCGCCACTCTGGCTGGAGGATGGTTGGGGGAGAAGAATCAAACAAGCCACCGAAGGCGCGAGTAGACCGATTGAGTGGAGCAAGGACTTGCGGATGCGAGTTTCCATTGACGACTCCACGGCTACTGATTTTCGCGGATTGGCACCAGTTTAGCGCGGCGCGTTTGTCGGAACAACTTATCGAGTCTCCGATGTAAAATCGTTTGGCGTGACCTACGCGTCAATTTTGCAGGAATCATGTTTAGGCGTTCCAGAATTTCAAAAAAGATTTTCATGGGGCTTTGAAATTTCATTGTGTTTCGGTTTTGAAGAAAAGTGCATTCCTTTGGTGGCGTTGTGGATGGTTGAACCAAGTGGTATTGCTTATGCTCACCTTCGGAGGATTTGACTGAATCACAATTATAGGACTTAATAGTAGGTACCAACAAAGGCCGTTCCACAACGACAAACAGGCTTAAGGGGGAGGTGGATCCCAGCTTAGCCCAGTGCGACGAATAGATCTCAAGAAAGTTAATGTTGCGCGCTCGAATACCATTCGAGACATTAACCGTCAGATCGTGCTCAATTATGTTCGTGAGTTGGGACCAATCTCACGCGCGGAGATCGCCCGCGAAACCGCACTGCAGCGGTCTACCGTTTCGCTTATAGTCGATGAGCTAAAAACCGAGGGCTTGATCGAGGAAGTAAGCGGCGAATCCACCGGCGGGCGCCCACCGAGTTTGCTCTCTCTGCGTACCGCGGACGCTGTGGCGATCGGCGTTGACCTGGGAGCAGTCCAAACAGTCATCGCAACAAGCGATCTGGCGGGAAGAGTTCTCGAGCAGGAAGAGTTTCCAACTAATCCGGATGTTAACGGGACGCTTCAAAATATTGTCAAATGTGCGCAGATACTTATTGCCAAGAATGGCGGCACAATTGAAGGAATCGGAATCAGCTTACCCGGGGTGGTTGATCCTGACTCTGGAGACACGTATGTGCCGCACCTTAACTGGCGCAACGAGCCTATTGCTGAGACCTTGACCCGTGCAACGTCGCTGCCCGTCACTATTGATAATGATGCCAATGCCGCCGCACTGGCAGAGCTTTGGTTTGGCCGTCCAGAAATTCGTGAGGTCCGGGACTTCATCCTGGTTTTGGTTGAGGATGGCGTGGGAACGGGTATAGTTTTTGACGGACAAGTTTACAGAGGAGAAGGAGGTACCGCAGGTGAGTTCGGTCACATGACGATCGGTACGGGTGCTCCTGTGGCCTGTGCCGTTGGCAGTACAGAATGCTGGGAAGCTTTTGCCTCACAGCGGGCGGCCCTCGCGCGCTACCAAAAGCTGACGCGGTCCAATGGCAATAATGAAATCAATTTTGCGAAGATGGTCGATCTGGCTCTAAAGGGAGAAAGATCTGCCCGAGCGGCTCTGAAAGAAACAGCCCGCTACCTTGGGATTGGCATAGCTAATCTAATCCAGGGCCTGGCCCCCGAGGCGGTCATAGTTGCTGGCCCCATCGCGAAGGCTTGGCCGGTGATTTCTGATGAACTCAGAGAGTCTGTCGATATCAGCATCTGTCGCGGCTTCCCCTCTACTCGAATTATGGGTTCTACGTTGGGGGCGCAACCGACTCTAATGGGCGCCCTCAGTCTTGTGTTGGCAAGTAAGTTCGCCTCCACAACAATCGCCTAGAACCCACTACTCTCTAACACTCTTCCAGTCGCCTCGGTCGTTTTGGCATCGCAATCCTGTACGCATCTGCAGAGAATACACATTCTCTGTCCAGCAGGCCTCAACGCGCCTTCACAGACCTTTAAAAAAGTTCTTGACAACATTCGCAGTTAAGAGTAAATGCTTTTGTCTGAGAGTACAACAAAGTTCCCGGCCACCAGTTCGCAATCCATGGATTTGGATTAATTTTGGGGAAATTGGATCGCGACGACTCCCGGCCTCGGTGGAACAACCTGCTAAGTTTTGAATTGGGTACGAAATTAGGCACCTTGGCTTCGGGGAAGCTGAAGGGAACATGTTTTGCCTAAAGACGCAACGATCTACCTCGTCGTCCCAGAGAAACAAAAGGGTCTCCTTAAGCCGCGGTGCAACACGGCTTAAAGCAAACTGATAAGGGTTAACAGTCCGGTTTTCTGGTTTCTTGAAATCTTCGATCTGACTTGTGCGAGATCTGCTCGTCGTTGCGCGTGGTCCGAAGGAATGTCCTTCGGTAACGCAACGCAACCGAAACCTTAGGAGGTTGGTATGTTGAAGAAGTTTTACTTGCTAGCGGTCGCTTTCATAATCTGCGTTGGCTTTCTCACTGCAAATGCTCAGTCCATTACTGTGGCGACGATGAGCGGTACAGTTCGAGATTCGTCGGGCGCTGCTGTTCCCAAAGCGCAAGTAGAAATTAACCAGGAAGGCACCGGTGTTTCGCGAACGGTGACTGCTGACGAAAACGGAAACTACATCGCCAGCAGTTTAACTCCGGGACGCTACTCCGTTAGCACATCTCCGTCGGGCTTCAAGAAGACCGTGGTTACCGGCATAGATCTCCACGTATCGGAAAACAAAGTTGTCAACCTGGATCTGCAGGTGGGGCAGGTAAGTGAAACGGTCACTATTTCCAGCGACCTTGCTCCGGTGGAAACTCGCAGCGGAGATGTCAGCAGCCTCATTTCAGAAAAACAAATCACGGAGTTGCCGCTGAACGGTCGCAACTATTCGCAGTTGGCACTGATGGTTCCTGGTGTTTCACCCGTAACGCAAGCGGGCGCCGGCGGCGCCTTTGCTGCTCGGGGAACGGGACTCGATGGTGGCGTTGACATGTCGGTCAACGGGAACGGCTCCAATGAGAATCTCTGGACCGTCGACGGTGTGAACAACATGGACGTCGGATCCAATCGCACCCTGCTGGTGTTTCCGTCGATCGATACGATCGCGGAGTTTCGCGTCGTGCGCAATAGCTTCAGCGCTGAATACGGACAAGCACAAGGCGCAGTCATCAATCTAATAACCAAAGGTGGCAGCAATCAATTCCACGGCACCGGCTTCGAGTTTCTGCGCAACGACGCGCTAAACGCTAACGACTTCTTCCTTAACAAAGCAGGAGCTCCTAAAGGGAAGTTGAAGTACAACAACTTTGGCGGAAATTTCGGTGGTCCTATCTGGAAGAATAAGATCTTCTTTCTGTGGTCGGAGGAGTGGCGCTATGAAGATCGCGGCATAGCCTTGACGGGGCACGTGCCTACGGCCGCAGAAAAGGTCGGCGATTTCAGCGGAAACCTGGCTGGTGACCCGATCCCAATTGATCCATTTACAAGTCTCCCTTATCCCGGTAATAAGATTCCCACGGCGCGCCTGAGTCCTGCAGGGCTCGCGCTCTTGCAGATCTATCCCGATCCAAATGCAGGAGGGCACCTCTGGGTCGCAGCCCCGTTGCAGCCCATTAGAACGCGACAGGATTCGATCCGCGGCGATGCCAATCTCACCAGCAAGATGAGTTTGATGGTTCGTTATATTAACGAGAAATGGACGCATGGTAACAACACCACAAATTGGGGCGATGTTCCGTTTCCGACACTCGCTGATGACTGGAATCAACCGAGCAACAGCTTGGCTGTGAAGTTAACCAACACGATAGGCTCGACAGCGGTAAACGACTTCCAGTTCTCGCGAGCGGGTAACAACATCTTCATCGATACGAGCTCTGCATCGACAGGGTTGGTCACCGACATTGCTTCCAAGTTCCCAACGGTATTTCCGCAAAAGGCAAATGTGCCGGCGGTGATGTGGGGGCCGGGTGGCTACGACAATATCTGGCACCAGGCACCCTGGCAGAACCACGAAGACCTTTTCATTTGGAAAGACGACTTCTCCAAGGTGATCGGCACTCACGAACTTAGATTCGGCGCTCTCTTTAGTCACAACATCAAGAATGAACAGGCTGGTGGCGCCGCCGGTGGTAATACCCCGGCATTTATCACGGGCTGCAATGCCAAGACTGGAAACTGCGCGGCCGACTTGCTGGATCGGACTTTGACGCTGACCAACTATCAGGAGACTGATCATACGGCAATCGCGCTCGGTCGCTGGCGCGACACGGAATTTTATGGAAACGACACATGGAAGTTTCGCAAGGGCATGACGCTTACTCTTGGCCTGCGTTATTCCCAATTTCCCGCAGCTCACGTGACAGACGGCCAAATGTCAAACTTCATTCCTCAATTCTATGATGGTGTAAGCTTCACCAGCGCCTTGATTACTCCGGCAACAGCCGCAGCTCACGGGCTACCCAGTTCGCTTGTTAAACCCTGGAATGCAGGATGGCAACCGCGCGTAGGTTTCGCCTGGGACGTTTTTGGTGACGGCAAGACAGCAGTCCGAATGGGCTTCGGACGCTACATTAGTCGTTCGAACGTAATTGAAGACGTTAATCGCATGGTCGGAAATCCGCCTTGGACTAAATCCATAAATTCAGGATGGTCGGCGGGGACGGACACCTTGGCCTCGTGCCCAACTTGTCGCACCATGGATGCGATCGGTCCTCTCCTGAAGACCCAGGTTGCGGGCGTGAGTCAGACCGGACAGTTTGCAGCAGTGGACATCAACTTCCGGCCTCCGGAGAGCTACCAGTGGAACCTGACTATCTCGCGAGAGGTAATGAAGAACACTGTGTTGGAGGCTTCGTACATCGGCAACCATGGCCTGCACATCTGGCGCCGTAACATTAATTGGAATGACGTGCCGCCGAATCAACCTTGCCTCGGTGGGGCTGCTGTCGGCTGCAGTACACTTCTGCCAAATGACGCGAGATATCAAATTGCGTTCAACCAGCGGCGAGGTATTAACACCGACAACATGGTCGCAGCAAATCGCAGGATTAACACACTGGGCCCAATTCAAATGTCTCAGTCAACTGGAAACTCATCTTATAACGGGCTCCAGCTGTGGCTGAATCGCCGTTTTTCCAACCGTCTTGCCTTCCAGGCCGCTTACACATGGGCGCACACTATTTCTGACATTCCACTGACGTCCTTTACTAACTCCACAACCGATCCTTTCAACTACACGCTTGATAGAGGTGACGCTGATCTCGACCGGCGGCAGACCTTTGTCGGCAATGTTGTCTACGTCTTGCCGGCTTTCAGAAGGTGGGGGACCGCAGGAAATGCTCTTCTTGGGGATTGGCAGCTCAATGCGATCTACTCCTTCTTCGGCTCGACGCCAGTTGATGTCTTGTCAGGAGTCAACACCTACGGAACTGCAGGTAATGTGAATCCGCGTCCCAATCTCGTGACGGGTGTGCCGATTTATGTCAACAATCCAAACGACCACACGTTATGGCTCAACCCGGCAGCATTCTCGTTGCCGGGTGTCGGGCAACTCGGCAGCCTGGGCAAAGGCTCGATACGGGGCAAGCCGATCAATAACCTCGACTTCTCCGTTAATAAGAACTGGAAAGTAACCGAGAGATATAACATCCAGTTCCGCGCAGAGATGTTCAATGCTTTCAACCATCCAAACTTCAATGGATTCCAAAACTCCATAAACTTCCAGGGGAACATCACCCTGCCTAACTTCGGCAGTGTTACTAATGGGAGCTTTGGTACCCTTAGTAATACTACAAGTCACCGGGAGATACAGTTCGGGTTCAAGTTTAGCTTCTGATATACTCTGGCCTCGGCCGAACCTGAACGGAGGGCTGAATTTTTCATTCAGCCCTCCGTTTTAGCTTTGCCAAATCTGTCGATTACCGAAAAGGCCGAAAATGCATTCCGGCTCTGCTTTACTTCTTCTCCTCTTTCTATTATTTCCGATTCAGACTCCTCGCGATTCATTCCAGCTTCATTACGAGAAGGCTGAGGCGCTGCGGCGCAGCGGAGATCTCAGCGCCGCCGAAGCGGAATATAAAGCAATCCTCGGCGAGGCCTATTTCAAACTAGGCAGAGTATCTGCGGCTCAACCCAACTATCCCGAATCAGTTCGTGCCCTCGAGGCAGCAGCCGCTTACCGCCCTGACTCCACCGAGGTGCTAATTGAGCTGGCCATCGCTTACTTTCACGTTGAGCAATATGACAAAGCCCTGGATCCATTGATCAAGGCAGTTTCCAAAGATCCCGACAGCACCGGCGCACATCATATGCTAGGCAAGACCTATTTCATGTTGGGTAGTTTTGAAAAGGCTACTGTCGAACTGCAGACAGCTCTCAACAAGACTCCAAATGACTACGATATTGAATACACACTTGGACTTGCGTATTTGAAGCGCCGCGAATTCGCAGAGGCTACGAGGATCTACGAGAAAATGATCGGGCAACTTGGGAACAGGCCACAGCTTCATGTGCTTATTGGTCGCGCATATCGTGAGACCGGTTTTTTGCCTGAAGCTATAGACGAGTTTAAGAAAGCCGTAGCCCTTGATCCAACCTTCCCACGTGTGCATTTCTATTTGGGGCTGACATATTTGCTCAAAGACGGTGCTGATAGGCTCGGAGAGGCTGAGCGGGAATTCAAGATCGAGTTGACCGAACACCCAGATGAATTTTTTGCCAATTACTATTTGGGGATAGCGGCTACTGTGCAGCGCAATTGGCAGGTTGGAGTCCAATACCTGCAAAAAGCTTCTCAATTGCAACCCGATAATCCTGATCCATACTTCTTCCTCGGCCAGGCTTTTGGAGGCCTGGAAAAACACGATCTGGCAATCGAGGCCCTTAAGAAGACTATCGCTCTGAATCCCAATTTGAAACATAACGATTACCAGGTTACGAATGCACACTATCGACTCGGCCAATCGTTGATGAAAGTTGGCTTGACTCAGGAGGGCGAGAAGGAACTAAAAATTGCGGCTGACCTAAAGGCCGCTGCCTTCAAAAGAGACGAAGCGAAAATTCAAGCATTTACATCGACCGAAGAGAATAAGCTTTCTGAATTGGTTGCGCCTGAAGGCGTAATGGCCGATGCGCCTGAACGCGACGCGACAACCCGGGCAGCTCTGCAAAAAGAGGCAGACTTCTATGAGAAGGTGATAGCGGCTGCCCACAATAATATTGGATCGCTACGGGCGGAACGACAGGATTTCCGTGCTGCGGCTGAACAGTTTCGCCTTGCGAGCAAGTGGGATCCACGTCTTGAAGGTGTCAACTTCAATTTGGGATTGGCTTGTTACAAAGCAGAACTGTATCGGGAAGCGTTGCTGCCACTCGAAAACGAGTTGAAAATCCATCCGGAAAATATCGCGACCAAGCAGTTGCTCGGTTTAAGCTATTTCATGACGAATGACTATCCGAAAGCCTCGGCGCTATTGACCGAAGTTGTAGCAGCGAAGCCGAATGAAGCGACCCTCTACTATCCGCTCGCCTTATCTCTGATCAATGAGAAGAAGACCAATGAGGCTAATCACTTCATCGAGCAGATGGTTGCGCTGGGCAGTAACAGTCCACAAGTACACATCCTGTTCGGCCGAGCCGCCTATGATGAGGGCGACTCTACGAAAGCGCTCGAGGAATTACGGGCAGCCATCTTGCTGGACCACAAGGTGCTGCTCGCACATTTCTATTCAGGTGTCGTTTACCTGAAATTGGGAAAATTCGATGAGGCGGAGAAGGAGTTTGAAGCTGAGCTAGCTCTGAATCCTAACGACTTGCAGGCGAAATACGATCTTGGTTACGTTCTTCTGGCAGGTCAGGAGACGGAACGCGGCATCAAATTGATGCGAGATGTAAGTTTGCTCAAACCTGAATTTGCTGACGCCCGTTATGAATTAGGCAAGGCGCTGTTGCAAAAAGGCGATATTGATGGCGCAATCGAAAGTCTTCAAGTGGCGGCGAAGCTCGATCCCGGTAAGGCCCATATTCACTATCAACTCGGCAGGGCTTATCTAGCAGCGGGTCGCAAAGCTGACGGCGAAAGTCAGATCGAGATATCCAAGCAACTTAAAGAGAAAGAGCGAGCTCAAACGAACCCGCAAGCCCCCAAGTGAGAGGTGTGTGCAGTTGCCCAATCGAAAAGTCTGGTTCGCCTCCCTATTAGCTATTCTATTAGTTATCTCCCCACTATCCGGAATTAGCCGGCAACCGATTCCGGTTCAGTTTACCGACATTACCGAGAAAGCCGGCATTACTTTCAAACACATTTCGTCTCCGGAAAAGAAGTACATTGTCGAGTCGATGAGTGGAGGAGTCGCGCTCCTGGATTATGACAATGATGGCTACGTGGACATCTATTTCGTTAACTCCTTGACCGCTGACATGGTGAAAACCAATCAAAAAACCAAGAGTGCTCTTTATCGCAACAACGGTGATGGCACCTTTACTGACGTAACAGACAAGGCTGGCGTGGGCGATATTGGCTGGGGGATGGGCGTGGCGATTGGTGACTACGATAATGATGGCTTTGACGATATCTACGTAACTTGTCTGGGGCCAAACCATCTTTTCAGAAACAACGGCAATGGCACCTTTACGGACGTTACGCAGAAGGCGGCTGTGGGTGATCCGCGCTGGTCCACAGGCGCCGCTTTTGTGGACTATGACAATGACGGTAAGCTCGACCTGTTTGTTTCCAACTACGTAGATTTCGACATCAATCACTTGCCGGAGTTTGGCAAGGGACGGAGCTGTCAGTTCAAAGGGATACCCGTACAGTGTGGTCCAAGAGGCTTGGCTGGGGCTGGTGATACGCTCTATCACAACAATGGGGACGGAACGTTTACCGATGTCTCAAAAAAGGCGGGCGTGTCAGATCCCGATGGTTATTATGGACTGGGGGTGATCTGCAGCGACTTCGACGGCGATGGCTTGGTTGATATCTATGTGGCGAACGATTCGACGCCCAACTTCCTCTACCACAACAATGGCGACGGAACCTTCAAGGATATTGGATTCACATCAGGCACAGCAGTAAATGAGAACGGCAGCGAGCAGGGTAGCATGGGGGTTACCTTGGGTGACTATGATCACGATGGCAAACTGGACCTGTTCGTTACTAATTTCGATGACGACTATAACACTCTCTACCACAACGATGGACACGGTTCCTTTACGGATGTTTCTTATTCGGCCAAGGTGGCTGCCGTAAGTCTGCCCTACGTCGGTTGGGGAACAAAATTCTTTGATTATGACAACGATGGTTGGGTGGATCTGCTGGTCGTTAACGGTCACGTTTATCCACAGCTGCCTACCTACAGACAGCGCAATCTCGTGCATCATAACAACCGTGACGGGACGTTTTCAGAAGTTGGCGCTCAGCTTGGCGCACCGTTTGCCGAGAAGCGAACCGGGCGTGGCGCTGCCTTTGGCGACATCGATAACGACGGCGATGTCGATGTAATCATCAATAATCTTGACGGCCCGCCGCAATTGTTGCGGAACGAGGGAGGCAACACGAACAATTCTGTTCTGATTAAGACGATCGGTGTAAAGAGTAATCGCGATGGTATCGGCGCGCGTGTAACAATCGTCTCCGGTGATCTAAGGCAGGTAGAGGATGTCCATAGTGGGGGAAGTTATATTTCGCAGAACGATCTGCGTCTGCATTTCGGACTTGAGACTCGAACGAAAATAGATTCGATAGAGGTGCGTTGGCCGAGCGGCGTGGTGGATAAGGTCTCAGGTGCCAGCACGAACAAGATCTTAACGATAAAAGAGGGTCAGGGCTTGATTAGCCAAAAAGACTTCAACCGTGCCCTGCGTTAATGAGCCTCTACCACTTCCTGTTCTGTAGTTGAGCGTAGAATTCGGGAATGAGTGGCGGTGGAAACGGCGAGTCACATTAAGCAGGGCAGTAAAGTCCCTTCAGCATCGAGACTCAAGTCATGCGTTTAGACTTAGCTATTATTTCTTTTGTATTAGTTCTCGTCGTTTACCAGACACCTCAAGAAACGATCCGGCAGCACTACGAATCAGCAGAAGCACAGAGACGCGCCGGCAATCTAGCCGCCGCCGAGTCGGAATACCGTGCCATACTGGGAGAAGCTTACGAGCGGCTCGGCGAAATCTATTCAGCCCAGGAAGACTATAAGCGCGCGATCCCGGTGCTCAAATCAGCTGCTGGTTATCGGCCGAATTCTTCGGCGGTACTGATAGCGTTGGCTATTGCCCGCTTCGGCGCAGAGCAATATGACGCAGCGCTCGAAGCGGCGCGGAAGGCGCTCGTGATTGAGCCACAAAGCCCGGGCGCTCACCAAATGCTGGGCAAGACTTATTTCATGCTTGGCGATTTGGGAAAATCGATTGGCGAACTGGAAACCGCAGTAAAACTGGCACCCGATGACATCGACGTGGTCTATACACTGGGGATTGCGTATCTGAGAAATCGTCAAACCGCTGCAGCAAAGCAACTGTACGAATCAATGATCAGACAATTCGGCGAGCGGCCACAGCTCCATATCGTAATTGGCCGCGCCTATCGGCAATCAGGTCTGCTCTCCGAAGCGACAGAAGAGTTTAAGAAAGCGGTTGCGCTCGACACGCACTATCCGCGTGCTCATTATTATCTCGGAATCACATACTTGCAGGACGAAGGACAGAGCAAGATCGGCGAAGCTCTGGAAGAGTTCAAGATTGAGGTGGCGGCGAATCCTGAGGAGTTTTTTGCGAACTACTATCTGGGTGTCGTTTACATCTTTCAACGGAAATGGGATCTGGCTATAACCTTCCTGCAGAAAGCTTCTTCTATAGAGCCAAACAATCCCGATCCCTATTTCCAGTTGGGCCAGGCTTATCAGGAATTGAACCAGCACGAACGAGCGGTTGACGTCCTTCGGAAATCGATTGCTCTCAATCCAGACCTGGCCCACAACAAGAGCCAGGTAACAACTGCGCATCACCGGCTGGCCCAATCCTTACTCAAACTCGGCCAAACCGACGCCGGACGAAAGGAATTGCAGATTGCCTCTGATCTGAAGGCCCAGGCATTCAAATTAGAACAGCAGTTACAGACGCCTACTCCCGGGATTGGTAAGGAGTTGCCTGCTCAAGAGAGCAAATTGTCGGAGCTTGGGTTCGGACAACGCGTCGGCTCTCAAGCAGACGAACCGGACGAAAAGACGATACAGGAACTTAAGAACGGGGCTGCGTATTATGAGAAGATTCTGGCAACCTCCCACAACAATGTAGGACTACTCCGGGCCGAAAGGCAGGATTACATTGCGGCAGCCCAACAGTTCGCGATGGCCGTGAAGTGGAATCCAAAGCAAGAGGGGCTCGATTACAACCTGGGCCTCGCCTACTACAAGTCCGGAATGTTTGAGCAGAGCCTTCCTCCTCTCGAAAATGAATTGCAAACTCATCCCGCGAACCTTCCGGCCACAGTTTTGCTCGGAATGAGCTGTTTCATGACAGAAAAGTACGCCCGAGCTACTGAGTTGTTAAGCAAGGTGGCTGATTCTACTGCTGTTGATACAAGCACCTATTACGCTCTGGCGTTTTCTCTTATTAAGCAGGCCAAAACGGATGCTGCACAGCGCGTAATTGAGCAAATGAAGACAGTCAGCGGCGACAGCCCGCAACTGCATCTGCTTCTCGGCGAGGAGTACTTCTCAAAAGGGGATCGTGCCAGGACCCTTGCAGAGTTAAGCGAGGCCGGGGCGTTAAATAGTAGTGCTCCCGGCGTACATTATTCTGCCGGCCTGCTCTATCTGAAGCTGGCCAGAGTAGATGATGCCATCCGGGAGTTTTACAAGGAGTTGGATGTGAATCCCAATGACCTTCGAACGAAGTATCATCTAGGTGATACATTGCTGGAGAACGGGAACCTTGATCGCGGCATTAAGCTAATGCGAGAAATTATTCAAGTTCGTCCCGAACACGCTGACGCTCGCTTTAAGTTGGGCCAGGCATTGCTGCAAAAAGGTGATGTTTCCGGCGCAATAGAGAGTTTGGAGAGTGCGGCAAAGTTGGAGCCCGAAAAGCCTGATGTTCACTACGAACTAGGCCAGGCATATTTTTCCGCCGGACGTAAGGCCGAGGGAAAACGGCAGATCGATATTTCGAAACAACTTAAGAGTAAGACACCGAGATCAGATAACAACGACAATTAAGGTCTAACTTGGGAACACTGAGTCTAATTGCACCATTAGTTATTCTATCGCTGATACTGTCGGTCCCTTTGCAGGGCAATCCAGCCCAGGATATTCGGTTTACTGATATCACAGAAAAGTCCGGCATTACTTTCAAACATGTATTCTCCCAGGATAAGAAGTACATCGTAGAATCCATGAGTGGTGGCGTCGCATTGTTTGACTACGATAACGATGGTTTCCCAGACATCTACCTTGTCAATTCCTTAACAGTCGACCTCGCGAAAACGCACAAGAAAACCAGAAGCGCGCTCTATCACAATAACGGCGATGGCACCTTTACGGATGTAACAGACAAGGCAGGCGTCGGCGACATCGGATTTGGAATGGGTGTCGCCGCCGGCGACTATAATAATGACGGATTCGATGATCTATATGTGACGTGCCTCGGACCCAACCATTTGTTCAAGAACAATGGCAACGGCACGTTCACCGATATAACGACAAAGGCCGGAGTGAGTGATCCCCGCTGGTCCACGGGTGCGGCTTTTGTCGACTACGATAACGACGGCAAGCTCGATCTGTTCGTCTCAAACTACGTAGATTTTGATCTCAATCATTTGCCGGAGTTCGGTTCGGGACGCACATGTCAGTTCAAAGGAGTGCCGGTGCAATGTGGACCGCGAGGATTGCCCGGGGCCGGTGATTCACTTTTTCATAATAACGGCGATGGCAGTTTCACCGACGTCTCAAAAAAAGCGGGAGTTTCCGATCCCAATGGCTATTATGGTTTGGGAGTCATCTGCAGCGATTTTGATGAAGACGGCTTGGTCGATATCTTTGTCGCCAACGACTCTACCCCGAACTTCTTCTATCATAACAATGGCGACGGCACATTTAAGGAGATCGGATTTGTCTCGGGCACAGCCGTTAATGAAAGCGGCAGTGAACAGGGTTGCATGGGTGTTAGCCTGGGAGATTTCGATCATGACGGAAAGCTTGATTTGTTCATAACCAACTTTGACGACGAGTACAACATTCTGTATCACAACGACGGCCACAATGCCTTTACCGATGTGTCCTATCGGGCGAAGGTGGCCGAGGTGAGTCTTCCTTATGTAGGGTGGGGTACGAAATTCTTCGACTATGACAACGACGGGTGGGTTGATCTTTTTGTGGCCAACGGCCACGCCTATCCGCAAAGAGATCACTACCGTCAGAGAGAGTTGTTGCATCATAACAACCGCGACGGCACCTTTTCAGAAGGAGGTATTCAGGCAGGGGGCCCACTCGGCGAAGAGCGAGTCGGACGTGGTGTGGCCTTCGGCGACATCGATAATGATGGTGATGTCGACATCGTGGTCAACGATTTGGACGGTAGCCCGCAACTATTGCGCAACGATGGAGGCAACGCAAACAATTCAGTGCTGATCAAGACAGTTGGGGTGAAGAGCAATCGCGACGGCATCGGTGCGCGTGTGAAAGTGGTTTCCGGAGATTTGATCCAAATTGATGAGGTGCGCAGTGGTGGGAGCTATATCTCGCAGAACGATTTCCGATTACATTTCGGTCTCGAGAATCGGACAAAAATCGACGTCATAGAGGTGCGTTGGCCAAGCGGTGTAATTGACAGGATTCCCAATCTCAGCGCGAACAAGATCTTGACTATCAGAGAGGGCAAAGGCGTCGTTGAGCAAAAGGACTTTAGCACCGGCTCGAGGAAGTTGTGAAACCTGTTCTGCAAAACTCAGGCGATTTTCTGCCGGTGGTCGAACGTGTCGCCGGTCGACTGGCAATAGTAGCTCTGCTGCTCACCGTTTTTGTCTCGGCGGCGTATGCCCAGACTGACGATTTGGTCAAACGTTTGGAGCGCGTGGCGGCGCTAATCGCTGACGATCGCAGCGGTCCTGCTGAGCAGGAATTATCGGAGATCTTGAAAGTAGCGCCGGCTGAACCAGCGGCTCTTAGTCTGCTCGGCACAATTCGCGCGAAGCAGGGCAGATTGGCTGAGGCCGAAGCGCTCTTTTTGCGCGCCATACGCGGCGATAAGCGTTACGTTGGACCACATATGAATCTGGCCTACCTTTATGCACTGATGGGCCAGCCAGAGAAGACAATCTCGGAACTCAAAGAAGTGCTTCTTCTGGATCCGAGCAACACGCAGGCGCTTGATCGATTGGCCAGACTGCTATTGGCACAGGGTCAGATTGACGAAGGAATCAAAGTCCTTGAGCAAGCAGGGCCATCGCAGCCGCTTTCAGCATCGTTGCTGGTTTTGCGCGGCGACGCTTACTTGAAGAAAGGAAACGCAGGGAAGGCGGAAGAAAGTTACCAGGTCGCGCTGGGCCATGAGAGCGAAAACACCGATGCGGTTCTTGGCTTGGCTCAGGTTGCTCAATTTAAGGGGGATGCTGACGCGGCTTCTCTTTACCTAACACGCGCCAGGAAGATGGTGGCCAGCACGCCCGACACGCTTTACAGATTTGCACTTGTTGCCTTGAGGGCTGGCCGCTTTGAAGAAGCTAACGGAACCTTGCTGGCGGCTATTAAGCTCAAGTCAGATGACGCAGCTTATTTCCTGGCCCTGGGGACGACCTGGATAAAGAAACCTGATTTGGTCGAAGCTGAGCAGGCTTTTCGTCGAGCGCTTCAGTTGCAACCCGGTAACCCACAGGCTCAGATGTATCTTGGCTACACACTCCTGGAACAGAAAAAATATTCCGAGGCACGAGAGTGGTTGGAGAAAAGTCTACAGACAGACAAGAGTGTTCCCGAGACACTTTACTACCTGGGACAAATTGCGCAGCAAGTGAATGAGGATGAGCGAGCAATAGACTTGTTTAAGAGAGCGATTGAGCTGGTGCCCTCGTATTCTTTTGCCCACGCCGCTCTTGGCGCCAGTTATCTCAGGCTCAGGAATTATCCGTTGGCCCAACAGGAATTGGAGTTGAGTATTAAGCTCAATCCGGATGATTCCAAAGCGCACTACGATCTTGCGGTCCTATTCGCTCGACTCAAGAATCAACAGCGAGCCCAGGAAGAGATGCGGATCGTCGAAAAGCTCAAGAATGCGGGCAAATCCGGAAGGGAAGGGGCAACCGCGCCCGCCACACCCAATCCGCGCTGAGGACTGTTGCTTCAAAGTCTGTCGGAGAAATGTCTGTTCTCTGTGTAGCAAGAGTCTAAATTCTTGTTTTTCTTTCTGACAATATTCTTAGATCGAACCGCCGCGGAGCGGCGAAAGAAGGTAGCCAGGGGCAAGCGCGTAGCGAAGCGGAGCGCGCCGCCCCTGGGAATAGGGTTAACAAAAACCGAGCCCTTCGCAGGGCGACAGAAAAAGCCCTCGCTGCGGAATAGAGAGAGGAGTCTAAGGCTTTTCGTTGGGGATTGGTGGTGTTCTAGACGTTGTTCATTTACCCGTCTTCCAACGTGGTTCCATTAGTTGGTTGCTTTGGGCTCGAATGAGAATCCGATTGTTAGTCCAGCGGCTTTCAACGGGTCAGAAACCAGATCAATGATTGAGAACTCTATCGCCCCTTTTCAGGGCTGCGGAGATTTATCGTGCTGGATCCAGGGGCGGCGCGCAGCGCGCTCGCCCCTGGCTACCTTCTTTCGCGCCTTCGGCGCACGTTGATGGGACGCATGGTTGCGGCTGAAAGCCGCGCCGTGTAACCTCTGGGTATTTTGCGTGCCAATGGTCTAATTTCTTATTTTTTGTTTGAGCAGGCTTTCGCGGTTGCCGACCAGCACGACTTGGATCTTGAGAGCTGCTTTCATAACGGCTATGCCGTCTGCTGTGCGGTGGAGCAGAGCCACCGCCTTGTATCTCACATCAGGAGGCGAAGCCGTTGCGCTGGTTGCATTCGTTTTCGACGAAGGAAAAACCGCACTGAACCAGTACCGACAAATCGTGCCGCGAAGGATCATTGAATTTCAACTGGCTTTCTGCCTGGCGATTATTTCACCCTTCTGTTTGCACGCCCAGCGAGTGGTCTCTCCACCGAAGCCCTTGGTTACTTTTGAAGAAGTGACTTCCAGGAGTGGCATCAAATGGGTCCACAACAATGCCCACTCATCCGAGCGCCACTTGCCCGAAACGGTCGGCGCGGGTTGTGCGTTCTTCGATTACGACAACGACGGTTGGATGGATGTCTATCTCGTTAATAGTGGTCCCTCGGATTTCTTTACGCCTTCCACTCCCCTTAAGAACGCGCTTTACCATAATAATCGCAACGGCACCTTCACCGATGTCACTGAAAAGGCCGGAGTAGCGGGGGGCACTTTCGGCATGGGGGTCGCCGCGGCTGATTATGACGGTGATGGTTGGGTTGATCTGTACGTCACAAGTTATGGGCGCAATCTTCTTTACCATAACAATGGGAACGGCACTTTTACTGACGTTGCTGAAAAGGCCGGAGTTGTTGCGCCGGGCTGGTCTACGAGCGCCGTGTGGTTCGACTACGACAACGACGGCAAGTTAGACCTCTTCGTCTCAAGCTTTGTCTACTACGATAAGACTCTGAATGTCCTATGCACCGACGATATCAATCGCCGTTACTACTGCATCCCTCGCTACTACAAACCAAGGCCGAGCCATCTTTTTCACAACAACGGTAATGGAACTTTCTCGGACGTGAGTAAGGAGTCCGGCATTGCTGATTCTCCCGGTAAATCATTCGGAGCAGTAGCGACTGATGTAAATAATGATGGGCGCATGGATCTCTTTGTTGCCAACGACACCATGCCCAACTTTCTCTTTATCAATCAAGGCGGCGGAAAATTTGAAGAGTCGGGCCTTGCCGCCGGAGTAGGCTTCAGTGCGTCGGGAAAAGCCCGTTCAGGAATGGGTGTCGATGCTTCGGATTATGACGGTGACGGCTGGCAGGACTTGTTTGTCGCCAACATCGAGCAGGAATTCTTTAGCCTATATCACAATCAGAAGGATCTGACTTTTACGGATGAGCCCGGCGAAATCGGACCAGCGACGCAGTTTCTCAGTGGCTGGGGCTTGCGGTTCTTTGATTACGATAACGATGGTAATCCTGACCTCTTATTGGTCAACGGCCATCCTGACGATTTTATCGAGATGCGAAACGCGCGCGTGAAGTACCGCGAACAGTTACTGCTGTTTCACAATACGGGCAAAGGTTTTGAAGACGTCAGTGCGCAGTCAGGCCCGGTTTTCACTAAATACTTTTCCGGGCGCGGCATGGCTATCGGTGATTTTGATAACGATGGCGATCTCGATGTGCTCATCTCAAACAACGGCGAGCCTCCAGCCCTCCTGCGTAATGATGGTGGCAACCGAAACAACTGGCTGGGTCTCGAGCTTGTTGCTACAAAGAGTAATCCTGCTGCTGTGGGGGCCGTCATCACCTGGCAGGCAGCCGGAATCAAGCACAGCCGGCTGAAGACCGCTGGAGGCAGTTATCTTGCGTCGCACGACCCGCGAGAGATACTGGGCCTAGGCTCGGCGACAAAGATTGACTACGTCGAGATTCGCTGGCCGAGCGGCAGAGTAGACAAGCTTACTAACCTGCCGACCAATCGATATGTAAAAGTCGTTGAGGGAGCGGGTGTTCATACGCGGATTCAATTTGGACCAATGATTTCCTCTTCACACACCTACGGTTGATGGTGCCTCATGGGTCTGCGGCTTGGCGTCGATGTCGAATAACGTCTGCCACGGGTTCCTTAATCGTGACGTATTGATTAGCACTGACATTCTTTAATGTAGTCAGCTGACCGCTGGGCCACCTTACCTCAACCGACTCGACTTGTGAAGTGGCACCCAATCCGAAGAGCAGACGTGGATCGGAGGCTGAGCAATAGCTCGTGCCACCCAGCCGCTGCCTGGTTGCGCGTCTTCCTTTTGCTGTTACGCTAACTTTCGCCCCGATGCCGTCGCGATTACTCTTCGTGCCTACTAGTCGGATACCAAGCCAGTGGTTCCCATTGCCACCATCATTGCGCAGTAGTACGGGTGGTTCTCCTACATTCATTAGTAAGAGATCCGAATCCCCGTCGTTATCCATGTCACCGATTGCAAGTCCGCGCCCGGAATAGAGCCTCTTTAGGGGAACTCCGTGCTCAGCGGCTACCTCACGAAAGCCACTGCCTGTATTTTCAAACAGAAAGGGCGGCTCGCTGAAGGTGGTTTCGGGAAAGATCCTGTTGATAGGCTCAAACGGATGCCCGTTGAGAACGAAAAGGTCAAACAGACCGTCGTTGTTGTAGTCAAAGAACCGAGCGCCGAAGCCACTCATCGGAATACTCACTGTGCCCAGACCCAGTTTGTTAGTCGTTTCGGTGAATAGACCATCACGTTCGTTGTGAAACAGAGCGTTGGTTTGGCCGGAAAAGTTCGCGACAAAGATCTCCAGATACCCATCACCGTCCAGGTCCTCCGCGTCAACGCCCATACCACCACGCGCATTGCCATTTGTATCGAAAGCCACGCCTGCTTCGAGTGCTACTTCTGAGAATGTCCCGTCGCCATTATTGTGATACAGAAAATTTGCGGCGGCATCGTTGGCCTGGAAAACATCGATCCATCCGTCGTTGTCATAATCCAGTGCAACTACGCCCAAACCCTTTCCCCTGGGGTTGGCGATCCTTGCCTTTTCACTGACGTCAGTAAACGTGCCGTCTCGGTTGTTGTGGAAGAGCCTGCTCGACGAACCTTTGAAATTTTGGATTAGACAATACGGCTTGCCTTCGTAGAGAGTGCACGGAAGATTCGCTTCGTCGTATATGAGATAGTTGCAGACATAAAGATCGAGGTAACCATCGTTGTCATAGTCAAAGAATGCGGCACTGGTGCCCCACAAGCTGTTGTTAACTCCGGCTCGCCCGGTAACGTCCGTGAAGGTTCCGTTGCCGTTATTGCGGTAGAGTTTGCTCGCGCCAAACCCGGTGATGTACATATCAGGCCAGCCGTCGTTGTTATAGTCTCCAACTGCCAATCCCATGCCCCTCATGCTATTCGAGATGCCAGCAGACTCGGTGACGTCCGTAAATGTGCCATCACCGTTATTGCGGTAAAGAATGTCCCTTAGTTTTGCCGTCCCCGGAGGCTGTGGAGTTTGGGAATAGCAAACAAGATAGATGTCCAGTCGCCCATCGCCGTTGTAGTCAATGAATCCACCGCCACCTCCCATGGTCTCAATCAGATACTTTGCACCTGGAGCGAGCGCGGTAAAGCCCCAGCTAATGCCTGCTGCAGAAGTGATATCGACAAATTGGATTCGATTTGAAGGTTGCTGATCCGTTTCTGCCGCGCTTCCTGGCTTCAATACAGCACAGCACAGCAACATTGAGATGAAAAACAAGAGCGGGATTCTCATACCAGAAAGTATAAGGTCCAATACCGGACACTCTAATGAACTTATTAGGCCGGTATCACTGAACGCGTGGGGCACCGGAAATTACTTCTTGACGGGACTTGCCAATGTCGTCACTCGCTTCTTCCATTCCGCTGGAGTAAAGGATCCAAGTTGTGGCAATTCAGCGGCCGCTACGACCAGTTTCCGGATGCTCAAAATGACTACGAACTCCAGTCCTGCTTTTGGTTTTGCAGCCTCATCCAGTTTGGCCAGCTGAGCATCTCGCCACTCGGCGGTGGCCGCGTCGCCTGCCGATAAATGGGAGATTGCTTCCATGCCGGCCCCTGCTATATCCGCCAAATT
>WNFY01005474.1_pt1 | contig 30058 bp, 30 predicted proteins | sample 5400091 | NCBI WGS metagenome assembly WNFY01 (sample SAMN13153364, study PRJNA577476) | soil metagenome | isolation source: 60 cm soil or saprolite under grassland replicate 1 | place: USA:California | collected 2016-06-15 | reverse complement strand
CTCAAAGGTTACGGCGTAATCGGTTTGATGAAAAATGGCGAAGGTCCAAAGGTTCTCGTCCGCACGGACATGGATGCGTTGCCAGTGGAAGAGAAAACGGGACTGCCTTATGCGAGCAAAGTCACAACTAAGGATGACGAGGGCAAAGATGTGCATGTTATGCATGCGTGCGGACATGACGCGCACATGGCTGCATTCATCGGCACGGTGCGCGCTTTGCAACGCCTAAAAGATCAATGGCATGGCACGATCATGTTTGTTGGGCAGCCGGCAGAAGAGACCCTCAACGGCGCACGAGCGCTGCTCAAAGGCGGTCTCTACGATCGATTTGGTAAACCTGACTTCGCGCTCGGGTACCATGACAATGCATATCTCGAGACGGGAAAGATCGCCGTTTGCGAAGGCTTTGCCTACGCTAATGCCGATTTTGTAAACATCACGGTGCGGGGCATGGGCGGACATGGCGCGCTTCCGCACAAAACCAAGGACCCAATTGTGCTTTCGGCCGAAATCATTAACGCGCTGCAAACGATCGCGAGCCGCGAAAATAATCCGCTTGATCCGGTGGTGGTAACGGTTGGATCAATTCACGGCGGGACGAAGCACAATATCATTCCCGACGAAGTGAAAATGCAGATTAACGTTCGCACATACAAACCAGATGTCCGCGAACGCGTGCTTGCCGCTATTGATCGGATCGCGAAAGGCCTCGCGACAGCTGCCGGGATTCCGGCGGAGCGCGCACCAATCGTTGAAGTTTTGCGGGACCAGTTTGCGCCCGCGACTTATAACAATCCGGACCTGACCAGGCGGTTGGTCGCAGTGTGGAAGAAGCAACTAGGCGCTGACAATGTCGAGAAAACCGATCCGGTGATGGTCACAGAAGATTTCTCCGAATACAGTCTGGCCGACCATTCAATTCCGGCCTGTGACTTCTTCATCGGCGCGGTTGATCCAGCCAAGATCGCCGAGAGCAAAAAGACCGGTACGCCACTGCCGAGTGTACATTCGAGCAAGTTCGCGCCGGTGCCCGAGCCTACTATTCAGGTTGGCATTATCGGAATGACCAGCGCCGTGTTGGAATTAATGAAGAAGTAGTCCACTAGGGACAGCTTAGTGGCAGACGTGTCGCCCAATTGGCATCTTGTGAGGCGACCTCTGAGACTCCAGTCTAACTCAATAATTCCGCTTTGCGCCGCTTCGGTTCGCCGAAGAAAGTCCGCCGATTCTCTGCTCGATTTTGTGCCACACGGCACCAAGCCCTTCAAGTTGTTCTGTATCCTCCCCAAGTTCTGCGCCGAAACAGCGGCGGCGCATCAAGGCAAACGCTTGCAAACCGAATTGATAACGGAACAGTTGCCAGCGATGTCAGGTGACGTTGAAGAGCTGAACTCGAGAATCGAGCGCGCTGTTGCTCGCGGGCAATTACTGGAATCGACAGCCAAAAACATTTGCACGCTTCTCGCCGGAGCAACGACGGATTTGTATTTCAACTCCGTTAACCAACTGGCTGATAGCTGTGAATGGTCAGAGTTAAATGATCGTTTCTACCAGACGCTCGCGTTTGGAACAGGCGGTCTGCGTGGGCGCACCATCGGCAAGGTTGTCACAGCTGCCGAACGTGGCGACGCGCGCGAAGGTGAACGACCCGAATTTCCGTGCGTCGGCACAAATGCAATGAACTTCTTTAATATCAGTCGCGCAACGCAGGGACTCGTTGCTTATCTGCACGATTGGAACCGAGACAAAAGAATCTCAGCGAAACCCAAAATTGTGATCGCGCATGACCCGCGATTTTTCTCGGAGGAGTTCGCCAAGCTTGCCGCCAAAGTTGCATCCGAGAATGGTTGCGACGCATTTGTGTTTGAGGGGCCACGGTCCGTGCCCGAACTTTCGTTTGCAGTGCGTTATCTCAGGGCGAATGCGGGCGTGGTGATCACGGCGAGTCATAACCCGCCGCACGATAACGGGTACAAAGTTTACTTCACCGACGGCGCGCAGGTGATCGAGCCCTATGCGAGCGGGATCATTGGAAAAGTAAACGCGATCGTCTCGGAAGCCTATAAGCCAGTAACAAAGGATCGACAGGGCAAGATCACTATCATTGGCAAGGACATCGACGACGCGTACATGCATCGACTCGAAACGCTCGTTCTGGACCCAACGGTCATTGGTGAGGCGACATCGTTGAAGATTATCTATACACCTCTGCATGGAACCGGGGGCGTGACCATCAAACCGATGCTCAAACGACTTGGCTTCAATTTCAAAGTGGTGCCGGAACAAGACCATTTCGATGGACGATTCCCGACGGTGAAATCACCAAATCCGGAAAACGCCGAAGCGTTAACAATGGCAATCAATTTGGCGGAAAGGGAAGACGCCGACGTGGTGGTGGCGACAGATCCGGATTGTGACCGGATGGGCGCGGCAGTTCGTGCGCGCGATGGGAAGATGAAATTGCTCACCGGGAATCAAATCGGGTCGTTGATTGCCTGGTACCGAACCAGGACGCTATTTGAGAAAGGCGTGCTGAATAAACGGAACGCTTCCCGCGGAGTCATCATCAAAACCTTTGTTACTACCGATTTGCAAAAAGCGATCGCTGCACATTACGGTCTGCGCTGCGTCGAAACGCTGACCGGTTTCAAATACATTGGCGCGAAGCTCGGCCGTTATGAATGCGCAATTCCGGAACAGTTGCGACGAAGTTATGTCGATCTTTCCGAAGACGAAACACGGAAGCTGCGTCTGGAACATTCTTCATTTTACGTGTTCGGCGGCGAAGAAAGTTACGGCTATAGCGGCGCGGATTTTGTGCGCGATAAAGACGGCAACGGCGCGGTGATCATGTTTTGCGAAGTGGCCGCTTACGCAAAGGCGCACGGGCAAACGGTCGATGAGTTACTCGATGACATTTATTCCCAGTTCGGTTATTTCGCCGAAAAAAACGGTTCTCTCGCTTTCGAGGGAGCAGAAGGGGCAACAAAGATCGCGCGTCTCATCAAATCTTACGCCACCGATCCGTTCCAGGAAGTGCTCGGCTCAAAAGTCACCAACATTAGAAACTTCGAGACCGACCAGATTAAGGACGTGGAGAGCGATCAAATTCCAAAGGAAAAAATGTTGATGTTCGAGCTACAAGATCCCGCAGGCGCGGGACGCATCGCAGTGCGTCCGTCGGGCACGGAACCGAAGATCAAGTATTACCTGTTCGCGCAGCGCCGGCCGGACAACGGAAAATTCAATTCCGCGGAACTCAATCAAATCAAAACGGAAGTGAGAGAGAAACTCGATCGTCTTTGGGATTGGCTCCAAAAGGACGCCAAAATGCGCGTTATGCAAAACAGCGGACCCGTGACTGCTTAGCCTTCAGCAGACCATAATGCTTGTCATGTCGAGCGAAGTCGAGACATCTCTGGAAGGCCGCACGCCAAAAATAGCAAGAGATTCCTCGACTTCGCTCGGAATGACAGAATTACTCGCTGAAGTTTAACACCCGTTGGCTTTCGATTGCATAAGTTAACAAAAAAATCACTAGCGGCTTGGCCGTGGCTGGCAGCGATCTGCAGCGGGCTTCTTTACACAGGCTGTTTTGCGCCGTTTAATTTTACGTGGCTGTGCTGGATTGCGCTCACACCGCTCATCGCCGCAATTTGGTTTTCAGGAGGAGATTCGCGGCATCGCTGGCTTCGCAATCTTCTGCTCGGTTACATTGCTGGGCTGACATTTTTTTGGACGGCTTTCTTCTGGCTCACAACTGTCACTGTTCTCGGTTGGTTCGTTCTCCCATTCTACATGGCGATTTATTTCGCCTTTTGGGCGTGGTTTTGCGGGCTGCTGCAGCCGCGAGAAAAAAAGAGAGAATCACGTTCGACGAAATGGGACCGAATGCTCGCTCAGGCGCGTACCGCCGCGCCTTCGTCGCGATCGCCGTGGATAAGATCAACGAATAATCTGCTCCTCGCCTTTCTTGTCGCTGCCGCATGGGTAGCACAGGAATGGTTACGCGGCTGGGTGTTTTCCGGTTTCGGTTGGAACGGCCTCGGCGTCGCGTTGCATGGCAACTGGCCGCTGATCCAGATCGCGGAGTTCACCGGTCTTGCGGGCTTATCTTTCATGGTCGCGTTTGCGAACGTCATCGCGGTCACAACCGTGCGCCGTTTGGTTGTTGAGGCGAGCACACGTACCGTGCGCCCACACTTTGATCTGACGCTTACATTGGCCGCAATCGTGGGCGTCCTCACTTTCGGGCTGCGCGCCACTCAGGTTTCTCCACCTACAAAGCCGCTCCGGGTTGCTGCCGTGCAATCAAATGTGCCTCAAAATCAAAAATTCGATCCGCAGTTTACGCGCAAGATTTTCGATCAATTCCGGCGGTTGAGCGAAATTGCGCTGCGCTCTAATCCTCCACCCGATTTGTTGATCTGGCCGGAAAGTTCCATGCCCGGGCCTGTCCTCGTAGACCGGGAAAGTTACCAATTCGTGATGGACCTGGCGGCGTCAGCGGAGAGTGACATTCTCTTGGGCACGATCGACGAAGAGAACGGCGATGTGTATAACGCCGCGCTGCTCGTTTCCGATGGAGGTGAGCAGGTTCAAGTCTATCGAAAGCTGCATCTCGTTCCGTTTGGCGAATACATTCCGGGACGGCACCGGGTGCCTCTGCTTGCGCGAATTGTTGGCGACCAGGTGCCCGGCGATTTCAAACAGGGCAAAGACCACACAGTGTTCGAGTTGACAAATAACGACGTGAAAGTGGCGCCGTTGATCTGTTTCGAAGACACAATTGGCGACTTGACCAGACGCTTTGTGGCTCCGAACGAGAACAATCCCGGCGCGAATTTACTGGTAGACATAACAAACGATGGATGGTTTTTGCACTCCGCCGGTTCGCATCAGCATTTGGCGAACGCGATTTTTCGGTGTGTGGAAACGCGCCGCCCCATGGTTCGCGCAGCAAACACTGGAGTGACTTGTTTTGTAAACGAATTCGGACGCGTCACCCAGAAATTGCAGGACGATACGGGCAGCACATTTACCGAAGGTGTGCTGACAGGCGAGGTAAAGGTCCCAACTGAACACGAGTTAACCTTTTACACACGCCATGGCGAATTGTTCACGAAGCTGTGCGCGATCGTAACCGCAATTGCAATAGCAGTTAAATCCATACTACGAAAATTTGTGTAGCGGCGAACTGCTGCGAACGCCTGTTTCGTTAATGCGGCTGACACGGCCGCCACTACACCGAATCGCGAGAATTTCCGCCTTGTGTTAAAAGAACACCATGTCCGTCGAGTTGCCACTTGATCATCTGAGCGAACTTTGGCCGCAAACATTCCGCGGTGCGCGTGTCGGCGCGCTGCTTCATCCCGCATCGGTCTCAGCGGAGCTCGAGCATGCCTCGCGGATCCTTGAGCGACACAATGGTGATCTTTTTCGTCTCTCAGCGTTCTTCGGCCCGCAACATGGGTTTCTCGGCCAGACGCAGGACAACATGGTGGAATGGAGAAGTTATGAGCATCCGCGTCTTCACATTCCGGTTCATAGTCTGTACGGCGAACATCGCGAGCCGACTGCGGAGATGCTGAAAGATCTCGATGTCTTGCTCGTTGATCTGCAGGATGTCGGAGCACGTTACTACACCTTTATCTGGACGATGTATCTCTGCATGCGCGCTTGCGAAAAAGCGCACATAGAAATTGTCGTTCTCGATCGGCCAAATCCGATCAATGGCGTCACTACCGAGGGGCCGCTGCTTGATCTGAATTACAAATCGTTCGTCGGTCTTCATCCAATCCCGGTGCGTCATGGAAAAACAATCAGCGAACTCGCTCGGCAATTTCGAGACGAGACTTTTCTGGAATGTCGATTGTCGATCCTGCCGATGAAAAACTGGGACCGCAAGATGTGGTTCGATCAAACCGGTCTGCCGTGGGTGATGCCATCCCCCAACATGCCCACGCTCGATAGCGCGACTGTTTATCCGGGCATGTGTCTTCTGGAAGGAACCAATATTTCGGAAGGCCGCGGCACCACGCGTCCGTTCGAGATTTTCGGCGCACCGTTTACCTTTCACAAGTTCGCCGGTGAACTTTGTAGCGGCGCGCAGTTGCACGTGACCGATCGAAACACTTTTCAACCATTTCAAACAGGCGTTGAAATCATTCGCATGCTCCGAAAATTAGAGCAGTTCGCCTGGAAACAACCGCCCTACGAATACGAATGGAAACGACTTCCCATCGAAGTTTTGATCGGCGGCCCGATCGAATCGCTTTTCGGCGCCTGATCATCGGACTTGCGGCCTTCAGCATTCTCGCTCGTTCGGAACTGCGAGCGGATATTCCGTGGCCCGAAGTTGTGCAGCGGCTTGCGAATGAGAACGAAAAATTGGCGCGGCGTCCTCAGGGACATAACGGTGAATACTTCGTAGTCTGCACTCTTTACTACACACCAAAGGAATCCGGCTTCACGTTCGAACGCGGATTTGACGCAACGCCGGTTACAAGACGTGGTTTGCGCGGGAGAAAATACCCGCGTGACTTTCTGCGCTCGGTGAAGAAGGAAGGCTTCGGCCGGATCATTACACCGGTCGACGGACGAAATTACATTCGTTACAACGGGGGAGATTCATATGCGTTCGCTTCGAACCCTACGGGTGGAGGCGGGGTTTTGGTCCCACACTTTTCCGCTGCGATGAAGTTGACTCACGGCAGTCTGCGCCATGGCGCGATTGTCGAGACTGAGTCTCCGGATGTGCAGAAGGTGTTTCGCAGTAATCGCTGGAAGATTATGGATACCGGCGGCGGGCTGCGCCGCTGGCAGATCGACTGCTATTACGGAGAAGATGAGCCACTCGGGCCGGGCAAGCTCATGGGCCGACCGCGTGCGACTACGTTCGAGTACGCGTACGCGAACGTGCGAATCACGAATTGACATGAATCCGTTCACGGTTCGGCTCAATTTACACGGAGATCTGGATTTCTTTGTCCACTCAGGAGCGCGGGGTCGACGCATCGAACGCAGCCTTGGTGAAAAGACATCGGTGAAAGACGTAATCGAAGCGTGCGGCGTCCCGCACCCGGAAATTGATTTGATCCTGGTGAATGGACAGCCGGTGGATTTTGATTACGCGATTGCCAGCAGTGCGGATATCGAGCTTTATCCAGTAGGGGCCAGACCTACTACTTTTAAGGAGAAACGATTACAACTCTCTACTGATAGGGCGTTTGTCGCAGATGGACATCTCGGCAGACTCGCACGCAACTTGCGCCTGGTCGGCTTAGATGTCGCCTACGATCCTAAGGCGGAAGATGAGCAATTACTCTATACCATGAAGCGCGAAAACCGGGCGCTGCTGACGCGCGACCGGCGGTTACTCATGCATGCGGTAGTAAGGACCGGCTACTGCCCACGTTCTCAAAATGCTGACGAACAAACCGTCGAAGTAATCCACCGCTTTCATCTCCTTGGTTCGCTCGCTCCATTTACGCGATGTGTCCGCTGCAATGCGCCGCTGCAAATGGTGTCCAAGACGGAGATAATTGAGAAGCTCGAACCGCTTACGAAAATTTACTACGAACAATTCCGGCGTTGCACGGGCTGCGGCCAAATCTATTGGCCGGGATCGCACTTCTCTAAACTTCAAATGCGTATCGACCAAATCCGCTTGAATTCTAACAGCTGAGCTGAGAAACGCGCTGGAACTTTCTGGGAAAGACGCGATTCAATTGTATCGTCGTCGTTCTGAAAATGAAATCCGGACTTCGGCGCACGGTGCTGACGATTTTTCTTACGGTGGGATTCACAATTGCGGCGCCCGCGTACGGCCCGCTTGGACATGAGATCGTCGGCGCAATCGCGGACGAACGATTGGCGAACACGCCCACGGCCGCAAAGATCCGCGCATTGCTGGACGGATTGACTCTGGAAAAAGCCGCGGTCATAGCCGACGAGATCAAAGGCTGGGACAAAAAGAGTGCGGATGATCCAAGGTCGTTTCATTATTCAGCGCATCGCAATATCGACAGACAGTTGCGCGATTTCTGGCGAGCAAATCCTCCGACACCCAGCATAAATCCAGGCGCGCCTTCACATCATTGGTTCCATTACACCGACGTTCCCGTCGCGCCGGCGCAACGATACCGCGACGGACGCGCCGGACGCAGCAAGTGGGACGTCGTCCATATGATTCCATTTTGCATTCAGGTTTTACAGGGACGAGTGCCTGAACAAAATGAACGAAAGATGACCAAGCCCGTAGCGCTTATCTTGCTTGCGCATTACGTGGCGGACATTCACCAGCCCCTTCATGTAGGTGCTGAATATTTCGATCAGCAGGGTCGCGTTGTAGATCCGGATAAAGATAAGTCGGCGCTTGGAGATGAAGGCGGAAATACGTTCACACTTGAACTGAGCGACGAGCCGCCACGCAGACGCGGTATCCATAAGAAGAAACTCCATGGCTTTTGGGATTATGACGCGGTAAACGCTCTTTTTCCCCAAGTGCCTGGCATGTTACGAAAAGACGAATTGCAGGCGCTCATCGAACCGCACAAGAGACAATTGGTTCACGAGATGGCGACGCATGAACCAAACAGTTGGCCAATGCCACCAAATGTTGCCGTCGAAGGTTATACCGAGATGTGGGCAGATGAAATTTTGCCGATTGCGCGCGAGGCGTATGCGCGTCTGGAATTCACGGATGTGCACCCGCAACAAGAGGAAGACCGTATCGTTGCCGCCGGTAAAGCAGTCGAAAAACCAAATTCGGATCAAATGAACTATCGCGGGTGGGCAACAGGTGTCGTACGTGAGGAACTACACAAAGCGGGCTGGCGGCTTGCCGATTTGTTGGAGAAAATTTTGTAACTGAAAATGCGAGCCGTTGTCCAGCGTGTGAGCCGCGCGCGTGTAACCGTGGAGAGCAACGTCACGGGAGAAATCGCTGCAGGTCTCATGATATTGCTCGGCATCGGGCGCGACGATACACCCGCCGTCGCGGTCAGTCTCGCCGAAAAGGTCGCAAACCTGAGGATCTTTGAAGACGATCAGGGAAAAATGAATCGCTCCCTGCTGGACGTGGGGGGCAGCGCGCTGGTTGTCTCACAGTTTACGCTTTACGGCGACGCGCGCGGTCAACGCAGACCCAGCTTTATTGCTGCGGCGCCACCTGAGCAGGCAAAGAAGCTGTATGAAGAGTTCAACGAAGCACTGCGCAGGCTGGGAATTACCGTGGCAACAGGAGTCTTCCAGGCGATGATGTCAGTAGAATTGGTCAATGAAGGCCCGGTCACAATCCTCCTGGATTCTGACAAGACGTTCTAGAAGCCATTTCAGAATGTCATTCTGAGCGACGCGAAGAATCTCAGATCAAATCTGGAACGATCCACCAGCAAAATAAACAGCGCTGTTTCGCTTCGCTCCCATGACAGCGCGATTTCTGAGATGAGTTCTAGATGCCAGTGTCGCGAACAGGCAGACTGAGAAGCGAGACGCAAAACGAAAATCGCGCCGGGATTTTCCCGGCGCGATTCGTCTCAGAACTCCTAGCTAAATCAGGCTTGGCCCTTCTTCGCATTCGCAGTTTTCTTGCATTGCGCTTTCAGTTGAGCGAACTGCTCGGCTGAAAGAATTCCTTTGGCCTGTTTAAGGAATGTCTTCCGACTTTCCTTGGTGCAACCTGCCTTCATGCATTCGGCCTGCCACGTTTCGATTTTTGTCTTTTGATCCGACGTGAGATTGAGTGTCGCCAGATTAACGCATGCCATTGAATTCGCCTTCGAGACGCCGTTGGCGCAACACGCCTTGTCTCCGGCAAACGAACTGGAGGCTGTAAGCATTGCAACTGCAATTAGAGCTATAGTGGTAATCTTCATCATGGTGGAGCCTCAGACATTCCCGATACAAGAACTGTTCAATTGTTTGTCGGTTATCCAGCTTGTCATTCTGAGCAAAGAGATGTTTCGCTTCGCTCAACATGACATGACACGACCCGGAACTCGGATTGCAGCCGGCACGGCTGCCTCTACAGTGAGCCGATGATTCTCGAACCGGTTCGTCCGATCCAGCTGTCAGAAATACAGGAGGCGCGCAAACGAATTGCCGACACGATCGTTCGCACGCCGCTAATCCGCCTGGAGCTCGGACCGGATTTTCCCGACATTCGGCTCAAGCTGGAGAACCTGCAGCCAATTAATGCCTATAAGTTGCGCGGCGCGGCGAATGCCGTGGCGTTGCTTCCCGATTCGGAGCGTAAGCGCGGGGTATGGACAATCAGCGCGGGAAACGCCGGCCAGGGCGTCGCCTATGCAGCGCGACAAGCTGGTGTGCCATGCTCCGTCGTAGTGATTGAGACCGCACCCAAATCGAAGCTGGAACGGATGCGCGCTCTCGGCGCGAAACTCATTCCGGTATCGTACGATGTCGCATGGAAAACTCTGGAGGAACGCTCATTTCCCGGTGCCGACGGAACATTCATTCATCCGTTCGACGACGACAATTTCATCGCCGGCCACGGAACAATGGGATTGGAAATTTTGGAGGACGCTCCAGATACCGTAGCCGTCATCGCAAGCATCGGTGGCGGCGGACTCGTCACTGGCGTTGGCAGTGCAATCAAGGCGCTCAAGCCAGCGACAAAAATTTTCGGTGTTGAGCCGGAGACTGCGGCACCCTCCGCGCTCTCGTTCAAAATGGGATCACCGCAAGTATTCAAAGATTGGAAAGCCTCCTTCGTCGATGGCGCGGGCGGCCAAAGCGTGTTCCCTCGAATGTGGGAACGAATGAAACCAGTCGTCGACGATTACTTCATTGTCAGCCTTGAGGAGACCAGGAAAGCGATGCAGCTCATGGCTGAAAAATCACGGGTGATCTCCGAAGGCGCAGGCGCATTGCCGCTCGCTGCGGCCTTGAGTGGAAAGGCCGGCAAAGGCCCGATCGCCGCCATCGTCTCAGGCGGGAACATTGATCTTAACAAATTCTGCGAATTGACCGCTAATTAGGAATTGTTCACCATCGCCACGCCAGTATTGACTTTTCCCTCAGAACTTGAGAAAGCCTTAGCCGTAGTACAACAGCGGAGGAAAACGTATGCAAATTGGCGATACAGCACCGGATTTTGAGGCAGAAACTACCGAGGGCCGGATTCGTTTCCATGATTGGATCGGCGACTCTTGGGCCATTTTATTCTCACATCCCAAGGATTTCACTCCGGTCTGCACAACCGAGCTCGGTTACATGGCTAAAATTAAACCGGAGTTCGACCGCAGAAATGTGAAAGTCATGGGATTGTCAGTCGATTCCACTGGCGATCATAAAGGCTGGGCAAAAGACATTGAAGAAACGCAAGGACACGCGCCGAACTACCCAATCGTCGGTGATGCGGACTTTAAGATCGCAAAATTATACGGGATGCTTCCGGCGGACGTTGCTGGCGACCCGAAGAAGCGTACCCCCGCGGACAACGCGACTGTGCGCAATGTTTACGTCGTCGGCCCCGATAAGAAGATCAAGTTGCTCCTCGTTTATCCGATGACCACAGGCCGCAACTTCGACGAAGTGCTGCGTGTGATCGATTCGCTGCAATTGACCGCGAAGCATCAGGTTGCAACGCCAGTGAACTGGAAGCAAGGGGATGATGTGATCATCGCGGGTTCGGTTTCGGACGACGAGGCGAAGAAGCGTTATCCGCAAGGGTGGAAGGCACCAAAGCCGTATCTTCGAATCGTACCGCAACCGCAATAAGACGCAGCCGGAGCGGTGGCATCATGCCGGCTGCTCCTCAAGCAACGCTCAGCTTTGTTGGGACGGAAGGATCACTAGGCGTCGTCCTCTTGGAGCAAAACAAGGGACCCAGGCTTCCATCGAACCGGAATGATTCCCGATAACCAGGATAAAGCCCTTCACCCGTGGCAAACCTCTGCGCGGTATTGGGACAAGTATCGCGCCCTGATCACGGAAATGTTTGCGCCGTTAACATCCAGTTTAGTCCAAGAAGCGCAGATCCGAATTGGTCAGAAAGTGCTCGATATCGGCGGCGGCAGCGGCGAGCCGTCGCTCACGATCTCAAGAATTGTGGGACCTGTAGGGTCAGTGATCAAGGATGGATGCGTCGCGTTTGCCGTCTGGGGTCCAAAGGAAGCTAATCCTTTCTTTTCGAGTATCACTGATGTGATAGACCAATTTTTAGAGGTCCCTCCACAGGATTCGGATGCACCAGATACATTCCGTTTTGCCGTTCCCGGTACGCTGGCTGGAATCCTGGAAAAGGCTGGTGCCAAAAATGTGATCGAACGCCAGCTGAATTTTCAAATTGAAGCGGTGATCTCATTTGAGCAGTTCTGGCAGGTGCGCACTGAAATGTCCGAAAGTTTGCGGGAAAAAATGACCAGAGTTACGCCCGCTCAATTACCAACTATCAAGCAAGCTGTTGCCGATGCAGCGCGAAAATATTTCCTGAGCGGAACAATGAGTTTCCCCGCACAAGCATTGATTGTTAGCGGTAGAAAACCCGCCTGACCATTGTCTTAATTCTAGACTGCCTGCTCAGCAGAATATTCCACGGGGTCCTGCTGAAAATATTTCTGCAATTCTGCGTATAGCCTTGGATGATGATCGCGCAGCGCACGTGGCTGCTCGAAGAATGCCTCGACCGATACGGCGAAAAACTCAACAGGATCAGTCGCTCCGTAAGTGTCCAGTAAGGTGGGTATCCCGGTCTACGCGGACCTCATCCGTGATCTCGAAACCGCCACATCCTTCGAACCGTTTTTCCGCAAGGAATACTTGAATGTGACCAAGCAGTTCGAAGCGATCGCTCCCAGACAGTTTATGAAAAAAGACAACATGACGCTGAACCAACGCCAGCCATTCCTTCGGAAACGGCCGTGCTCGCAGGCGACGTCGCCTTCGCTTCTTCAGGAATTCAAGGATCATATGAAAATGTGAGCAGAATGGTTCACCACGTTCGTTTTAGCGGATGCGCTTCGGTATTAAAGATAACTTTATCGAATTGCAAGGTTTCAGGCGGCGCGAAGAGTAAATAGAAATATTTGAAAGTCTCGGCCAGGGCGAAGCTCTCCATTTCATCGAGCTGTTGTTTAGTGACCACGTCAGCGAGCGCAGCGTAACCAGCCTCGGCGCGGCAATATTTAACAAAGTCGTCAAACATTTTCTTGCCCATCCGCTGATACTCCGGGTCACTTGTGTAATGACAAAGGTAATAAGTGGACTCAACGATTTCGGGACGCAGATGATAGCTTCCCGCGACTACGCGCATCGTTTTGTAATCGAGAGTTTCCGGCTCGATGCCGTGAAGATTCCACACCTTGAACGATGATGTTTGCAGACGCCGTGCTCGCGACACATCGCCGGAGAGGGCCAGCAACCCGGGGAAGAATGCATCGAGCGCGCCGTACGTCGTGTTGGTCCGCTTGCCTGTCTGCATATCGGCGTGGCCGTACCACAGTTCGCGGCGGACCTCGTCGGCAAGATATTTGTTCACGGCGGGAATGCTCGCTTCCCACATCTCGCGACATTCGGTATCGCCGAACAGAAGCCAGCACTTCCACAGGTATTCGTAGTAAGAGTCAATGCCGCCGCTGATATGACTATCGGTGTTCGTCCAGGCACCCGTCTCGACGTTGATGCTCTCTCCGACAAGTCCAAGCGAGGACCGTCGCTTGAAGGTTTCGACCAAAGCGCGTTTCGCTTTCTCGTAGAAAACGGGCTTGCCAGTTAATTTACTTAGCGTGCCAAATTCCAACAGCAGCGTGCCGGTCTCTGCCGGATTTGTTACCGGACCTCGTGTCTGGCCAGTGCGGAGGTTGACGTAAACATAAGGAAGACCCGTAGGTGAATTGAAAACTGGAAGCAGCCGGTTGCCCAAATCTTCAGCCAGGCTCAGAAGACGTTTGTCGCCTGTGAATTGATAGCTGGAGAGCAGTCCGCCGAGCAGACGAATCGTTACCTCGAAATTTTTGACGTAGATGTCGCGATCGAACGAGAGCTTACTGACGATCAGTGATCGCGTTCTTTCGGCCTCGGCATCGAGATGCATCAGGATGAGTGTGTCGAGAGCATCGACTGGAGTCATCAAGAGTGACTGTCCGTACCAATCGCGCGCAGTTTTACTTAAAGGCCGCAACGCGTCATGACCCCACGCATAATGCTCATAATTATTCCAGGCATGCAGGAATTCAGTTCGCACACGTGCAGCGAGTTCCTGCGCGTGCTGGTCCTGCCGCGATTTGCTGCATCCGTGCGTCGCGAACGTGAGCAAGGCAGCGAACAAAAACACGATTGGCGCAATTCGATCTGGCATTCCGTTCGAATCAGCCTAACAATCGACTAGGAGGAGTTCAAAAATGAATACGATATCTATTTCCCGGCGTAAATTTGCACAGTTACTAGGCATAGGCGCAGCAACGGTGATCGTTAGGCCGCCAGTTTCTTTCGCAAAGCCGACTCAGTCTGTTACCACACCTTTAACGGAAGCGGGCAGCATCATTCGCTTGAGCGCGAATGAAAATCCTTACGGACCTTGCTCGAAAGCATTGCAGGCGATCACAGAGTCCTTCGGCCTCGCCTGCCGTTATCCGGACGAGCACAACAACGTGCTAATCGATAAGCTGGCGAAGTTGAACAATGCCGATCGCAACCAAATCCTGCTCGGCGACGGCTCGGGCGAGATTCTGAAACTCTGCGCCGAAACATTTACCGGACCTCAGAACGGAAAGCTTGTCGCCGCGGACCCCACTTTTGAAGCGATACTCAATAACGCCAGCGCCAATGGTGCTGAAGTAGTAAAGGTGCCGCTGACCAGCGATTTTGCGCATGACCTCCCGAAAATGCTCGCCGCTGCAAAGGCCGGCTTGATTTATGTCTGCAATCCAAACAACCCCACTGCGAGTATCACGCCCAAGGACGAGTTACGCGATTTCATCTCAAAAACCCCGCCCGAGACAATGATTCTGGTGGACGAAGCATATTTCCATTTCGCGGACAGCCCGGAGTACGAAAGTGTGATCCCACTTGTGAAAGAGCATCCGAACCTGATTGTTTCCCGCACGTTCTCGAAAATTTACGGAATGGCCGGGTTACGCTGCGGCTACTGCGTGGCGCAAAAGGAAACGATCGAACGCATGCGTACAAACCAAATGTGGGACAGCGTCAACTGCATGGCGCTGGCTGCCGCGACTGCGAGCCTGGACGATCCAAGTCACGTCCCAAACGGCCAGCGTTTAAACAAAGAAGCGAAACAATTCACGACGTCCGAGCTCGAGAAGATGGGCTACAAATCAATTCCTTCTCAAGCCAATTTCATCATGTTCGATTGCAAGAAACCGGTTGTCCCGCTCATCAAAGCGATGAAGGAGCGCAATGTCCATGTCGGCCGTTTGTTCCCGGCGCTGCCGAATCACATGCGTCTGACGATTGGAAAGAAATCCGAGATGGAGATTTTTCTGACAGCGTTCCGGGAAGTGACGGCCTAACACTCAAGCTCAGCGGCCGCGGCCCGGCATGACGTCGATCCCGCGGAAGCCGCTCGTTGGGCCGCGGTCCGCTGCAGCGCTATTGTTAGGCCCTGCCGCCCTACGTGAAGTCGGGTACGGCATAATCAGATTCCAACAATAGGTGTCCTGGCTCCTGCTCCCTGCCAAGCAGAACCGGGTAAGGTTCAAGAGCGTCTGTACTCTTATCGGCCTTGTGGCAATAGATCACGGCTACGAACAAGCCGGACACAGCGTTGGCACAGTTTTCAAGATTGGCCTCATGGAAGTATATGTCTCGCTGGTGCTTGACATTGTTGTAACTTCGCCACCAAGCAGGATTCTTGCCGTGTGCCCATGAATCCCAAGGCTTGAAGGCGAGGTCATACCGTCTCACCAGAACTTCCTCCCCCGCGATCTTGCTGTGCGCGGTAATGCAAGCTCGGTAGTCGTTAATGTTGTCCCGCTTCGCTGCGCTGTCGATTTTCTCGCAAATGACCTTGCATAGCACATCAACCTCTGATCCGATCGCGAGCAGTAGCTTCACATACTCGATTGAAAAGGTCGCGAAGTTCCGTTGCGAAAGCTCGACGTATCGCACGGTGGTGGCGAAATCGGCTTCCAGGGCGAGAAAGTGCTGCCAGTAGCGATAAGTGGCCATGACTCCCCTACGTCTTGCCTGCGCGGGCCTAACGAGAAAAAGCTGAGCGACCGCTGACCAGAGCGCGCTCTGCTTCGGCTTCCGGTGTTGAAGTCATCGAACGTAAATCTTCGCGCCGGTCAGCGGTTCGCTCCAGCGTTTGGTTAGATGCAATTGTGTCACCATAAACTTTTGTATCGTTTGAGCCGAGCCCATGCTGTCCGCGCAGGATACACTGGAATGTTACGATATGCAGGATCGTTGCTGCGCTGCTCTGCAGAAATCTTCGTGTGTTTTCCGGTGGACGTGTCGAGAACGTCCCAGTCGCCCTCGTAGCGTGACAGAATAAGCGGCTGTCGCCAGCCGATCTCGGTTACCATGGGTCCGCCGTTCTCGTGAGGAGCAATGATAGCGCACGCGTCGTCTGTCTCTCCGTTGAGCACAAGTGAGTAACCACCACCGAGGCGCTTCCAATCCAGCCCGAAGAGATCAACGTCACATCCGACTAAACATGTGAGCGCGAGAAAACCTAACAGCGCGCGTTTTTGCATCTAACGATTCAGCTCACCGATGGCGGCCCCTCGGTGACTCCCGAATTACCAGGCGGCGCTGCGGGGCCGCCATTCGGTGGAGCGCTTGGTTGGGCCGTCTCATGGCCGTGAGGTTCGGGGCGGGTCCAGCGCTCTAGGAGAGTACGCAACGCATCCGCCTTCTCGCCTAGTTCAGGACTTTCGATGTTCCGAACTGAAAGAATCGGCGGAAGCTGCTCATACAGCTTTGGCAATGAGAGCCATTCAGTCACCTGCTCGCGAATCCACTTGTTGTAGGCGAGCGGGTAGGTGCGTCGCGCCACAAAGAGCGCCTGCAAGAATTCCTGGAACGCCTTGTATAAGCGATCAAAGGCCTGGAAGTACAGGCCCCGGTTCAGGTAGAAAGGGATGGCTTCCAAATCCCGGGCGCACTCCTCGCGCACCATTGCCAGCCGACTCGCTCGGAGATCCTCCCCATAGTAGGGCAACCATTGCGACCGGAGCTGTCGAAAATACGCCCCCGCCTCATGGAGCGGAGAAGCATACGCAAGGCGGTTGCCGATCTCCACTTCGAAACTGTCCGGGCCGCCACCGTCATCCCAAACGGTGGGGACCATGCGACCATCAAAGACGTCCACATGCACCTGCGTAAACCTGCCGGTGCTCCGGAACCGGTGAATCAGAGGATGAGTCGCCATGGACTCCTGCCACAACGCAGTTAGCGATTGAACCTCCTCGCGTGCCGCCGTTGGCATGATCAGCACCGCCAAGTCCAGGTCGCTGCCTGCAACCGCCCGGCCTCGCGCGCAGGAGTTTACCACCAGGATCGTATCCACACTCGCATGTGCCGAGAACCGAGAAGAAATCCCCGGCCAACTCGGCCACCTCTCGGTGGAGCACCGTCGGGAATCTGAGCGGTGAAATCATCAATTGTGCAATACGCCCGCAATGGACTGGCTTGACGGCGGCGAGGACCTTCTCACGGCCCAACTATGATTAGACGAAGGTTCGCATTTAAAGACGAATATTTCTTCGTCTAAAAGCATAAGGGTAATGGATCCCTGGCTCACGCTCGAAATGACAAAGCCCCATCTTTTGCGTCGGCTTGCACGGTTTGCCGTTCGTGACTTTACCTTCGAGAATGTCGATCAAATGCTTCATGTGCTTTTCGGTCTTATCTCGCCAGCCAACAGTTTGCTCAATTTTTCACTGACGCCAAGTTCAGTGGCCCATCTTTCGAGGTAAGCGAGATCAAGAGAATCCGACTGAACCGCAACGATACCTGCGGCATCACTACTCTGCCGCTCGGACGGAGTAATCGAATCCCAATAGAGTTTGTGCAAGATCACGTCTTCGGCCGTGGCGAGCCAGGCAGGTTCGCCTAACAAGTCAACACTGAGGCGGCGTTGAAACATCGACGTTTCGAACGGATCAGAGCGCAAGGTCCAGAAATCAATCTTCAAAGCTGACCGCTGATCAACCACATTAAATTGATACGGCGGCGCCAAGGCAGCTCGCACGGCGTGTTCGTCGAGATAAAAATCATCATGAAACTCGCGGAGCAGATTCGGAATTGCCTGAATGGGAAGTTGCACGACGAAATCAAGATCGTGAGTGGTGCGCGGGATGCCCCAGTAGTTGCTTGCCATTGCGCCGGTTAGAAAGTAGGCGACGCCAGAACGATTTAGTCGCTGAATCGCATCGATGGCTAGCTCTTGCTCGGTCACAACCGTTGCGCAAGCCCGATCCGCTCGCGCAAAAGACGTTCCACTTCATCCGGGCTTGCCTCCGGATGTTGACGGCGAATGCCCTCGCGCGCGATCGCGCACGAAAGCTCATGCAGACCCAGCGCCAGCTTGAATCGTTCTTGGCCAGTCATAGCCCGGTATTTCTCGATCTGTTTCTGAAGAGCGGCCTGCGGATCGGATTCATGCTGTTTTAGAAATAATAAGAGATTTGACTCGTTCGTCTCCCAACTCTCTCGCCGCCACCCTCGCGGCGCAACCGTCCATGTCGCTCGCCCCACTCGCTCCATTCTCGACTACGCTCGAAATGACAAAGCCCCATCTTTTGCGTCGACTTGCACCGTCTGGCCTTCGCGGACTTTGCCTTCGAGGATGTCGATCGAGAGCGGGTCGAGAATTTCTTTTTGAATGGTGCGCCGCAGTGGACGCGCGCCGTAAACGGGATCGTAACCTTCGCGCGCCAACAGTTCCTTCGCTGAATCGGAGAGTTTGAGCGTAATCTTTTGTTGCTCCAGCCGCTTCGACAAACGGCCGAGTTGGATTTCAACGATCTTTTTCAGATCGTCCTCGCTGAGCCGGTCGAAGATGATGATCTCGTCGACGCGGTTGAGAAACTCTGGACGGAAATGCGCGCGCAACGCGTCCGTCACAAGTCGCCGGCGCGCTTCTTTCGATTCTTCCTCGGTGATGTATTGCGAACCGATGTTTGAGGTCATGATGATGACCGTATTCTTGAAATCGACGGTTCTCCCCTGCCCATCCGTGATTCGCCCGTCATCGAGTACTTGCAGCAAAACGTTGAACACGTCTGGATGCGCTTTCTCGATTTCGTCGAAGAGCACTACCGAGTACGGCCTGCGCCGAACGGCTTCGGATAGCTGACCGCCTTCCTCGTAACCCACGTACCCTGGCGGCGCGCCGATCAATCGCGCCACGGTGTGTTTCTCCATGTACTCGCTCATGTCGATCCGGATCATGGCGTTCTCGTCGTCGAATAAGAATTCAGCGAGCGCGCGCGACAATTCCGTTTTGCCGACACCAGTGGGTCCGAGAAAAATGAAGGAACCAAGTGGGCGATTGGGATCCTGCAACCCTGCTCGGGCGCGGCGCACCGCGTTGGAGACAGCTTTGATCGCCTCTTCCTGGCCAACAACGCGCAAGTGCAAATGTTCTTCGAGCTTGATCAGCTTTTCGCGTTCACCTTCCTGCAGCCGCGAGACGGGAATGTGCGTCCAGCTGGAGACAACTTCCGCAATGTCCTCTTCGGTTACTTCTTCGCGAAGGAGCGATTTTTTAGTCTTTGCACTCTTTGCCGTCGCGTCGGCCAATTTCTTTTCCAACTCAGGTATCCTGCCATATTGAATTTCGCTTGCCCTGGCCAGCTCACCTCGACGCTGCGCGCGCTCGAGCTCGGTGCGGAGTTGATCAAGTTCTTCTTTCCATTTCCGCTGTTCTTCGAGGACCGCTTTCTCTTTCTGCCATTCGGCCTTGAGCGCGTTCGATTTTTCTTTTAATCCCGCCAACTCTTTTTCGAGCTTCTTCAAACGTTCCTTGCTCGCCGGATCTTTTTCCTTCTTGAGCGCCTGGCGCTCCATTTCATGCTGCATGATCTCGCGTTCGATTACGTCGATCTCAGTTGGCATCGAATCGAGCTCAATCTTCAAACGCGACGCCGCTTCATCCACGAGATCGATCGCTTTATCGGGCAGAAACCGATCGGTAATATAACGCTGCGACAACACAGCTGCTGCCACGAGCGCGCTGTCAGTGATGCGCACACCGTGGTGCACCTCGTAGCGTTCCTTTAATCCACGGAGAATGGCGATCGTATCTTCCACGGTTGGCTCATTCACCAACACCGGTTGGAAACGCCGTTCCAGTGCCGCGTCTTTCTCGATGTATTTGCGATACTCATCAATCGTCGTTGCGCCGACGGTGCGCAGCTCGCCACGTGCCAGCATCGGCTTGAGCATGTTTGAAGCGTCGACAGACCCTTCCGCCGCGCCTGCGCCGACGATGGTGTGCAGTTCGTCGATGAACAAAATGACCTGCCCTTGCGAATCGGTCACCTCTTTCAAGAACGCTTTGAGGCGATCTTCGAACTCACCACGAAACTTTGCGCCGGCCACCATCGCGCCGATATCCATCGCGATGACTCGTTTGTTCTTTAACGAATCCGGCACGTCACCGCTGATGATTCGTCGAGCGAGCCCTTCCACGATTGCCGTCTTGCCCACGCCAGGATCGCCGATGAGCACCGGATTATTCTTCGTCCGGCGCGACAGCACCTGCATAATCCGACGGATTTCGTTGTCGCGTCCGATAACGGGATCGATCTTTCCACGTCGAGCGAGTTCGGTGAGATCGCGGCCATATTTTTCCAGTGCCTGATATTTGCCTTCGGGATTTTGATCGGTCACCCGCTGGGAACCGCGCACCTGCTGAAGGCCCTGCATGATTTTGTCGCGTGTGACGCCGAGTTCCTTGAGTAATTTTGCGGCCGGAACATTCGACCCAGCCAGCGCAAGTAAGTAATGCTCAGCGCTGGTAAACTCGTCTTTTAATTTGGACATTTCCTTCTCAGCCGAATCCAAAACGTTGCGGAGTTCATTCGAGAGACGCACATCGGCAGCAGCGCCGTGGATTTTTGGGCCGCGTTCCAATTCTGCGCGCAACCGTTCGCGCAATTGATCTACATTTGCCCCAATCTTCTCGAGAAGCGGCCGGGTTATACCCTCGCCTTGATCCAGAAGCGCGGAAAGAAAATGTTCGTTGGTAACGTCCGGGTGATTAGCCTGCGAAGCCAAATCCTGCGCTCCCTGCAGCGCCTCCTGCATCTTCTGGGTGTATTTGTCGATGCGCATACGTGAAGATTAACCAAGGAGTTGCCGTTTCCAAACCGCCGTTTATTTAAGCCGTTATACTGGAGATCTCCTCTTACATGCGAAGGCATGGGAAAGGTCCGCAACCGCGAGGATGCGTAAGCTACCCTGAAGCGCTGGTACGTGGATTGCACATTCAGGCTTCGTCATTCCTTGGTCATTCGTGCTTCGTCATTGTTCAATGCCGCGACCATGAGTACGAGCAAGAACAAGAATAAGAGCGCCCAGGCGTTTGACACAAACGCCTCTACAACGATGAGTGTTTGCGATGGACGAGAAGGAAAAATGGATCGGATACAAATCGCTGGCGCTTTTACGTCAAGGGCCGTTCCGCCGTTACATCATTGGCTCGCTTATTTCGGACAGCGGTACTTGGATGCAGATGATGGCGCAAAGCTGGGTGATGAGTGCCCTGACGAACAAGGCGATCCTGCTTGGCCTGGTGAATTTTGCCGCCGGCTTGCCGGCGCTTGCGCTGGCTCCGATGGCCGGTTCCCTTGCGGACCGCTTCGACAAACGCAAGATCCTGGTCGCAACCCAAATCGTGCAGATTATTTTCGCGATTTCACTGGGATTGCTAATTTTCACCGGACGCGTTCAGATCTGGCACATCATCTTTTTTGCGCTTCTGCTGGGAATTGCGTTCTCGTACGAAATGCCGGCGATTTCCGCGCTCGTGCCGGAGCTGGTAAAACATGACGAGATCGCCCCCGCCATAGCGCTTGATCGCTCGGTATTTCACGGCTCGCGTCTAATCGGACCGTCCTTGGCGGGTTTTTTCGTGGCGTGGTGGGGGGCTGCTTCTGCATTCTTCACAAACGCATTTTCCTTCGTGGCGCTGATTATTGCGCTCATCTCGCTGCCCAAACGGCCGACTGGGACAGCAGAGGAAGAAGAGCAACGCCGAAGCGGAATCAAGGAAGGCTTTCGCTATGTCCTCTCGAATCGCATCATTCTCGCACTGATCGCGCTTATCGCATGCAATACGGTTTTTGTTTTCCCGGCCATCTCGGTAATGCTGCCGCTTTACGTGCGCAATGTTCTTCATCTAGGCGCGGAAAGCATGGGAGGATTGATGGCGGTGTCTGGCAGTGGCGCGTTCCTTGGCTCGATTGGTCTGCTCGGCGTCGCGCGCGAAAACCGTTTGAAATTCATGAGCGGGAATGTCGTGGCTATCGCTTTGGGAGTTTTTCTCATGGCGCGCTCCAGCAGTTTTTTGCTGACCGCCTGTGCCATGGGAGTGATCGCTATCGCGCTCTCGATGAACTTCGGCCTCTCCAACACCATTGTGCAGGAACACGCACCGGCGCATTTGCGCGGCCGTGTGTCGGCTGTCTTCGGAATGAGCTTTTTCGGCCTAATGCCAATTGCCGGTCTCATCACGCCTGGCTTCTCTGATCTCATCGGAATGCGAACCACCCTTACTGTCGCGTCCATAGTGTACGGAATCGCCGCCGTCGCGATTTTAAGCGTCGCCGGACGTCACGTGTGCGACCGGGCCATTTCACCGGCGCCCGAAGCGCAGCCTGAGATCGAGCCGGTCTGCTAAATTACAGAGGTGGCGTTTCACAAAACGCCCTGCAATTCGTTAGGCCTATGATTTCGTTCTCCACTTGTTGGAACTCGGCACGGCACACTACCGGCGATGCGATGCTGCGCGAAATCAAAACCAAACTCGGGTTTGAATTGATTGAGCTGGATCACGGTGTTCGCAGTTCACTGATGCGAGGCATCCAACAGATATTCGATGCTGGAGAAATCCGCTTCAGCAGTTTGCATAATTTGTGCCTCTTACCCACCGACGCCCCAGTGGCTTCGCCCGACTATTACCGATTTTCCGTCGCGTCAGCCGAGGAACGCGAGCGCGCCGTCACGCAAGCGTTTCAGGCGATTGATCTAGCCGCTCAATTAAACGCTGCGTTCGTTGTGCTACATATGGGAAAAGTGAACATGTCGCCAATTACCGATCGTCTGATTGCTATGGCGAAAGCCGGCGGATATCTGTCGCGCGAATACGTGAGGATGAAAATCAGTGCGGTGCAGGAACGGGAAAGAATTGCGCCTGAATGCCTGGAGCGCGTGAAGAATTGTCTCCTCCGCATCATCGACTATGCCACTCCGAAAAATATTAGGATTGGTTTGGAAGCCCGGCGCGATTATGAACAAATTCCAACTGAGCGGGAATTGTCCGACCTACTTGAAGAGATGAACTCGCCGCACCTGGGTTACTGGCATGATTTCGGTCACTGTCAGGTCAAAGAGAACCTCGGGTTCATTGATCACGCTGAATGGCTGCGCGCGGTCGGTCCTCGGACGTTCGGCTGCCACGTGCAAGACTGCATCTGGCCTGCGCGAGAAGGCCAACTACCCTTTACCGGAGGTGTCGATTTCGAGAAACTTGTTCCGCTCCTTCCCGCAAACTGCTTATTTGTCTGGGAGATGAAACCTGATAGGACAGCCGATGCAATTCGTCAGTCAGTCCAAAAGTGGAAGGAGCGCTTCGGCGAATGAAAAAAATCCTGATCACGTTTTTCCAACTTAGCGTCACCATTGCGGTGCTTTACTGGGTTTATCACGATCCCAACCGGCGCGCACAGATGGTCGAGGCGATCCGAAACGCTCAGTACCGCTGGGTTATGCTAGGCATCCTGGCTTACATCGTGGTGGAAGTCGCCGCTGCTTTTCGCTGGCACGTTTTGCTGAAAGTCCAAAAAATCCATCTGAGTCTTCCGCGCCTCTCGGGTTTGTTCTTTATCGGAATGTTTTACAACCAATTTCTTCCGGGAGGCACCGGCGGCGATATCATGAAAAGCTATTACCTGCTCAAAGAGACGCCGGACAAGAAAGCGGGCGCATTGCTCGCCGTCGTGTTTGATCGTTTCATTGGTCTTGTTGCCTTGGTCGCCATTACTGTCGCGCTCATCGGCTTGCGTTACGATTTTCTTGCGCAGACTACCGAAACACGAAATTTGCTTTGGCTGCTGCTCTTTCTTCTCGGTACATCGGTCCTGACATTGATATCCACTTTTGTAATCAGCGGATTTAACCTGTTCCATTCATTGCCGGAGAAGTTCCCGGGTCGCGACAAACTAATCGAAATTTCCGCCGCCTATCATCTTTACGCGCATCATTGGCGCGCGACGCTCGTCGCGTTTGGCGCGTCTCTGGTGGCGCACATGTCCACGTTCGCCACTTTTCTCTGTGCGGCTTACGCCCTGGGCGCACCGGTGCCAGTAGTCAACTTCTTCGCGGTGATGCCGGTAGAACGCACCATCTCCGCATTACCCATCAGTTTCGCGGGAATCGGCCTTCGGGAAAAGGTTTTACAGATCATGCTCAGCAGACTCTGTGGAGTGCCCGAAGCAAAGGCCATTCTCATTGGCTCTCTTAGCTTCCTCATCATTCTTGTTTGCTGCCTGCCAGGTGCGATCGTGTATCTGTTTTACAAGCCGAGTGGAGCGGTCGGGCGCGTGAAAATGCGTGAGATGGAACACGAAGTCATCGCGCTGGAACATGAGATCGGCGAAGCGGAATGATTAGATTTTTCAACGCTCAACTCTCAATTCAAACAGTTGGACGTTGGACGTTGGACGTTGGGCGTTGGGCGTTTCCTTGGTCATGAAGCGCAAGCGTCAGCGCCCACTTGTCGTCGCTACCTTCGCCATGACTGTCGATGGCAAGGTTACCACAAAGAATTTGTCGCCAGTCGATTTCACTTCACGCGAAGACAAATTGCATTTGTTCCGGCAGCGCGCTTTGGCCGATGCGGTGCTAATTGGCCACACCAGCTTGAAACGCGACAATGTCCGGCTCGGGCTGCCAACTGAAATGCAGGAGAGCCGAGTGAAACGCGGTCGAAACCGCTGCCCATTACGCGTAATCGTTTCCAACGAAGGCAGGATCGACCATCGTCTGAACATTTTTCAGTCGAACGTTTCCCCGATCGTCATCTTTTCGACGAAACGAATGCCTCAAAAATATCAGCGGGCTTTGGAGAAGAAGACCACACTCCATTTGAGCGACACAAAAAATGTTGATCTCGCCGGCATGCTGCAAACATTGCGCAACAAATACAAGGTTCGGACGGTTGCGTGCGAAGGTGGGCCGACGCTTTTTCGAGCCCTATTGGAACAAGGCCTGATCGATCGGCTCAATCTAACCATTGCGCCTTACATGTTCGGTGGAGCAAAGGCCCCGACGCTGACCGGCGTGAGCAAGAATTTCCTGCCCGCCAGCGTGCATTGTTCGTTGAGCAACATGCGCACTACCGGCGATGAGTGTTTTCTTACTTATCGAATCAAGCATCAGCGCCGGCGCCGGAATTAGGCGTCTCTTTGCGACGCGGTCGCCGCACAAGTTCACCTCCACAGTTTGGGCAACCGAAATTCATTTGCCCGGCGCAACTTGCGCAATAGGTGCATTCGTAACTGCAAATGTATGCGACTCCGCCCGGTGCAAGCGTGGCTCCGCATTTTTCGCATTCACTTTTTAGTTCCAACCCCATTTTATCCTCTATTCTCCAAGAACGCGTCCATCGTTCAACGACGAAAGCGTAGTCTGAATTGCTCAGTTTTTAGCGTGAGATGACCAACCGCTTTGTGTACGCTCGCGGCGCCTCTCGGAGGAACAGTATGCTCAACCCAATAAAATGCTTCATTGCAATTGCTGTTGTAGTCGCGTCGCAAACAAACAATTCCGGTGCTGCCGAGGAGGCGCGGGATCGAACCGTGCTGCCGCGCCCACTTCAGCCGTTTCAAGGCGTGATCAAGCGTACCCTGGAAGGATCTGTGGCAGCCTTTACACCGCCGGTGAAAGCTCCGCCCAATGCGCCAAACATCCTGCTTGTCCTGATTGACGATGCGGGGTTCGGTAATCCATCGACCTTCGGTGGGCCGGTCGCCACTCCTACCCTCGATAAACTGGCGGCCGAAGGACTTCGTTACAATCGATTCCACGTCACCGCCCTTTGCTCGCCGACGCGCGCAGCGTTGTTGTCGGGGCGAAATCATCACGCGGTAGGTTTTGGTTCGATTTGCGAGTTGATCGGCGGCTGGCCCGGCTACAGCACGAACTGGCCAACGAGCGCCGCTTCCGTCGCGCAGATTCTTCAGGGCAACGGCTATAACACGGCCGCAATTGGCAAGTGGCATCTTACACCTGACGCGCAACAGGGGCCTGCAGGCCCTTTTGATCGCTGGCCGAACGCACTTGGCTTCGATTATTTCTGGGGATTTCTCGGCGGAGAAAGCGGTCAGTTCGATCCCGTCCTTACAGAGAATAACAGCATTATCGGCGTACCGAAAGAGAAGGACTTCTATCTAAACGACGCGATGGTAGAACACTCTATCACGTGGATTCGTGGTCAGAAAGCGCAGTCGCCGGACAAACCTTTCTTTCTCTACTTCTCAACCGGGGCAACTCACGCGCCGCACCAGGTCCCGAAGGAATGGAGCGACAAATACAAAGGCAAGTTTGACCAGGGCTGGGACAAGTTGCGCGAGGAGACGTTCGCGCGACAAAAGCGACTCGGCGTGATTCCGGCCAGCGCCAAACTCACCCCTCGTGATCCAGCATTCCCACCTTGGGACAGCGTATCGCCGGAAGTAAAGAAATTGTATTCGCATCAGATGGAAGTGTATGCCGGGTACCAAGAAAATGCAGACCACGCCGTTGGGCAGATTGTGAAAGCCATTGAGGATATGGGCCTCGCCGACGACACGCTGATTATTTACATCTTCGGTGATAACGGCGCGAGTATGGAAGGGACCGAGAGTGGGACATTCAACGAAATGACTACCCTGAATGGTGTTCCGCTCACGACGGACCAGCAATTAAAAGCGATCAAAGCCTACGGCGGTCTGGACAAATGGGGTGGTCCGGATATGGCTCCACATTACGCGGCCGCGTGGGCGTGGGCTGGTAACACGCCATTCAAGTGGGGTAAGCAGGTGGCCTCACACCTCGGCGGTATTCGTAACCCAATGGTCATCGCCTGGCCAAATCGTATCAAAGACAAAGGCGCTTTGCGAAGTCAGTTCACTCATTGCACCGACATCGCGCCGACGATCCTGCAGGCCGCTGGCTTGCCAGAGCCAAAGGAAGTCGACGGCGTGGCGCAAATGCCGATGCAGGGCGTAAGTTTTCTCTCCACATTCGATAATGCCAAAGCACCCTCGCAACACACGCAACAGTACTTCGAGATTTTGGGAAACCGGGCAATGTATAAGGACGGCTGGCTGGCATGCTGGCGGCTAGACCGAATTCCGTGGAAGATTGATCCTGAAACACTCTCGCGATTCGCACCAGGCAAATGGGACCCGAATAAGGACAAATGTGAGTTATATAATCTCGACGAGGATTTTTCCCAGGCTGACGATGTTGCTGACAAATATCCAGACAAAGTGCGCGAACTAACAGCGTTGTTCTGGGCCGAAGCCGAGAAGTATCAAGTGCTGCCATTACTCGGAGAAATGGCGACTGTATGGGGATTTCCAAAAGGCTTACCGGACGAGACGAAGTTTACTTATTACAACGGAACGGAAAACATCTCTTCGGGCATGATCCCTCCCATTTATAACCGTTCGTACACCGTCAGCGCAGACTTGTTTAATCCGGGCCGTCCAGGCTTGGGACTGCGGCCTGGCATGGCAGGCGTGATTGTAGCCGAGGGCAGTTTCCTAGGCGGCTTTTCGCTGTATGTCGAAAATGGTCATCTCAAGCACACCTATAGCTTGCTTGGTCTGAAACTGGATACCATCAGTTCACGCGATGCGTTGCCCGAGGGCAAAGTGAATGTGCGTTATGAATTCACCGCCGATAAACCTGGCGAGTTCGGCACTGGCGGCACAAGCCGTCTTTTCATCAATGGCAAAAAGGAAGCTGAGGCAAAAATGGAGCATAGCGTGCCGTTCCGGTTCGCTTCCTACGACGGCATGGATATCGGCACTGACAATGGTCTACCGGTGGTCCCGAAATTCGAATACGTGAAGGTACTACCGAAGTATTTCAGAGGCACGATCGAAAAGGTCGAGTTCGACCTCGGTCCGGCCAAACTCAGCCGTGAAGACCTGCAGCGTATATATCTGGAGCGCTTTGCGAATGCCGTGCGAAATTGACGAAACAGGTAGAGGGTAAAGCCCGCGTCGATGCGCTGCGGCTAACACGCCTCACTTCGCCAAGTGAGTCAAAACGTTCATCAAGGGCTCGCTCGGGATATGTATCAGGCCGCCAAAAGGTTGGTCCAGTTCGAGAATCAGGAAAATGGCGCAGGCAACTGAGAAGGCGGAGGCGACCAGCGCAAGCGTGGTCGTGGCGTTGGGCGGCGCGACCAGGCTGAAGCCAAAGAAGATGACCACGAGCCACGAGACAAGGATGATCAGCATCGGCTTCGAAATTGACGGTATCGACTGAGCTACCAGCAGCGTCCGAAGCTGACCGAGATCTACCAGTAGGGTCCCCACTTGCGCCTTAACTGCGCGCTGTGTGTCATCGTGTGGCGAGAGTCGCTGGATAGTAACATAAACCGCGTCACCTGCTTGTTGGTTCGGGGCTAACTGAGCAGGCCCACTTTGGTCTTTGGGCCAAATGCGTTGAACGGCGTCGGCGACTGCCGCGCGAAGATCGGCGCGAGCCTCCGCGGCCTCTGGTCCGTAGAGGGCCAACACGCGGTCTAGGAATGTGACCTTTGCAGCCATCTGGATCACTTCACTTCGTTTCGTGTCGTAGCCGTCCTTTGCTGAGCTTACCAGCAGTCCCAAGACCAGAGCGGTCATGGTAGCAACAAGGCCCATAGCAAGTTTCACGGAGTCCCTGGAGTCAGCGCTCAGATGATCCTCAGGAAGGTAACGATGCACACGTCTTCCGAGCAAAGCGGCGGCGACGAGGCAAGCAAACAAAACGGTGGCGATTAGAGTGATATTCATGAACTCATTGGATCGTCCTGACCGGCTTGTCTTGCGCGACAAGAATGTCAAAGCCGATATGATTCTGCGTGGTAGGATCCATAGCCTTGCCCATAGGGATGATTATTGCGCCTGGCGTGATAACTCCTTTCGCGTTGGGTCATTCAGTCGTCGAACGTTACTTGAGACTGTTCAATTCTCGCGTCCACCGGTCAAATCTTTTCGTCGAAACAAGTTAATCTTATAATTGGTTGGTTTTCGGCGAAGATTTAGATCTCCTTTCCTCTAGTCAATGCTTTTTCACGCCAACCACGCGGGCCTTCGAGTGCCACGTAGTCGGCTCGAAGTTTTTGGCTGGCAGGTCCCCTCGCGCTTAATTGGCAGTAGCCTATCAATGCCAGAAAGATGGTGCGATACGGTGCACCGGCACGCGTAGAAGCCGTGCTTTCACCAAATACCGGGGACGAGGCGGTAGCGGACCAAGGCGGCGTAGGCTGGCCACTCGGCATGTTGAGCGAGTACTCGCTCCTCGGCGTAGATGCGGTAGAGCAGAGACGTCCAACCAACCAACACCAAGAGAAGCGTGACGAAATTCCATTCCTGTAGGTTGTAACCGATATCTGCAAGGACGTACGAGAGATACATCGGGTGGCGGAGGAACCTGTAGGGTCCATTCTTTACCAAACCTCTCAAAGCCGGACGGACTCCGAAAAGCTTCCCCATCGCGAGAAGACTAACAAGACTAAGACCAGCCGCGAGCGTTACCAAGACCAGTCCGGCTGCGGGCCACGCCACATAACCAGGCGACCAGTGTAGATAGATGACTTGGGCATAAGGATAAAGATAGGCGACTCCGACCGCCAAGCTGG
>WNFY01002600.1_pt1 | contig 30058 bp, 24 predicted proteins | sample 5400091 | NCBI WGS metagenome assembly WNFY01 (sample SAMN13153364, study PRJNA577476) | soil metagenome | isolation source: 60 cm soil or saprolite under grassland replicate 1 | place: USA:California | collected 2016-06-15 | reverse complement strand
CCTTCGCGAGCAGCGCGCGCACGTCCCCAACAGCCTGCGCGCGCTTGAGGTCGCCGAACGTGCGTCCCATCTCGGGGATCTCCACGTCCTCCGCGTCGTCCGCGGTCACCACCAGGAACAGCCCCGTGTTGGGACCGCCCTTGTGCAGCTGGCCCGTCGAGTGCAGGTAGCGCGGGCCGAAGGCACTGGTCGCCACACAGCCCAGCGCGTCCCCCCAGGCCGCGCGCACCCGCTCGAGCGCCCCGGCGACGGCGGGGCGCGGCGGCAGGTACGCCAGAATCGCCACGTAGTCGCCGGGCCGGGCCGCGCGGCGCAGCTCAGCCGGCGACAGCGTCGGCGGCATCGGCGCCGCCGGCTCGCGCGCGAACGCCTTCGCCGTCTCCACGTCCGGCTGGTCGAACGCGTTCACCCCCAGCAGTTCGCACAACGCCCAGGTCGCGTATTCCCACCGTAAGAACTCGGCGCCCAAGTCGAGCGGGTCGGCCGAGAATTCCGTGACGGTCTGCACGTCCGGCGTCGCGGCGGCGGCGCCCACGACCGGGATTACGCCCTTTCCTTCCTTCCCCGAGCTTTCGGCCACGAGCTGCTCCACCCAGTCGGCCAGCCGCGCGACCGGCGGCGGCGGCCGCAGCACCAGCTTGTCGCGGCCCGCCAGCGCCTTGGCGGCGACGCCGCGCCCGAACCGCCGCGCCGCCTCCACGTCCACTCGCAGCGCGCGCGCGAGTAGCTCCGCGCCGTCCACCCCGAGCAGCGCCGCCGGCAGCATCCCCACGACCGTCAGCGCCGCATAGCGGCCGCCCACGTCCGGCGGATGCGCGAAGATCGAGCGGAACGCCGCGCGCTGGGCCAGCGACTCCAACGGACTCCCAGGATCGGTGACGGCGACGAACTGCTGCGGTGGAGCGCGACGGGCGAAGTAGTGATACGCCGCGAGCGTTTCGACAGTAGTGCCGGACTTGCTCGCGATGACGAAGAGCGTGCGCTCGAGGGGCGCGCGCCGCTCGGCGTCCAGCACCGCGCCGGGATCGGTGCTGTCGAGGATGTCGAAGGCGGCCCCGCCGAACGCGTGGGCCAGCACAGCCGGCGCCAGGCTCGAGCCGCCCATCCCACAGAGCAGAACGCGCGTGAGGCCGTCCCGGCGCGCGCCGGCGGCGAACGCGGCCAAGTCCGGCCATTGCCCGCGCGAGACCTCCGGGGCGTCGATCCAGCCCAGCCGGTTCATGGCGGCCGAAACTTAATGAGCCGGGGCCTCCCTCGCCTTCCGTACCGCCGTTAGGTTTGCCGCAGAGGTCCCCGTGATCCCCCGTGGCCGGCTCCCCCGCTCCCTCGTCGCGACGTCCGTGGTTGCGGTCGCCGCCGCCGCCGCCGTGTACCTTGCCGCTCCCCACGCGCCCTGGTCCCGCCCGGTCATCGCCGGCCTGCTCGTCGTCGCCGGCGGCCTGCTCGCGCTCCGCCTGGGCTACGCGGTGCGGGCCGACCGTCGCTATGCCACGCTGCTCGAGCGCGAGGTCGCCGCGCAGACGCGATCCCTGATGGACTCGCTCGCCGCCACCGCGGCCGCGGAGCACAACGTCCGCTCGCTGATGGAGGCCGTGCCCGACGCCATCATCGTCCTCGACCCACAGGGCCGCGTGCTCGAGCAGAACCCCTCAGCGCGCGGCGGGGGCCCCGGGCCACCCTCGACGCCGCCCGGGCGCTCGGTGTTCGAGTCCCTGGATCAGTACGCCGCCGCGCACGTGCGCGCGAATCTCGACGCCGCGTTCACCGGCGACGTGCGCCGCTTCGAGGTCCCGTTCACCCACGTCGACGGCAGCCCGGGAGTCAGTAGTGTCATCTACGCCCCCGTGCGCGAGGGCGGGAAGATCACCAAGGTCCTGGCGCTGGCGCGCGACGTCAGCGAGCAACGGCGCACCGACGTGCAGCTGCAGCAGGCCGAGAAGCTCGCCGCGATGGGCCAGCTCGTCAGCGGCGTGGCGCACGAGATCAACAACCCGGCCGCGATCATCTCGGGATTCGCCGAGACCCTGCTGCTCGACAGGTTGGGTGACGAGCAGCGCGACATGGTGCGCATGATGCGCGACGAGGCCCAGCGCATCGGCCGCATTACCGCCAACCTGCTCGCGTTCGCGCGCAGCGGCGGCAAGGAGCGCGGCCTCGTGGAGCTGAATGACGTCGTGCAGCGCACCTTCGCCCTGCGCTCGTACTATCTCTCGACCCTGAACATCCTCGTCTCCCTCGACCTCGACCCCGGCAATCCCAAGACCTGGGCCAACGGCTCCGAGATGCAGCAACTGCTTCTCAACCTCCTGATCAACGCCGAGCAGGCCCTGTTGACCGTCCCCCCGCCGCGCAGCATCGTGCTGCGCACGCGCGTCGACGGCCAAAACGTGTTGCTGCAGTGCGCGGACACCGGGCCGGGCGTCCCGCTGGAGATCCAGGCCAAGATCTTCGATCCGTTCTTCACGACCAAGCCCGAAGGCGTCGGCACGGGCCTCGGTCTCTCGATCTGTTACGGCATCGCCCGCGACCACGGCGGGCGCATCTGGGTGGAGTCCGTGCCGGGGGCGGGTGCGACCTTCACGGTGGCGATGCTGCGGGACCCCCGCGCCGTGCAGCGGCCGGCGGCGCCGTTGCCCGAGCGCGCCGCCGCTCCCTCCACACCACTCAAAGTCCTCGTCGTCGACGACGAGGCCGGGCTGCGGCACGCGGTGGTCTCGTTCCTGGAGCGGCGTGGCTTCGAGGCGCATGGAGTCGGTGACGGCCGGGAGGCGCTGGCGACGCTGGGCCGCGACTCCACACCGCCGGACGTGATCGTCACGGACGTGCGGATGCCGGGAATGGGCGGGCGGGAGTTCCTCGCGCGCCTGCGCGCCGAACACCCCCGCCTCGTGCGCCGGCTCGTCTTCTCCACCGGCGACACGTTCGCCCCCGAGACCGCCGCCCTGCTGCAGGAGGCCGGCGCCGCGGTGTTGATGAAGCCCTTCGATTTTTCGCAGTTGGAGACCGTGATCCGCTCTATCGCTTCGGCCTGAGCGGCACTTCCACCCCGGTGGCGCCTACGCCGGTGGCGGTCGGCGTGAGCGTGAGGCGCACCGGCACCGCTTCCATCCCCAAGACGTCCAGGGCGCGCGGGTCGACCGTGAGATCGTAGTCCCCCGGTTTGACGCCCAGGACGTAAAAAGCGCCGTCGCTGAACGTGGTGATCTCGCGACGCGCTCCGGTCCGCCGCTCCTGTAGGATCAACGGCACGCCCGGGACGCCGTGTCCGTCGGCGATCACCCGCCCTTCGACCACGCCCGCCTGCACGATTGCGACGTCCAGCAGGGTGAAGCGGTTCGGCCCCGGCACGAGGCTCACCGAGCCATACGCGGGGACGGTGAGCGGGGAAGCCAGGCTCAGGGAATCGACGGACACGAGAATCGCCTCGAACGGCACCACGTCCCACACGCGGAACACGCCGCCGGCGTCGGCTACCGCGCTCTGCGTCCCCACCCGCACCCGCACGCCCGGCACCGCCGGCTCCCCGGGGTCGAGTCGCCCGTTGCCGTTCTGGTCGAGGAACACCCGCCCCGCGACCCCGGCCCGCTCCAGCGAGGGCCCGGGTGCCGTCCGCACCTGCCCCGTCGCGCGGTCCCACAGCAGCGAGCCCTGCACGAACTGCGTGCCGGTGGTCGCACCGCCGGCCCGCGCATCCACGGCCGTCACGCTCCGGAACACGGCGAGGTACGACGTGAGAAAGAAATGGTAGACGATGCCGGGGGAGCCGCGCGTCCACGACGTTCCCATCTCGACCCGCACCCCGGACCAGAGCGGCCGTCCGGCGAAGGCCTCGAAGCTCGCCAACCGGGCCGGGCCGTCCAGCTCCTCACTCACCGCGCCGCGCAGCCACACCGACCCCAACAGCGGACCCCACGACGCCCGCGGCAGCACATAGGCGGACAGGGCGGCGGCGGACCGCGCCGACTGGCCGGGCTCCCAGCGGGTGCGCAGCTCCGGTAAGATCCGCATGTCGGCCGTCTGGATCGACGCGCCAAGGCGCGCCTGTGTCTCCGCGCCGGCGGTGGTGAGCGTGCGCTGCACCGCGGCGTCGAAAAAGAAATACCCGGCGCTCGGCATCGGCCGCACGAAAGCGCCGGCGGTCCACTGGGAGCGGCGGCCGGCGACCGTGAGGATCGGCGCAGCTGTCTCGATCACGAAGCGGGTGTAGCCGCCCGAGAGCCGCAGGTCCACGGTGGGCTCGAACCGCACCTCACCGGTCGCGAACGCGCCCTGCACCGCCATGGCGTCCACCGCCCAGGCGTTCGTGGGATTCGTCGTGATGCCGACGTAGGGGTGCGACAGATCGCCGAGGGAATCGCGCCAGAACCGGTCGTAGCCGGCTTGGACGGTCCAGCGGTCGCCGCCGCCGTAGCGCAGATCGAGGTTCGCGCTGCTCCGGCACTGCGGCGTGCGGCACGAGCCGCCCGACACGCCGTATTCAAAACGCTTGGCCGGCAGCAGCTCGTTCAGCACGCGATACGTGCGGTTGAACTGGCGCAGCTCGCCCAGCGGCCCGTAGGCCACGAAGTCCACCGGGTTCTCGCCGTAGCGTACCGGCAACTGGATGGTGTAATGCCCCGCGGCGTCGGCCGAATCCACGGCCACCAGCTCGCCGCCGCGATACGCCTCCACCGACCACCCCGGCGCCAGCTCGCCCGCATACCGCTGGCTGCCGATCAGCGACGGGCGCACGAACGGCGCGTTGGAGATCGACACGCCGCGAATCTGTCGCAGGTTGGGGCCCGTCGTCACGCCGTCGCCGATGCGCAGCTGTCTGAGCCAGGGCCGTTCCTCCCACACGCCCGTCCACGCGCCTTCGAGCCGGGCGGCGCCCGAGCGCACGGCCCCGACGCTCGACACGCCGAGCTCCAGGGAGCCGCCCAAGAGATCGGCCCCCAACGTCGCGGTGTAGGTCGCGCCCTCGATCGGGGCGTCGCTCGGCGACAGCACCGAATAATCGAGGACCAGCCCGTCGAGGCGGCGTCGCTCTGCGGGCAGCGTGAGTTCGGGCCGGAACAGCTCCGCGCGGCGCAGGAACGCTTCCCGCGCCGCCTGTCGCTGCGCCCGGCGCCCCGCTGGGAAGACCGTGGGGTCCACGATCGACACCGTTAGCTCGGTCCAGTCGACGAGAATCAGGGTGTTGAACAGGTCGCCGAGCCGCTCGGCGCCGACGTATAGCAGCCCGTCGCGAAACAGCAGAAACTCGGGCTCCACCCGCACGCGTCGGTCGCCCAGCACCATGGTGTCGCGTCGTGCGTCGATGACGAGCCGATGCCCGCCGGGATTGATCACCGCCTCCAGCCGGCCCTCGGGGGAGAGCCGGTACGCGACCTCGCCGAGCTGCAGGACTTCCGTGACCGGAATCAGCGCCTCCGTCCGCGCCCGGAATGCCTGGACCGTGCGGCTGGCCAGGCGGCCGATGCGCAGCTCGACGATCACGGCTTCGAGGGAGTCAGCACGCGGGAGAGAATCGGTGGCATCGGCGCAGATGAGCCGAGGGGACGTCATCGGCGACGCGGGCGCCGCCGCTGCTTCGAACGCCAGGCCGGCCAGCAGCACGAGTGGCCTCGCCACGAGCGCCGTGCCGCGGCCGAAGCGCATCGGTCAGTACGACAGAGACACGATGATCGTTCCCTGGTAGATGCCGGGTTTCGCCGCGGCCGCAGGGGTCACCGTGCCGCCGATCCAGATGTACATGTTGGGATTGGCCGTCGGGCCGAGACGCCCCACGGTGCCGACGCTGGGGTTGAACGCCGTGGCACCCGCGGGGTTATTGGTCGCCCGCCGCCACAGCGCCGACGCCGCGCCGAACGAAATCGGCATCGTCGAGCCCGGCTGCGCCTGGATGTTGGTGAGCTGGGTCGGCAGCGTGAAGCTGATGTTCACGAACGCGTTCGAGTTCCCCGTGATCTGCCATTCGCCGGCCGCCGCCAGGTTGGGCGCCACCGTGGTGGCTACACCCTTGGGCACCGAGCCGAAGTTCAGCTCCGAGAGCGTCGCGATCGTCATCCCGACGGTCACGACGACCGCGTCCGCCGAGACGGTCGCGGCGTTCTGCGCCGTCGCGGCGGGGGCGGCGACGGTGCAGAGGCCGAGCGCGAGGACCGGCAGGCGCCGCATCACGGGATGCGCACCAGGACCGAGTCACGGACGACCGGCGCCGGCAGCACCACCGACGGCTCCAGGTCTTCGCGGTCCGTATCCACCGTGACCTTCAACCAGTAGCGCCCGGGCGACAGCACGCCCACCGGCGCGACCAGCCGAGGTTCCATCGTATAGTAGACGCCGATCGGGTAGGCGAGGCGCGCGTGCTCGCGGCCCGCCGAGTCCACCAGCACGCCGCGCACGGTGCCGATGAAGGCGGCGTTGCCCTGCCGCTCGAGCCGCGGCCAGACTTCCAGCGAATCGCCGACCACCGTGGCGCGCAGTCGCCGCACAGCGACCCCCGTCTGCACCGGACCCTTCCGGTAGTTCACGCCGATGATCGTCCGGACTTCGAGCGTCAACCCGATCTTGATCCCCGTGTCGGCGACGCCCGTCACCGGCACCACGCCGCCCTTGACGGCGATCACGAGCCGCATCCAGTACTCGCCGTCCGGGAGCCCCGGCGGCGGCGCGGCGAGCAGCCGGATCGTTTGCCGTTCGCGCGGCGCCACCGTGAGGCGGCGGGGGAACGCCTGGATCCACCGCGCCGCGGACGGCTGGCCGGAATCGGCCGCCGCGGGCGGCAGCACCATCCGCCCGGCGGAGTCGCTGGTCGGCATGCCGTGCAGCCGCAGCTGGCCCAGCGAGTCGGTCTCGGGGTAGCCGAAGAAGGTCGCGATCGTGACCTCGGCCACCTCGGTGTTCGGGTTGTAGAGCGTGACCACGCCGCTGTTGGTGCGGGAGTTCATGAACACCGCGTGCGGCGCGACCATCACGCCCTGCGCGGCGAGCGGCGCCGTCACGAGCCCCCCCCCCAGCAGGGCGAGCAGGAAGCGCCGGCTCATGGGAAGTACGCCACGGTGAGCGTCAGGGTGCCGGTGTAGGGCCCGGCGCGCTGGGTGCTGCCCGGCTGCGCCGTCCCGCCGATGAACACGGAGCCGCGCCCGTTCTTGTTCAGGGTCGCCAGGAACGGCTGCTTCGGATCGAAGGCGACCTGGCTGCCGATTGTCTGGGTGTCCGAGTAGCCGGCGTCGCTGCCCCCGAACGCCAGCGGCATCGTCACGCCGGCCGGCCCCGCCATCGCCGCCGGCAGGGTGAAGACCAGACGCACCTGGCCGCTCTTGTTCCCGGTGAGATCGAACTGGCCACTGTTGGCCGGATCGGTGCGGGCGATGAATTGCGGGACGCCAGGGAAGACCGTCCCGAAGACGAGCGGGCGAACGCCCGACACTGTCACGGGACGCCCTTGGGCGCCGAGGCGCGCGGCCCCGAAGAACAGGGCGAGCGGGAGGACGAGCAGCGACCGGTTCATATGTGGCCCTCGGCGCGTCCACCTGCGACTGCGCCGGCAGAAGGAGCTACAGCCCCCCTGCCGGCGCAGCGCCAGCTCGACGCCGAGATACTCGGTTAGTACGTAACCGTCAGCGTGACCGAAGCCGTGTAGACGCCCGCCGGCTGGTTGATCGCCGGGTTGACCTGAGCACCGACCCACACGAACAGGGCGCCGGCACCGCTCAACGTCGCGCTCCCACCGAGCGACGGCGTGATGGCCGCGGCGGTCGCTGCATTGTTCACCGTGTTGGTGCCGCCGGTGAAGTTCGCAATCGGGAGCAGGTTCGCGCCCGACTGCAGATTGCCCGGCAGGGTGAACGACAAGTTCACCAGGGAGCTCGCCTGCCCCGTCACGTCCCAGCGGCCAGCGTTGGTCCCGTCGGTCGCCAGAACGGTCTTGGCGATGCCCGGGAACACATTACTGAAGTTCAGGCCCTGCGCGCCAGACACGTTGATCGGCTGCTGCACAGTCGCCGTCGCCGTGATGCTGGCGTTGTTGACCTGCGCCTGGGCGGCCGTCGCGAGGACGGAGAGCGCCAGCGCGGCCAGCGTCAGCTTGGAAGCGGTATTCATCGGTATCCTCTTTCTGTATCGAGCTGTGGAACTGGTTGCATCTTCAAGGGGCTTCTTGGCGGCCCCGTTGCCAGCGCGCAACAAGGGCAAGGGACATGCCATGCGGCCAGTTCCTAGACACCTGTCAATTTTCTTGACGAACGCCGCCCCGAGGGGGAGCCGAAGATAGTATCGATACTTACGAATTACAATGTCGACGACCGTCAAGAACATTTACACTTCCGACGCCGAAAGAGATGGGGATGTGTACAGTAACTACACTTATTACAACAACTTAGAATACATGGTGTCTTGGTACGCGGCGTGCCTTATGGGGGGTCAGAAGCAGGCACCAATACCCCATCAGGAGCTGGCGCGTGGCGAAGCGGATCAGCTGGACCCTCAAGGCAGTCGCGGTGGTCGCCCTAGCAGGCGTTGCTACCGCCCTCCAGCCTAACACCGCAGAAGCCCAAGCTCGTGGCACTCTGCAAGCCACAGCTACTGTGGTCGATACGCGCCCCAGCTTCGATGGTCTGCGGGCGGCTCAGTCGGCCGTCTCGACTTGGAGCGGATCTCCAGTTGCTGTACGCGATAGTGTGCAGACAGTGGCGCAAGTCTCGCTGCAGCCAAGACCGGAGCAGTCGCGCACCTTGGTCGTGACGGTCGACTTCCTGAGGAACTAGATCCCGAGTCTCTGCCTGAGGCCAGGCGGAAGCAGCGGGATCGCATGCTTGAGTGGTACCGACAACGCGAAGCCGGGCGCCTGCGGGAGTCCCGCCCGGTGAATCGAGATGACTTCGCCGTTGGCGTTGAAGACCGGGCTCCCGGATGACCCTCCGATCGTCATTCCATCGAACTGGATCACGTCCTCGGTCACGCGGGAGATGATGCCTGCGGTCATCGACGTGCGCACCACCGCCGAGCGGTAGCGGGCGAAGCCCGCCCCGGCCGGGTAGCCGATGAGAGCGGCCGGCTCGCCTTGCCGGGCCTTGGCGCCCCCCCAGTCGATGGCGGTGACGTAGGGCCCCTGGTACCCGCGGACTTTGACGAGGGCGATGTCCCGGTCCTGCGAGAGCGCCACGACGTCGGCGAAGTGCGCCGCGGTCTGGTCCGCCATCGTCACCCAGATCGTGTCGGCCCGCGGGGCGTTCGTGTCGGCGACCACGTGCCAGTTGGTGAGCATGTAGCCGTCGGCCGAGATGACGAAGCCGGTCCCGTTGTAGTAGTCCCGCCCGAACGACACGGTCAGCAGCCCGACGGCGGCCTGGTTCTCCTGGGCGATGCTGGCGAAGTCGGTGCCGCGGATCGCCCGCATCCGGGCGTCAAGACTCGCGGCCTGCACTTCGGTAGCGGAGATCTGGTGGCGTAAGCTGTCGATCAGACTCTGACTGGGCGCCCGGCGCTCGGCGGCGCCGAGCTCGTCGCGCAGTCGCTGCAGATCGCTCTGGGCCTGCTGGCGCCGCGTCTCCCCGACGGCCAGCTGCTGCGTGAGCGCCCCTTGCGCGCGCTCCAGCGCCGCCTGCAACTGGGTGGTGCGCGCCTGCGCGGCATCCAACTGCGCACGGAGGCTGTCGACCTGCGCGGCGGGCGCCGCCGCCGCGCGCGCGGCGACGAGCTCCTGGCGCAGCCGTTCCGTCTCGGCGCGCGCCGAATCCTCCACACCCCGGGTGGTCTGGCGGTTCTCGGCGACCTCGGCCGAGAGCAGCCGATACACGCCGTAGACCCCCGCGCCGAGGAACAACACCAACACGAGGATCGTCGTCGTGAGCCAACGGATCTTGCGACGGGAGTCCTTCCCCACCTCCTCCGCTACCACCTTGAGGAAGGCGGTGGAGCCACGCCGGCCCTGACGCCGTTCCTCTTTCGCCTTGGCCAGCGCATTGCCGATGAGACCGAGCACCGTCTGTTGGCCCAGGCCCGCTTTCGCACCGCGGGGCACCGCGACGACGGGGCCGGTGCCCAGACCTTCCATGATGAGCACCGGGCCCCCCGGCCCGAGCATCAGCTTGTCGCCGATGCGCACCGGGACGGCTTCCGTGACGCGCTCCCCGTTGACGAAGGTGCCGTTGCGGCTGCCGGCGTCCCGCACGACCAGCGCCCCACTCGGGCCTACGGTGAGCTCGGCGTGGACGCGCGAGACGACGGTGTCGGAGCCCTCGACGGGGCGGATCTCGCACTCGCTCCCCCGCCCCAACCGGATGCGCGTGCCGCGTGCTTCGAAACGCTTCCCCGTCGCGGCGGCCAGCATCGTGATGCCGTACACGCGCTGTTCCGGGGGCCGGCCCGGCGCCGAGGGCTGGGCGTCGGCCATCTTCGGGTGCTCGACGAGCGTTTCCGCGAGGCCCTCGGTGACGGCGACGACGGCGAGCTTCGGGCCCGTCTCGCCGAGCGTCACCGCATCGCCGGAGGTGAGCGCGGCTTCGGCGCTCACGCGGCGGCCGTTGAGGTAGGTCCCGTTGCGGCTGCCGACGTCCGCGACGTGCCATTGGCCGTCGTGCCAGCGCAGCTCGGCGTGGCGGGCAGAAACGACGCGGGCGTCGGCGCCCGTGAACGGGATGGTGGACAGCGGGTCGCGCCCCAACCGCACCACCGCCTCGCGCAGCTCGATGGCGCGTTGGCCGGGGGTGAGGATCAGCTTCAGATAAGGCACCGGGCGATACTACGGGACCGGTGCCCGTGCGTCAACGCGGTGGCGAAGGGGCGGGCTTGTGGCGGCGGTCGGGAATCACGCGGCGCACGGCGAGACTGCGTCGCAGCGTCAGCCGGCGGTCGGCCAGTACGCGTCGACCCCCATTGACGCGGCGCTCGACGTCGAACAGAAGCACGGCGCGGCGACGGTCGGGGTGCCCGCGGCGGTCGACGCCGGAGCGCCGATCGGTCAGCGCACGGCGGTCGGAAAACTGGCGGCGGTCGGAGGCTGCAATCGGACGCTGTATACGCTCTCCTGCATAAACAAACAAAGGGGCCCGGAACGTCCGGGCCCCAATAGTATCGACCACCGTAGCTCGGGGCTAGTGTTCTTTCAACCGCCCGTCGATGTCCCCGATTACGTCGCGCGGCGGTCCGCGCCGCTCCCATCCGCGGTGGCGGCCGCGCTCGCGCGCTTCCCATAGACCACGCACGGCGACCCGGTCACCTTGCGGCGTGACGAAAATCCGCACGATGTCATCCGGGCCGCGCCGCGCCCAGATGACGCGGTTCGGGCCGCTGCGCTCGACGCGGTACACGACCCAGCCCCGCTGCACCAGCACCTCGCGCGTTACCACCACGACGCGCTCAGGTGGAACGACGTAGACATACTCGGCGGGCTCGCCGTACACGATCTCGGCCCGCGTGTAGCCGGGGACGCAGGCCGCGGCGGCCAGCAGCCCCAGTAAGGCAATCGTTCGTAGCATAGAGCTTCCCTCCGTGGCTGGAAGACTCTACCCCGTAGGACGGAGTAACGCCGCGCCGCGTTAACGCGATTGTGATGTACGTCACGCTTCTCTTGGCGGGTATTATCCGACCATGGACAACATCGCGCACACGCTCGTCGGCGCGGCGCTGGGACGCGCCGTGGCCGACCACCGGACACCCGCCCCCGCCCTGCTGGGCGCGTTCGCGGCCAACGTGCCGGACATCGCGGAGCTGTTCCTGGGCCTGCGCCCCGGCCACCGCAGCGATTACATCACCCTGCACCGCGGGATCACTCACTCCTTGATCGGCGCCCTCGTGGAAGTCGCGCTCCTCACCCTGGCCGCGTGGACCGTCGCGACGTGGTGGGCGAGACGCCGCGGTCAGGCCGCGCCGTCGTGGCGCTGGATCCTGGTGCTCATGGCGGTGACCATCTCGAGTCATCTGTTCATGGACTGGCAAGGCTCCTACGGCCTGCGGCCGTTCCTGCCGTGGAGCGGACGGTGGTACTACGGCGACTGGGTGGCGATCGTGGATCCGTTTTTCTGGCTGGTGCCGCTCGTGGCCCTCGTCTGGGGAGAGCGACGCCACGCGGTGGTCCTGGTGGTCTTCGCCGTCGCGCTCGCGGGATGCGACTGGCTGGTGTTGTCCTACGACGACGCCGCGGCGTGGCTGGGGCCGGCGTGCGTCGCCGTATCGATCTTGGGACTCGCGGGGTGGGCACTGCCACGCCTCGGACCCGGCGTGCGACGCACGGCAGCCGCCTGGAGCTGCGCCATCCTCGCGGTTTACACGCTGGCCCAGGCCGGGGCCAGCAGCGGCGCCAAGCGGGCCACCCGCGCGGCCGCGCGGGAGCGGTTCGGCGCCGATGCGCAGTGGGCGACCCTGACCGACGTGGGGCGACCGTTTGCGTGGGAGCCGGTGATCGCCGGCCGCGACACCGTGGCGGGACCGGGTTGGGCGCTGCCCCGACACCTCGACGATCCCCGGGTGCGTGCGGCCCTCGCGACCGAGGGGGGCCGGGCGATCGCGAGTTTCGCGCGCTTCCTGGTGGCGGAAGTGGATTCGACCGGGAGCGGGGTGACCGTCTACCTGCGGGATGCCCGGTATGCGCGCACCAGCCGGGGCGGCTGGGCGGTCGTGGTCGTCAGGCTGTCGGGAGAGTGACGTCCCCTTCGCCGCCGCGCCGGTCCGTGAGCCTGCGGCGCGCGACGATGGCCCGACGCTCGCGGATGCGGCGGTCGCGGCCCGTCCGGGCGTCCGCCGACACCCATTGAATGAGCAGGCGCCGATCCTCGAGGCGCCGGTCGGCGCCGCCGCGGCGCTCGGCGGGCCGTCGCCGTTCACTCACGTGCCGCTGCTCCACAAACCCGTCGCTCATACGACACTAATCTGTGACGTCCCCGGCGTTCCGGCCAGCGGCGGCCGGCCGTTAGATTCCCCCACGCCATGACCGCCCACACGCCAGCCGTCGACATCCTCGCCGGCATCACGCCGGCGCTGGAGCCGACGTTCCGCCTGGACCAGCTCGTGGCACTCTCGCCCGAGCGGGCGCTGTACAAGGCGTGGGACCGGAGTCTGAAGCGATCCGTGGCGCTGCGCCTCCACCTGGTGCCGGGCTCGCCGGGACGCGAGTGGTTCGTGCGCGAGACCGAGACGCTGGCGGCGCTCGACCATCCCGCGATCCGCCACGTCTACGCCCTCGGCGAGGTCGAGCGCTTCGCGTACCGGACGGCGAACTGGATCGACGGCGAGAGCCTCGCGGACGCGATCCGGCGCGGCACGCGACCGATCCCGGCAGCGATGTCGGTGGTCCGCGACCTGTTGGGCGCCCTCGAGCACGCCCACGCCCACGGCATCATCATCCGGCGGATCGCTCCCACCACCCTCATGCTGGATCTCGCCGGCCGCGCCATCATCACCGACCTGCGCTTTTCCAGCTGGTGCCTGGCGCATGCGCCCGCCGACCTCGGCCCGGGCGCGGCGTTCTGCGCGCCCGAGGTGCGCGGCGGGGGCGCCGGGGATCCGGCGGCGGACGTCTACACCGTCGGCGCGCTCGTCTACTACGCCCTGACCGGGCAGGAGCCCGCCGCCGATCCGGAGGTGCTCGTGCCACCCCAGCGCCTGCGTGGAACGATTCCCGCGGCCGTCGAGCGCGTGATCCTGCGGGCGCTGCGCGCCGCGCCCGGCGATCGGTACTTCACCGCGACCGAGATGCTCGAGGATTTCGTGTCCGACGCGGGCACCTTTCACGCGCCGGCCGCCGAGCCGCAGCCCGCCGAGTCGGGCTTCGAGCGGCGGCTGCGCCGCGCCCTGGGCGACGACTACGAGCTGCTCGAGGAGATCGGCGCCGGCGGATTCGGCCGCGTCTATCGCGCGCGGGATCTGGGGCTGGAGCGCGAAGTGGCGATCAAGGTGCTGCACCCCTCGCTGACGGCGGACCTCGGCGTCGTCGAGCGGTTCCGGCGCGAGGCGCAGCTCGCGGCGCGGCTGCGCCACCCCAACATCGTGAGCATCTACGACATCGGGGGGCGGGCGGGGCTGCAGTGGTACACGATGGAGCTCGTTCCTGGCGCGAGTCTCGCCCAAATCATCGGGGCGCACGGGGCCTTGCCGGTAGACCGCGTCGTCCAGCTCCTCGACGAAGCGCTCTCGGCGCTGGAGCAAGCGCACGCGCTGGGACTGGTGCACCGCGACCTGAAGCCCGAGAACGTGCTGCTCGAGCCCGACGGCCGGGTGCGCATCACCGACTTCGGCCTGGCACTCGCGCTGCGCGGCGACGGCCGGTACGGCGGCGCCACGTCCCGCAGCGGCACGCCGCAGTTCGCCAGCCCCGAGCAGCTGCTCGGCGAGAAGGTCACGCCGCGCACCGATCTGTATTCGCTCGGGGCCGTGGGCTACTTCGCGCTGCTGGGGCGGCCCCCGTTCGAGGGACCGACCCCGGAAGCCATCCTGGCGAAGCAAACGACTGACGTCCTGCCCGACCTGCACGCCGAGCGGCCGGCGGTGGAGCGAGAGCTCGAGATTGTGCTGCGCCGGGCGGTTGCGAGCCGGCCCGAGCAGCGCTTTACCACCGCCACCACGTTCCGCGAGGCGTTGCAGGAAGCGACCGGCGGCTGGTGGCGGCGACTCTGGAAGCTGCTGCGGCCCGACTGAGCTCCCTGCCGCTCAACGCCAGCGGAAGATGCGCAGGGCGACGATGAAGCTCACCGTGCCCCACACGAGCACGATGGCGAGCGGGGCGCCGAGGCCGAAGAGCGGCGCCCCGTCGATCATGACGGCCCGCAACGCGTCGTTCAGCGCGGTCAGCGGCAGCGCCTTCACGAACGGCTGCATCGCCTCGGGGAAGCGCGCGTAGGAGAAAAAGGTCCCCGACAGCACCCACATCGGCAGCATCACCAGATTCATCAGCCCGCTCGCCGCCTCGATCGTGCGCGCGCGGCTGGCGACCAGCAGTCCCAGCCCCGCGAAGCTCAGGGACCCGAGGACGCTGACCAGCGTGAGGGTGAGCAGGGAGCCTCGCACCCCCACGCCGAAGATCAGCCGCCCGAACCCCACGAGCGCCGCGACCTCGAGGACCAGGAACAGCAGGCGCGAGAGGATGAACCCCAGCAGGTAGTGGCTGCGCCGCATCGGCGTCGCCATGAACCGCTTGAGGAGGCGGTTTTTCCGCGCCAGCACGACGGTGAACCCCACGCCCCAGATGCCGCTGCCCAGGAGGTTCATCCCCAGCAGGCCGGGGATGAGGAAGTCGATGTACCGGGAGCCGGGGGCCACGACGCGATCATCGCGCACCGCGACGACGTCGGACCGGCCGCGTGCCGCCTGGATGGCGGCGTCCACCTCGAGCCGCGCCAGCCGGCTCTCGGTGCGCGTCGAATCGTAGCGGTACACGAGCGGATCGCCTGGGACCACGAAGATGGCGATGCGTCCCGTCCGCAGCCGCTGGCGCCCTTCGGCGGTGTCGAGCACCGTCGCCCGCAGGTCGTGGCCGCCGGCAAGGGCGCTGACGACGGCGCTGTCCCCCGGCCCGCGCTGTACCCCGACGTTAAGCTCGCCCGGCCCGCGGTTGCGGAACGCGATGCCCAGGGCGAACGCGAGCACAATGGGGAAGCCGAACACCCAGAAAACGGCGTCGGGCTCCCGGTAGAACTCCCGCAACCGCGCCAGGGTGATCTGGAACAGCGGATGCTCACGCATCGCGGAGCTGTCGCCCGGTGAGGGCGAGGAAGACGTCGTCGAGCGTGGCGTGGTGGGTGACGAGCATCGACAGCTCCGCGCCGCGGCGCTCCACGAGCGCCATCAGGGCGGGCAGCGTGCGGTGCACTTCGTTCACGGTGAGGCTCACGCGGTCGGGGGCGGGGCGCACCGACCGCACCCCCGCCAGGGCCTCGAGCTCGGGGAGCAACGCGGCCGTGTCCACCCCGTCGGCGAACGCGAACTCGACCACGTGGCCGGCGCCGAGCGAGGCGATGAGCTGGCGCGGCGTGCCCAGCGCGATCACGCGTCCGTGATCCATGATCGCCACGCGATCGCAGAGCCGCTCGGCCTCTTCCATGTAATGCGTGGTCAGGAGGACCGTGTTTCCGGCCACCCGAAACGTCCCGATGATCTCCCACAGCTGGCGGCGGGACTGCGGGTCGAGCCCGGTGGTCGGCTCGTCGAGGAAGAGCAGCTCCGGACGGTTGACCAGCGCGCACGCGATCGCGAGCCGCTGCTTCTGCCCGCCGGACAGCGTGCCGATGCGGGCCCGGCGCTTTTCCTCGAGCTGCACGAGGCCGAGCACCTCGTCCACCGAGTGCTTGCGCCGGTAGAAGCTGCGGAACAGCGCGACCGTCTCCGCCACGGTGAGCTTGTCCCCCAGCTGCGTGTCCTGGAGCTGGATGCCGAGGCGCTCGCGCAGCGCGCGTCCTCCGGCGCCGTCGTCCCAGTGCATCCCCAGGACCTCGACCGCTCCGGCATCGGGGATCGTGAGCCCTTCGAGGATCTCGATGGTGGTGGTCTTGCCGGCGCCGTTGGGGCCGAGCAGGCCGAAGCACTCGCCGGTCTCGACGGTGAGGTCGAGCCCCGCGACCGCTACGACGTCGCCGTAGCGCTTGACCAGTCCCGCGCAGTGAATCGCCGGCACGTCAGGCGGCGGGTGCGGGGCCCTGATCCGATGGCCGCTTGGCCGGGTCCTCCCCTGCCATCGCCTGCTTGAGCGCGTGGTCGAGCTGGATCAGAAGATTGTTCATGCCGTCGGTGAGGCCGCGGATCTTCATATTGAGCCCACCGCCGCGCGCGGCCATCACGGCGAGCGCGCCCGCGACGTCGGCGATGGTGCCGATGTTCGCGGTGAGCGCGCGCTGGCGCAGCACCTTCTTGCCGGCCATGTCAGTTCCCCGGCGCGAGCGCCTCGGCCAGCACGCGCCCGTCGAGCAGCGACAGCGGCGAAATGCCGAGGAGCCGCGCCAGCGTCGGGGCGATGTCCACCGTGTTCGCGCGTCGCGCGAACCGCCCGGGTTTAACTCCGCGGCCCCACAAAATCAGCGGCACGTGGCTGTCAAGCTCCGAGGGCTGCCCGTGCTCGGCGATGCTGTCGGGCGTCCAGACGGAAAACGGCTGCAGCGTCACCGTGAGCAGCGCGCCGGCGTCCGGCGGGAGCTGATGGCGCCAGCGGCGGGCGACCGCATCGTCGGCGGTATCCGCGCGCGCGAGATCCGCCGGGGCGTCCGCGCGGGCGACACCGACAACGCGGCGCACGCGCGCCGCCAGGGCCCGGCCGATGCTATCCACGTTCGCGCCCACCGCCGAAAGCCGGCCGTTGTCGCGCAGGAACAGAATGCCGGTGTCGAAGAGCAGCCACGTCCGGGGCGTGCCCGTCCCGAAGGCGCGGTCCAGCTCCCCATTCGCCGCGCTCACCAAGGTGTCCAGCGCCACCGCACGGGCGTCGGGATGCCCGTGAACGCGGGCGTACGCCGTGAGCGGCGTGACCCCGTGATCCGCCGTGAGCACCACGAGGATGTTCTGCCGGCCGTAGCGATCGAACAACCGACCCAGGAACCAGGCGAGATACCGGTCGACCCGGAGGACCTGGTCATGTAGCTCGCGGGAATCGGGCCCGAAGGTGTGGCCCACCGCATCGGTGGTCGAAAGGCTCACCAGGAGCAGGTCGGTGGAGCGCCCGCGCCCCAGCTTCATCGCGTCGGCGCCCGTCAGCGCGAACGCGAGCGTGAGCGAGTCCATCAGCGGCGCGGTCTTGATCGCCACGGCGGCCTGCGCGCTGTCGAACGGCAGCGTGTGGGGGAAGGTGACGTTGCGGCCCTGGTTCTCCCACGCCTGATCGTCCGGCTCGGCGTACGCGGAATCCGGCAGCAGCAGCGTCCACTTCCAGCCGGCGCCCTTGTACGGCCAGCGCTGAGCGTTGAACGTCTGAACCCACGAGGGGAGCGAGTCGGTGTAGTAGCGGCTCGTGGTGAAGAGACCGGAGTCGTACCAGTAGACCTGTTCCTTCGCCTGGCCGACGGGGAGGATGGCCGCGCGATCCTTGCGCGAAACCGAGAGCGCGCGGGCGTTGGGGTCGCTCGTCTTGAGCCAGTCGAACAGGGCGGTCCCGCGGAAGCGGCGCGGCGAGGCGCCCGGCCCGCGGGAGCCGAGCAGCAGGGCGGTCGAATCCTGGACGCCTTCAGCGTTGATCACGATGCCGGTGTGCGCCGGCCAGCGACCCGAGAGAATCGTCGCATGCCCCGGCGCGGTCTCGGTGACGCCGTGGTCCTGATAGGCCGAGTCGAACACGGCGCCGTCGGCGGCCAAGATGGCGAAGCCGCCGGTCAGCTGGGACTTCCAGCGAACGAGGTAGTCCGGGCGGAGCTGGTCGATGGTGATGACCACGATCAGCTTGGGACGCGGGGGCGTGGTGCCTGCCCCCCCCGTCAGGGCGACGAGCAGCGCGAGCGGCATCATGCCTCAATACTAGCGGCTTCAGACCGGGTGTGCGGCTCCCGCGCCGCCAGCAGGCCGGCGACGGCCACGACGGCGGCGGCCAGGATGAAGGGCACGCCGTGCCCGAGGGCGGCGAAGGCGGCGGTCCCCCCAACAGGGCCCACGATGCTCATGATGCCGCGGAAGGTCTGCTGCGCGCCCATCACCAGACCCAGCTCGTGCCGATCGGTCCGCTGGCTCACGAGGGAGGTGGAGGCCGGGAACAGCAGCGCCGTGCCGACCGGCACGAGGACGAGGCAGGCGATGAACAGCCCCATCGCGGGCGTCCCGGTGAGCACGGCGGCCGGGAGCGGCATCAGCGCGAGGCCGAGGCCGAGCAGGACGGTGCCGATCTGCATCGTGCGCACCTCGCCGAAGCGATCGTTGAACCAGCCCACGAGCGAAATTCGCATGATGACGCCGACGATCCCGAAGATCGGGAAGAAATAGCCGATCGTGTTCTCGGTGACCCCGAACGTGTCCTTGAGATACAGGGCCAGGACGCCGATCACGACGTTCAAGGCGAGCATCCCCACGACGTAGATCCAGATGACGCGGTGCGCCGGCTCGGCCGGGTGTTCGATGATCTCCCACAACGCCTGCTTGATTGAGCGTCCCAGCGCCAGCTGACTCCCACTCGGGGTCGCGGCATGCGCACGCGGCACGCGCGACTCCGGCAGCCATTTCCAGGCGAAGATCACGTTGATCAACACCAGCGCAGCGCCCACTACGCCCGGCATCTCGGTGCCGAAACGGTGCGCGAACGAGCCGATGTACGGGCCGATGACTACTCCCGCGCTCGTCGCCGCCGACAGCCACCCGAGCGCTTTGGCGCGCTCGGAGGGCCCCATGGTGTCCGCGACGTAGGCCTGCGCCACGCCGGTGGTGCCGCCGCCCAATCCTTGCACGACGCGGGAAGCGAACAGCATCCACAGGCTGGTCGCGAACCCGAAGATCAGATACGCGAACAGCGAGGCGCCGAGGCCGATCAGCAGCGCCGGGCGCCGGCCGTAGCGATCCGAGAACTTGCCCCATACCGGGGACGACAGCAGCTGCGCCGCCGCGAAGGAGGCGATGAGCGGCCCCACGAGCCATTCCGGGGCGTGCAGGCGGATGGCGTAGAAGGCCATCAGCGGCGCCACGAGCATCAGCCCCAGCATGTCCACGAAGCAGACGGCCATCAGCACCCACATCCGCTTCATCGCCGCGCCCCCACGCCGAGCACCGCCGCGCTCACCAGCATCAGGATCACCCCGAAGGCCGCCGCCACGCCGATCTCGTTGACCCGGAGACTCGACATGATTTCGATGGAGATCGGCCGGTTGTCGTACGTGTACAGCACGATCGACGTCACGAAGTCGCCGAGCGCCGCCACGAAGGCGAGGCTGCCACCGGCCATCAGCGCCGGCTTCAGCAGTGGCACGGTGACCCGCCGGAACGCGGCCCAGCGCCCCGCGCCGAGGCTCGCCGCCGCTTCCTCGAGGACCGGATCGATCTGGCGGAACCCCGCCAGCACCGCGCGGCCGGTGAGCGGCAGGTTGCGCACCAGGTACGCCAGCGGCAGCAGGACGACGGTGCCGACCAGCACCCAGCGCAGCGCGAGCGGTTGGTGCACGCTGAAGGTCGCGGCGAGCGCGATCGCGAACACGGTGCCCGGCAGGGCCCAGGGGAGCGCGATCAACGTCTCGATCGGCGACCGCCACTGCCACGGCAGGCGCCGGCGGACCAGCGCGCCGGCGGCGAGCGCGACGGCGATCGCGGCGGCGGTGCTCGCCGCGGCCATCCACAGCGAATTGAGCAGCGGCGCCAACCGGTCGGGCTCGGCGAGCAGCCGCTGATAGTTCACGAGGCTCACGTGCGGGGGCAACGTTTCCGTCGTCCAGGTTCCGTACGGAACTAGAGAAACGAGGAGCAGCGTGAGGTGCGGCAGCAGTAACACGAACGCGAACAGCCACCCGGCGGCGGCCGCGAGAGTCCGCACGGCGGGCCGGCGCAGCTCGCGGCGCCGCGGCGCGGTGCCCTTCCCCAGGGCGACCAGCACGTCGCTCCCCTCGGTGCGGCGGATCAACGCCAACGCTACGATGGCGACGAGGGCGAGCGCGACCGTCTCGACGGTGGCGAGCGCCAGCTCGCCGTTCAGCTTCGAGGCGACGATCTGCGTCGTCATCACGCGGAAGCCGCCCCCGAACACGTACGGCGCGCTGAAGGAGCCGAGGGCGGTCATGAAGACGAGCAGCGCCGCTCCGGCGAGCGAGGGGCGCAGCAGCGGCAGGGTCACGCGCCGCAGCGTCGCCCACGGTGACGCGCCCAGGGCCTGCGCGGCCTCGAGCATCGACGCGTCCAGCTTCGCCAGGCCCGCCCGTGTGAAGAGATAGAAGTAGACGTACATCGAGTAGGCGTGCACCAGCAGGATCGCGCCCGCGCCCTGCAGCCGCCACGGCGGGGCGGCGAGGCCCAACAGGCGCTGCACGGCGCGCGCCACGAACCCCGACTCTCCATATAGAAAGAGGAAGGCGATCACCCCGACGAACGGCGGCAGCACCGCGGGGAGAGCGATCAGCGAGCCCAACGTCTTGCGCCCGGGGAACTCGAGCCACTCGAACAGGAACGCGAGCGGGATGCCGATGGCCGCCGCCAGCCCGACGCTGGCGAGGGAGATCCACACGCTCGCCCACAGCGCCCGCCATTCGCCGGACCGGCGGGCGAACGCCGCGATGGCGTCGCCGTGCGCCGCATCGATCGCGACCAGGAGAATCGGATACAGCACGAGCCACGCGAGCAGCACCGTCATCCCCGCCGCCGCCAATAGCTTTCCCCGCCCCCGCCCCGTCACGGCGGCTCGGGGAAGGTGAGCACCTTCACCGCCTCCAGGTGCACTCGCTCGCCCACGCGCGCGGCGTCGGGAGCGGCCAGCACCTCGAGCCGCTCCCCGCCGTCGGTCTCGATCTGGAAGAACGCCGCCGCGCCGGTGTAGCGGCGCTCCTGCACAATCCCCGTCAATCCTCGCGAAGCGGGCGAACCGGGCGAACCGGGCGGGGGCGCCCCGAAGCGCAGCCGCTCCGGCCGCACCACCGCGACGTGGCCGTTCACCGCGCCGAGGGCACGTGCCGGGGCGCCGCGCAGCACGTTCGCCCGCCCGACGAACGTCGCGACGAACAGCGTTGCCGGCTGCTCGTAGAGCGCGTCGGCCGTGCCCACCTGCTCGACCCGGCCGCGATGCAGCACGGCGATGCGATCGCCGAGGTCGAACGCTTCGTCCTGCTCGTGCGTGACGAACAGCGTCGTGATCCCCACTCGTTTGATCAGCGCCCGCAGCTCGCGGCGCGTGCGCTCGCGCAGCCCGGGGTCCAGGTTAGACAGCGGCTCGTCCAGGAGCAGCACCCGCGGCTCGGGCGCGAGCGCTCGGGCCAGTGCCACGCGCTGCTGCTGGCCGCCGGACAGCTCCTGCACGCGGCGCCGCTCGAAGCCCGCCAGGTCCACGAGCGCCAACGCCGCCGCCACCCTGCCCATCGCGCCTTCCTTCGGCAGTCCAAACGCCACGTTCTCGCCGACGTCGAGATGGGGAAACAGCGCGTAATGCTGGAACACCATGCCGAAGCGACGGCGGGCCGGCGGCAGCCCCGTGACCTCTTCGCCCTCGACCCGGATATTCCCCGCGTCCGGCGTCTCGAACCCGGCGAGCAAGCGCAGCAGCGTGGTCTTGCCGCTTCCCGACGGACCCAGCAGGGCGACGATCTCGCCGCGCTCGATGTCGAGCGTGATCGGCCCGACCGTCACCGTGTGCGCCCACTGCTTCGTGAGCCCCACGAGGGCGAGAAACGCCGTCACCGCCCGCCCTCCCCTCTCCCCCGCACGTGCTCGTCCCAGTACCGCATCCAGTCGGCGCCGCGCGCGGCGAGGAGATCCCAATCGACTTCGGCCGGCCGCATCCGGCGCCGCACGTCGCGCACCCAATCGGGGAGGGAGTCGGCGGGGATATCGAGTCGCGCGGGGAGGCGATAGACCTCGCGCGCCGCGAGCAGCTGCGCCTCCGTGCTCCCCACCCACTCGATGAAGGCGCGGGCGGCGGCGCCATGGCGCGCGCCGCGCACCACTGCGATGGCGTCTTCGATCACCGGCGTGCCGCTCTTGGGGAAGACATAGCCGAGCTGCAGGCCGTCGCGCCGGTTCAAGAGGATGTCCGGCAGGTCCCACACCGTCACCAGCCCTTCCTGGCGCACGATCTTTTGATCGAGGAGCGGCCCGTTGAGGACGTACTCCTTGGTCTGCGCGTCGAGGCGCCGCAGCCACTGGAAGCCGGCCGCCGTGTCGCCGGTCTGCTTCAGGCCCCGCTCGATGATCATTCCCCACACGGCCCTCATCGTACCGCTCGCGAGCGGATCGCGGATCAACACCGTGCCCTTCCACCGGGGGGCGAGGAGCTCGTCCCAGTCCTGGGGCGCTTCCTCGGGCCGCAGCGCCTGCTCGGCGTACACGATGACGGCGGGGGTCTCGTAGACGGCGAAGTAGCGATCGCCGGGGCCGCGGCCGTGCGCCTCGATGGCATCGCCCCACGAGGGACGGAACGCCTCGAGCAGTGAGTCGGCGGCGCCGCGCGCGAAGATCGTCGCCGGTCCGCCGAACCACACGTCGGCCTGCGGATTGGCGCGCTCCGAGCGCAGGCGGTCGTAGACTTCCTGCGAGCCCATGTCGAGCCACCGCACGTCCACGTCGGGATGGAGCTGCTCGAAGCGGCGCTCGAACAGCGACAGGAGGTCGCGGCCGTGGGGAGAGTAGATGACGAGCGGCGTTCGACCCCCGGTGGAACACCCGATGACGACCAGCGCCAGCGACGCCAGCCGCAGGCTACGTCCCGGCACGCCGGCTTCCGAGTCCGAGGAGGTTCGCGAACAGCCGGTAGGCGCCGGGCACGCCGGCCGGCAGCTGCCGGAAGAAGCTCAGACCCGTGTACACGTACCGGCCCTTGCCGAGCGGGGCGACGAGCAGCCCGCCCTTGAGCGGTGCCTCGCCGGGGTCGTGCGTCTCGAGCAGCGGGACGTAGGTCGAATCCCAGTCGTGCGCGAAGTACAGGCCCCGCTCCTGGACCCATCCCTGCCAATCAGCGGCGCCGATTTCGTTGGGGACCCGGAAGATGGGACTCTGAGGATCGAGCACTGCGACGGGAGCTGTTTCGTCGGTGACGCGGTCGTGCGGCCGCGCGATGGTGAGCGGATAGGGCGCGTAGTTGCCCTGGATGAACGGGTACTGCTGATACTGCACGATCACGAGCCCGCCGGCGCGCGCGTAGTCGAGCACCCGCGTGTTGTTCGCGACCAGCGCGGTATCGGTCTCGTACGCCCGGCTGCCGATCACCACGGCGTCGAAGCGCGAGAGGTCGCCGCGGGCAAGAGAGTCCCCGTTCAGCAGCTCGACCGGCACGCCGACCGCCGCGAGGGCTTCGGGAACGCGATCGGAGGCGCCCCGCACGTACCCGACCCGCGCCAGCGGCGGGAGCGCGATGCGCGCGACCCGGACCTCGGCCACGGAGGGATGTACGACAGGACGCGGACGGATGTGCGGATAGTCGATCACCGCAAGCGCCCCCTCCGCGCGGACGCCCGAGGGATCCGTGGCCGTTACCCGCAGCGCGAAGCTCCCCGGCTGGATGCCGGCCGGCGGCGTGGTCGTCACGGAGACCATCCGGCTCTCGTCTTCGCGGGCGAACACCAACGTCTCCGGGGGGACCGGGGCCCACCCGCGCGGCACCGCCACGCTCACGCGTGCGGTGCTCGCCGCGCGGGTGCGGTTGGTGACGGCGATCGTGAAGCGGCGCTGAGCCGCCGGGGCGCCGTCGATCGGCCACACGACGAGATCGGGCGAGATCGCTACGTCGAAGACGTTGGTCACAAACAGCGGGCGGCGGATCTCGCCCCTCGCCTGGTCGCGGATGCGGTACACCACCTCGCGTCGCAACGTCACCGGGACGCCGGCGATGGTGAGCCGCGCGACGAGTGTGAGCGGCGGCGGCTCGAACGGCTCTCCGCGCACGGAGTCGGGCACGCCGGTCCAGTCGTACAGCGCGCCCGCCAGGGGGCGCAGCAGGAAGTACGGCTGGGACCGCTCGGCGCCGGGCGCGACCGCCACGGCGAAGCGCCGCACGAGCAGGCTGCCGGGGGCGGCCTGGCCCCCCGTCAGGTCGAGCCGCTGCACCGTCCATCCACCCGGGGCCGTCACGTCCAGTGCGTCCACCGGCACCGGACCGTCGCCCGCATTCCAGACGCTGGCTTCGACCTGCACGCGCTCGCCGGGCACGAGGATGTCGTCGTCGGCGACGGCGTCGAGGGCCACGCCCGCCGCGTCGGCGAGGGCCTGCTCGAGGAGACGGCGCTGGTCGTCGGCCTCCGGGACGAGGGGCAGCGTGCGCGCCGCGCGGGCGAGGAGCGGCACAACCGCGGCGGGACGCCACGGGTTGAGTTGGCGGCGGGCCGAGTCGACGAGCGCGGCGAACGCGGCACCATTCCGGAGCATGGTATCGATGCCTGCGAACAGTTCGCTTCCCGCCCCCACCCCCGACTTCGTTTCGACCAACGCCAGGCGGATGGTGCTGGGGCCAGGGCGCTGCAGCTGGCCCATGTCCTGGGAGCGGTGGCGGCTGCGGCCGGCCATCGCGATCTGGTAGTAGGACTGTCCCACGATGGGATCGATCGCGCCGGCCGGAATGCGCAGGGTGGCCGCGGCGGTATCGAAGAACGCGGAGCGATACAGCTTCGCCGGGCCCCACGTCGAGTCCTTGAGGAGCTCAAACGCCTGCTGGGCGACGACGCCGGCGACCTGGTGCTGGCCGTGGCCGTCGCGCGTCGTGCCGGTGAAGATCGAGACAACGACCTGCGGGCGGAACCGTCGCATCACCGCGATGACGTCGGCGAGCACGGCGTCGCGGGGCCAGAAGCGGAACGACTCGGCGGCGGTCTTGGAGAAGCCGAAGTCGTAGGCGCGCGTAAAAAACTGGTGCGCGCCGTCCAGCTGGCGGGCGGCGAGGAGCTCTTCGGTGCGGATCACGCCCAGCTCGGCGCCGAGCTCGGGGCCGATGAGGTTCTGGCCGCCCTCGCCGCGGCTCAGGGAGAGATAGGCGGCCTGGGCGCCGAGGCCCTTGGAGAGGTAGGTGAGGAGCTGAGTGTCTTCGTCATCGGGGTGGGCGCCGATGACGAGGACGCGCTTGTTCGCCCCGAGCTGTTCGAGCAGGTCCGCCAACGCCGCGACGCCGCCGGTGCCCGGGGGGGCGAGGGGCGAGCCCCCCTCCTGTCCCCGAGCGAAGCCGACGGCGCCGATACAAAGGAAGAGGGAGACGCCGAGCGCGCGCACTATGGCGAAAGATAGACGGTTCCACCCTTCATAACGAACCGCACGCGTTGGAGTTCCGTGATGTCGCGCAGCGGGTCGCCGCTGACGGCGACGAGGTCGGCGTAGAAACCCGGGGCCACCGCGCCCAGCTCATCCTGCGCGCCCAGCAGTTCGGCCGCCACCGACGTGCCCGACTTGATGGCCTGCATCGGGGTCATGCCGTACTGCACGTAGTATTCGAACTCCTTGGCCTGGTTGATCTCGGTCCACGGGAAGCCGCCGGCATCGGTGCCGAGGGCGATCTTGACCCCCTTCTGCACGCCGCGCTGGAAGGCGCGCTTCTGGTGCTGCAGCATCGGCCCCCACACGCCCCCGCGGGGCCCGGCGACGTACCAGGCAACGGTGACGGTCGGCACCCAGTAGACGCCCCGGGCCTTCAGCACGTCGAGGAGCGAGTCGGTCATCCCGTCGCCGTGCTCGATGGTGTTGACGCCGGCGCGGAGCGCCGCGGCGATGCCGTCGGAGCCGATGGCGTGGGCCGCGGCGCGCCGGCCGATGCGGTGCGCCTCGTCCACGATCGCCCGCGCCTCGTCGTCGGTGAAGTTCACCCAGCTGTGCAGCACGCTGTCGGCGGTGAAGTAATAGCGACGGTCCGAGTAGTACTTGATCCAGTCGGCCCCGTTGGCCACCTGCTGGCGCACGGCGAGACGCGCGCCGTCCACGCCGTCCACCGGCTGAACGCCGTGCGGCATCTCGATCTCCCAGTTGCCGCTCACGATCGGGTACATCCCCGTCGGCGCCATGGCGCGCGTGGAGACGAAGAGGCGCGGCCCCGGGATCTCGCCGCGGTTGATGGCGCGCTTGACGTCCACGTCCGCGTACATCGCCCCTTCGGTCTCGAGATCGCGCAGCGCGGTGAAGCCGTGCTCCAGGGCGAGGCGCGCGTTGCGCGCCGCAAGAATCGCGCGGTAGGGGATCGACTGGTACAGCAGCTGCGCGTCGTAGGACTCGGAGGTGGGATCGCCCTGCAACAGGAGGTGGGTGTGCGTGTCGATGAGGCCCGGCAGCACCGTCATCTGCGAGAGATCGATGACCTTCGCGTTCTGCGCCTGCGCCTGTACCTGGGCCAGCGGACCGACGGCGCGGATGCGATCACCGTCGATGAGGATGCCGACGTTGGTTTGTACCTGGTCGGTGCGGCCATCGATGAGGCGACCGGCCTTGATCAGGGTCGGCTGCGTCCGTGGGGCGGGCGTCGCTTGAGCCGCGAGGGTCGAAGCGGCGACGACAGCGGAGGCGAGACCGGCGACGAGTGCGGGGCAGCGCATGACACGACTCCTCCTGGAGGCCCGGCGAATCTCCCTTTCACGGCGCGGCTGTCAAGCCATAGATTGGAACGCCGTTCAACTCCGATCGAGGGAGGGCCACCGTGTCCGTTCGCGTCTTGTGCCAATGCGGGACGTCGTACGAGCTGAAGGACGAATTCGCGGGGCGGCTGGTGAAGTGCCCGCAGTGCGGCCGCGAGAACCGGGCGCCCGGGACCGCCGCGGCGGTGGCCGCGGCGCCGCAGGCCGATCGCGCCTTCGAGCGGGACGTCTTCCTGCTGCGCCAGCAGATGCTGCGCATCAGCGAGAAGTACGATGTCTGCGACGAGCAAGGGCAGAAGATCGTGTACGTGGAGCGCCCCGCGCACCTGCTGCGGAACGTCGGCGCCATCCTCGCCGGACTGATCGTCGCGGGCGTGTTCACCGGGCTCTGCATCGCCGCATCCGACGCGATGAAGGGCTCCGCCGGCGGCCTGATCGGCGTCATCGGCTTCCTGCCGGTGCTGCTGCTGGTGGCGGTCCCCCTCTCCGCGAAGCGCCACGTCACCTTCTACCGCGATCAGTCCAAGCGCGAGCGGCTGCTCGAGATCCTCCAGGACAAGAAATTCCAACCGATCGTCGCGACCTACACGGTTCGGGACCCGCGCGGCAAGCCCCTGGCGCACTTCGCCAAGAATTACCTCTACAACGTTTTCCGGAAACGCTGGCACGTGAAGGCGCCGGACGGGACCGTGCTGTACATGGCGAAGGAGGACTCGATCATCCTGTCGCTGCTGCGGCGCCTGGTCGGCCCGCTGCTCGGCTTCCTGCGCACGAACTTCATCATCTGCCGCGGCGACAGCGACGAAGTGATCGGCGAGTTCAACCGCAAGTTCACAATCCTCGACCGCTACGTGCTCGACCTGAAGGCCGATCGGACGCGGTCGCTGGACCGCCGCGTGGGGCTGGCGCTCGGCGTGATGCTGGATACCGGGGAGCGGCGGTAAGGGGTGTGAGCGACGGGCGCGAAGAGCCCCTGCTCATCACCCCCGAGATGCTGGCGGGCGCCGGCGCCCCGCGGGATTTCGAGCGCGGGATGGGGATGCTCCCACCGCTCACCCTGCTGCTCATCGCCTGCAACGTCGCGATGTTCGCCTGGGAGATCGCGAGCGGCGCGCTCGGCGACAAGGACACCATCGTGGCCGCGGGGGCGCTGACCCGCGACGGCGTGCTCGCCGGCGAGTGGTGGCGGCTCATCAGCGCGCCGTTCCTGCACGCGGGCCCCGAGCACCTCCTCGGCAACTGCCTTGTCCTCTATATCGTGGGGCTGGCGTGCGAGCACGCCCTGGGCTTCGCCCAGACGGCCGGGGTGTACTTCGCCAGCGCCCTGGCGGGCGCCGGGCTCTCGATCGCGTTTCGGCCCGGACCGTCGGTGGGCGCCTCGGGGGCGATCTTCGGCGTGCTCGCCTCGGTGGTGGTGGTGCTCGTCCGCTACCGGCGTCAGTTCTACGTCCGCGACAAGCGCATCGCGGTGGTGCTGGCGGCCTGGGCCGCGTGGCAGGTGCTGACGGGGCTGGCCAGCCCGTTCATCGACAACTTCGCCCACCTGGGGGGCATCGCGGGGGGCGCGCTGGTGACGCTCGGCATGAAACCGCGGCTGCTCGAGGGCGGGACACCGGGCTAGATTGGATCCATGACCACGACCGCCACCGAACCCCAACGCCCCGTGAGCGCCGCCGAGGCGCGCGACGTCGCCGAAGCGGCGCGCGAGGCGCAGTGGGCCGCGCCCAGCTTCGTCCGCGACTTGTTTCTCGGCTCCCTGCGCCTCGACCTCATTCATCCCTACCCCGAGCAGGATCCCGCCGAGGTCGCCCGGGCCAAGCCGTTCCTCGACCAATTGGAGCGGTTGCTGCGCACCGTGGACGCGGACCGCATCGACCGCGAAGGCGAGATCCCCGACGAGGTGATCGCGGCGCTCAGAACGATGGGCGCGTTCGGCATCAAGATCCCGCGCGAGTACGGCGGGCTCGGGCTCTCGCAGCTGTCCTATATGAAGGCGATGGAGCTGGTCTCGAGCGTGGATGGATCGCTGACGGCGCTGCTCTCAGCCCACCAGTCCATCGGCGTCCCCCAGCCGCTCAAGATGTTCGGCACCGAGGCGCAGAAGAAGAAGTATCTGCCGCGCCTGGCCAAGGGCGCGGTCTCGGCATTCGCCTTGACCGAGCCGAACGTCGGGTCCGACCCGGCGGCGATGGAGACGACGGCGGTACCGAGCGAGGACGGGCAGGCGTGGATCCTCAACGGCGAGAAGCTGTGGTGCACCAACGGCACGATCGCCGAGCTGCTGGTGGTGATGGCGCGGACGCCCTCGAAGGTCGTCCAGGGGAAGGAGAAGCGGCAGATCACGGCGTTCGTCGTCGAGGCGAACACGCCCGGGGTCGAGGTCGTGCACCACTGCCACTTCATGGGCATCAAGGCCATGTACAACGGGGTGATCCGGTTCACCGACGTGCGCGTCCCCAAGGAGAACGTGCTGTGGGGCGAGGGCAAGGGCTTGAAGCTGGCCCTGATCACCCTCAACACGGGACGGCTCACGCTGCCCATCGGCGCCGTGGCCGTGGGCAAGCGCTGCCTCGAGATCGTGCGCGATTGGGCCAACGTGCGCGTGCAGTGGGGCCGCAAGATCGGCCAGCATGACGCGATCGCGCAGAAAATCGGCACGATGGCCGCGAACACGTTCGCGATGGAGGCCGTCGCCGACCTGTGCGGCGCCATGGCCGACCGCGGCGGCTACGACATCCGCCTCGAAGCGGCGATCGCCAAGCTGTATAACTCCGAGGGCGGGTGGCGGATCATCGACGACACCGTGCAGATCCGCGGCGGTCGTGGCTACGAGACCGCCGATTCGCTGCGCGCGCGCGGCGAGAAGGCCTACCCCGTCGAGCGCATCATGCGCGACTTCCGCATCAATCTGATCTTCGAGGGCTCGAGCGAGATCATGCACCTGTTCATCG
>WNFY01001915.1_pt1 | contig 30060 bp, 23 predicted proteins | sample 5400091 | NCBI WGS metagenome assembly WNFY01 (sample SAMN13153364, study PRJNA577476) | soil metagenome | isolation source: 60 cm soil or saprolite under grassland replicate 1 | place: USA:California | collected 2016-06-15 | reverse complement strand
GCCGGGGTGAACAGGTTCTTCCGGACGACTGTCGCGAGCGCGCAGGCGATCGGCGGCGTCATTCCCGCCGCCATCACGGCGGCCATGATCTTGGTGTCGCCGCTGGCCAGGCTGGCCAGGGCGAAGGTGTAGGCGACCTTGTTGACCGGGCCGCCCATGTCGAAGGCCATCATCGCGCCGAGCAGCAGGCCCAGCAGGGCCGCGTTGGTGCCGGACAGGCCGTGCAGCCAGGTTGTCATGGCGGTGGTGGCCGCGGCGACCGGGCGGCCGACCACGACGGCCATGATCACGCCGGTCACGGCCGCGGAGATCAGCGGGATCACCACGACCGGCATGATGCCGGCCAGGGCGCGCGGGACCCTGGGCCGCTTCAGCGCCTGCACGACGGCGCCGGCCAGCAGGCCGGCGATCAGCCCGCCGAGGAACCCCGCGCCGGTCGCGGTGGCGACCAGGCCGCCGACGAAACCGGGGACCAGGCCCATCCGGTCGGCCATCGCGAACGCGATGAACCCGGCCAGCACCGGCACCAGCATGAAGAACGCCACCTTGCCGATGAGGAACAGCAGCCCGGCGATGCCCGCGGCGTGCAGGACCGGCGCGATGGTGAAGCCCTCGATGCCGGTGATGGCGGCCGGGTAGGTGTGGCCGTGGAAGGTGCCGCCGAAGACCTTGGTGGCCACCTGCGGGCCGCCGATGATGAAGGAGATCGCGATCAGGATGCCGCCCGCGGCGACGAACGGGATCATGTAGCTGACTCCGGTCATCAGCCACTGCCGCAGCCGGGTGCCGAAGCCCGCGTCCTGCTCGACCTTGGTCGTCAGGCCGGCCGGGCCGGCGGCGGGCGCCGCGGCGGCGGCCCCGGCCGCGGCGGGCGTTGCCGGGGAGGATGCGGCCGGGCCGGCCTCGGCGGCCTGGACGGCCTCGGCGACCAGCCCCGGGCCGTCGTTGATGGCCCGCTTGACCGGCGCGACGACCAGCGGCTTGCCGGCGAACCGCTCCCGGCCGCGGACCTCCACGTCGGCGGCGAAGATGACCGCGTCCGCGGCGGCGATGACGTCGGCGGGGACCGGCTCGGCGCCGGCCGCGCCCTGGGTCTCCACCGCGATGGAGTGGCCAGCGTCCTTGGCCGCCTGCTCGATCGATTCGGCGGCCATGTAGGTGTGCGCGATGCCGGTGGGGCAGGAGGTCACTGCGACGAGTTTCATGACCCTAGCACCTCTTTCGTGACAACATCCACGACGGTCTGCTCGTCGGGGGCGGTGGCGAGTGCCTCGCGGAACGAGGCGCGGACAAGGCGGCGGGCCAGCGCCGCGAGGATCGTCATGTGCGCGGATCCCCCGCCGTCCGGCGCGGCGATCAGGAAGATGAGGTGCGCGGGCCCGTCGGCGGCGCCGAAGTCCACGCCCGCCGTGCTGCGCGCGAACGCCAGGGTCGGCTCGGTGACGAACGCCGAGCGGGCGTGCGGGATGCCGATCCCGCCCTCGATCCCGGTCGGCATCTGCTGCTCGCGCGCGGTCACGTCGGCAAGGAAGCCGTCGAGATCGGTGACCCGGCCGCGGGCAGCAAGCCGCTGCGCGAGCTGGCGGGTGGCGGTTTGCCGGTCGGGTGCTTCGAGGCCGAGGTCCACGAGGTCCGGTGTGATGATGGGGCTGGGCATGGTCGCTCCTTACAGGCGGTACGCGGCGAGGTTGCCGCTGGTCAGGTCGGTGATGCGGATGCCGGCGCGGCTGATGTCGCCGGGGCCGGGCATGCGGGATCCGGGCAGCGCCGCGGCCGCGCTTCCCCAGGCGACCGCGGCGGCCAGCGCGCCGGGGCCGTCGGCCCCGCCGGCCAGGTAGCCGGCCAGCAGCGCGTCGCCGGCGCCGACCGTGCTGCGCGGCTCGAGCGCCGCCGCGGTAGCGTGCCAGGCGGCGTCCCGGCGGACCAGCACGGCACCGTCCGGGCCGAGGCTGGTCAGGACGGTGTGCACGCCGTTGGCGGTCAGGGTCAGGGCGGCGCCGACGACGTCGGCGATGGTGTCGGCGGGACGGCCGGCGAGCTCGGCGAGCTCCTCCCGGTTCGGCTTGATCAGGTCGGGCTGCGCCGCGATCGCCATGGCCAGCGGCGGCCCGGAGCTGTCGATCGCCACCCGGGGCCCGGTGCCGCGCAGTCGCCGGATGAGCCCGGCGTACCAGCCGGCCGGAACGCCCGGAGACAGGCTGCCGGAGAGCACGACCCAATCTGCCTGGGCGGCCGCATCGGTAAGGGTGACAGTCAGCGCGTCGAGCTCGTCCTGGCTGAGCACGGGGCCGGGCTCGTTCAGCTTGGTGGTGGTGCCGTCGGCCTCGACGACCGTGACGTTGGCCCGGATCGACCCGGCGATGCGCACGGTGAGCAGGTCCGGGCCCGCGTCAGCCAGCAGGGCCTCGAGCTGAGCGCCCTCGGCGCCCCCGCTGGGCAGCACGGCCGTCGCCTTGCATCCGTGCGCCGCCAGCGCCCGGGCCACGTTGACGCCCTTGCCGCCCGCGTCGACCCGGCTGGCCAGGGCGCGGATGACGGTACCGGGCCGGAGCGCGGCGACTTCGATGGTCCGGTCGACGCTCGGGTTGACGGTCAGGGTGACGATCATGCCCGCACCGCCCGCACGCCCGGCTGCGGCCGGGCCCGGGTCACGGTCAGCTGAAGCCGCTCCTCCGCATTCACGCCTGGTCATCTCCGTTTCGTCTGTGTTTCCTCCTTTTTACGCCCGGATGGAGGGCCGCGTCAAGAGTAACCGGGCAGAAACCCAACGAATCAGAGAAGAAACATGGCGAAGCGGATACAGGACCGGGGGAGGCGCGCCAAGACGCCGACCAGGCATCAGGCCGCGCCGGGAGTATGTGCTGGCGCGCTAGCTGTCAGCAGCGCAGGACACGGCACCGTGCGACGCGCTGAGGTCATTTATCCAGGTGAACAGGGGTTGTCGCCGGTCTCTGCGTGCCCGGCTGCCGCCAGCAGCGGCCGTACCACCCCCGCCAGCAGCGAATCCGCGGCAGTTGAACAGGCGAGCTCACCAGTACGCCGGGCCGGACCACAGCGCGGAGGCGGCCGCGCCGGTTCCGTTCAACCTGGCCGGCGGCCGGCTTGCGGACCACCACCCCGAGCCAGGTGGCGGCAAGCCCCCGGCTGTGCCCGCCATGGTGTCCGCGGCCAGGGCAGGCGCCCGGCGGCAGCCCGGCCGCCTCGGCCAGGCTCCAGCCGATCGCGTACCAGCGGCGATGGCCGGGGCAGCCCGATCGTCCCCGTCCCGGCTCGGGCGTGCGGTCAGGGTGACGCTATGCCCGCACCACCCGCAGGCCGGCCGCTTCCAGCTCGCCGACGAGGCCGTCATCGGCGCCGGTGTCGGTGATGAGCATGTCGATCTCGCTGAGCTCGCCGAACTGGGCGAAATAGTCGGCGCCGAGCTTGCTGTGGTCGGCCACCACCACCGGCCGGCGCGCCGCGCGGATCATGGCGCGCTTGGACGCCGCCTCGGCCTGGTCCGGGGTGGTCAGGCCGTAGGCGGCGGAGATGCCGTTGGCGCCGAGGAACGCCACGTCGACGCGGACGGTGGCCAGCGCGTTCCCGGCCCAGTCGCCGACCGCGGCCAGCGTGCGGGACCGCACCCGGCCGCCGGTCACCAGCAGCTGCAGGCCGGGCCGGACCGACAAGGTCAGGGCGATCGGCAGCGAGTTGGTGACCACGGTGAGCTCGCAGTCCGGCGGCAGCATCTCCGCGATCCGGGCGGTGGTGGTGCCCGAGTCGAGCAGGATCGCCCCCTCCACCGGGAGCTCGGCGATGGCCGCCTTGGCGATCCGGTCCTTTTCCTCCCGGTACCGTTCGGCGCGCTGGCCGACCGCCGGCTCGAAGCCCAGCCGCTCCACCGGGATGGCGCCGCCGTGCACCCGGCGCAGCAGGCCCTGCCGCTCCAGGGAGGTCAGGTCCTTGCGCACCGTCTCCGGCGTCACCCCCAGCTCCGGGGCCAGCGCCGCGACGTCGACCCGGCCCTGGGCCCGGGCCCGGGCGACGATCAGCTGGAGCCGCTCTTCCGCGTACACGCCTCGGTCATCTCCGTTTCGGCTACGTTTCCTCCTTTTTACGCCCGGATCCAAGACAGGTCAAGGGATAAACGGATGTAAAACCAGCGAAGCAGAGAAGAAACACGGCGCAGCAGAGACCGGCCCAGGCGGCGGCGAAGAGGCCCGCCTGTCACCGTCCGGCCATCCGCCACTTCACGGCCGGCACGCCTTCACCCGCCCGTCAGCACCGGGCTCCGGCCGCTGCGCGACCCGTCGGCTGCCGGCCCGGACGACAACTAGCCAACGCCCGGGCAGGACTTGCGCCGTGTGCCGGGTCCGTGGCGGCGTCTTCAGCAGGGGCGAAGGTGCCTGCCCGCCGGGAGCAACAGAACGCTCTTCGGGAAGGCCGGGAGACCGATGCCTGCCGCCGTCGCGGGGTGAAGGCGGCTGGGCCGGGCTGGGCCGGCGAGGTGCCGGGCGATGGCCGCAACCGATTCGCCGCGCTCGCGGCGGCGCGGGCGATGGTCAGGATGTCGTCGTCAACGACGACGGGGCGGCCGCCGCATGGCCCGGGCCCGGGCGGCACGAAGCCCGCCGAGGGTGCCGTTCCACCACGCGAAGTGCGTGCTCGAACGCGGAAAGTTGCGGCATGGGGGGTCCCGGACAGGCTCCAGCCCGGTTCAGGGTGGCTGGCACTAACGCGGGCCGCCGCCCGCGCGCCCGCGGAGGGCAGTGCGGTTCATGGGGCACATCCATCTGGCTGCTGCGGGCTCGGACTCGCCTGGCACGCGGCAGCCGTTCAGTACGGCAGGACCCGGCCGGACGGCGTCCGGGTGTCGATCCAGCTCCACCACGGCTCAGGCCGGCGCGGTTGGCGGCGGATCCGGATTTGCTTCATCGTGCTCACCAGCTCTCGATGCTTGATCTCGATGCGCGGATCTGGAACGCAGGCCTCGTTCCTTATTTTTACGCCCGGATCAGAGGCATGTCAAGGCATACGGGTGAAAAGCAAACAAAACAGAAAAGAAACACGGTGAAGCGGAAGACAGGCCCGAGGCAAGGGCAAGGACAAAGGCCGGCGCTCAATCCCCGGCGGCCGGCTTGCGCGTGCTGCGTGAGCAGACGAGACAGCCTCGCAAAGCCAGCCCGCCGACCGTGGTGCCGGGTCAGGCAGCGGATCCCGCGGCGCTCGCGGCGTGGCTTCCCCCACTTTGTCCCGCTCTCGCCTTGCGGGCGCTGCGGAAGCTCGACAGGCCCGTAGTCGAGCGCATCAAGGCCGCGACGGAATCACTGCGCGACGATCCAAGGCCTGCGGGCGCGAAGATGCTCACAGGAATGCACGGAATCCTGCGGATCAGGGTCGCAGGTGACTAGCGGGTCCTGTACACGGTCGACGATGACCGGCTGGTGGTCTTGGTCGTGGACGCCGGCCATCGCCGGCAGATCTACCGTTAGCGTCCTGGCCGGCGGGTCAGAGCGGATACGTGGCCTCGATCACGAGACGGCGCGCTGAGCTGGCCGGACGGTTGCGGGATTTATCAAAGACCCCTCTGTTCAGCAGAGAGTCACATTCATCGGCTGACTGCGCGCGATCGGGCGCACCGCTGGTCCCTCACGCCTTCCCCGGCGCGGTGCCCTCAGCTTGCGCGGTGCCCAAACCCCGCACGGCAGCCGCGCCCCGACGCGGTACCCGCACGATACCCCGGCACCTCGCCACGATCTATCCTGGCCCGAAGGCCGGCGGCAGCGCCTCCGGCCCGGAGCCCAGCGGCAGCACCCGCCTTGACCCTGCCGTCAGGCCACTATAATTTGATAGTTGTATAACTAATAAAAGTAGCTGGTGCGGGCCAGGAGCACCGCGCAGAAGGGCAGGGACCGAGTGAGCCGGCGACCCGACGCGAACCAGGCCGCAGACCCCGCCGACGCGAGCCAGGCCGCAGACGCGAACCAGGTCGCAGACCCGGCCGACGCGAGCCAAGCTGGGGATCCGGCCTACCGATTCCGCTCGCCCGGCCAGGTCGGGAGCGAGCTGCGTGGCGCGGGATACCTGCCCGACGAGCGGATCAGCTCGGTGGTGTACCTGGGTGACCGGCTCGGCAAGCCGGTGCTGGTCGAGGGCCCCGCCGGGACCGGCAAGACCGAGCTGGCCAAGAGCGTCGCCGCGATGACCGGCAGGCGGCTGATCCGGCTGCAGTGCTACGAGGGCCTGGACGAGGCCAAGGCACTATACGAGTGGAACTACTCCAAGCAACTCCTGCGCATCCAGGCCGAACGCTCCGGCCACGAGCGCGCAGACTGGTCCGAGCTGCAGGCGGACATCTTCGGCGAGGAGTTCCTGCTCGCCCGGCCGCTACTGGCGGCGATCCGGGCACCCGACCCCGTCGTGCTGCTCATCGACGAGGTGGACCGGCTCGACGCCGAGACCGAGGCCCTGCTGCTGGAGGTGCTCTCGGACTACCAGGTGTCGATCCCCGAGTTCGGCACGTTGACCAGCACCCAGACCCCGCTGGTCTTCCTCACCTCCAACAACTCGCGGGAGTTGTCCGAGGCGCTCAAGCGGCGCTGCCTGTACCTGTACATCGACTATCCCGCGCCCGAGCGGGAGCGGGATATCGTGCTCAGCCGGGTACCGGGCTTCGACGTCACCCTGGCCGGGCAGGTCGCTGGCGTGGTTCGGTCGCTGCGGCAGCTCGAGCTGAAGAAGCGGCCGTCGGTGTCCGAGACCATCGACTGGGCTCAGACGCTATCCCTGCTCGGCGTGCATGAGATCGGCACCGACCTGGTCATCGGCACCCTGCACGTGCTGCTCAAGCACCAGTCGGACATCGAGAAGGCCACCACCGAGCTCCAGCGATCCCGCTGAGCCGCGTCCGGCACTGCCGGTGACGAGCCTGCCGCCGCGGTTCGCCCGGCCGCCGGCCTTGACGCCCCCCGTGCTGAGAGTTAGCTTGAGCCCGCCGAGATTCCGCTGAAAGCGCTTACATCCTGACGCGCACCGAACATGGCCACGCCGCCGACCGAGCCACCATGGTCACTCTCTACGATGTCGCCCGCCGGGCTGCCGTCTCCACCGCGACGGTCTCGCGCGTCGTGCACGGCCAGGACCGGGTCCGCGAGGCCACCAGGATCCGCGTGCAGCAGGCCATCGAGGAGCTCGGCTACGTGCCCGATGGCGCCGCCCAGAGCCTGTCCCGCCGCCGCAAGGACATCATCGGCATGGTGTGCATCGAGCGCGGGCAGGCAGGCCAGCATGACATCGAGTCCGAGTGCCTGCTCTACTACGACGAGGTACAGCGCGGCGTGCAGGCACGGATCCGCGACAGCCAGTGGCTGCTGCTCAGCAGCTTCATGCAGGCAGACGGAGCCGGCGAGCCGGAACTGTCCCGCCTTAACCCCCTGTCGGGCAAGGTGGACGGGATCCTCATCGGCGAAGGATTCGCCGCCTCCCGGTACATCCAGCGCCTCGCCGAACGGCTCCCCGTCGTCATCGTCGCCGGGACCCTCGGCGCGCAGGCCGCCGACGTGGTCTCCGCCGACAACTTCTCCGGCGCCGCCGCCCTCATCACCCACCTGATCGCCGACCACGGCAGGCGGCGGCTGTTCCACGTCGGCGGGCCGCCGAACTCCCCCGACGCGATCCAGCGGCGGCTCGCCCTGGACCACGCGCTGCGCGGTAACCCGCGATGCCAGCTCATCGGCTCCGCGCAGGGAATCTTCAGCATCGCCAGCGGCGAGCAGGCCGCGGAAGAGCTGCTCGTCAGGCACCGCGCGGCGCTGCCGGACGCCGTGGTGTGCGCCAACGACCAGATGGCCATCGGGGTCCTGCGGGCCCTCACCGCCGCCGGGATCCGCGTCCCCGGCGAGGTAGCCGTGACCGGCTTCGACGACATCCATCCCGCCCGTCTGGCCGACCCACCGCTTACTACAGTCCGCCAGCCGATGCGCACTCTTGGCGAGCGAGCCTGCGCCCGGCTGCTCGACCGCATCGCCTATCCGAGCCTCAGCCCCGTCGTGCAGCTGCTACCCACCGAACTCGTGCTGCGGTCAAGCTGCGGCTGCCCACCCGGCACGGAAATCCGCCAGACCGTCAGGACGCTCAAGCCCGGCTGAGCGCACCAGACTCCTCACCCGCCACCCGCGATTGACCCCAGATTGTTCGACTATTATACTTCTGTCGAACAATCGACTCACGAGAGGGCGGCCGTGCACGACGGTGACCTGCTGCTGCCACTCACCTGGGAGTGGGACACGGAGCTGGCCTCGGCGGATCCGCTGCACTTTCCCGGGTACGCCGGAGCGCTCGCGGCCACGCCCGGCGAATCCGTCCGCACCGGCCTGGCCGAATCCGGCGGTACCCAGGTCGTGCTCATCCAGAGCGACTTCGACATCTTCGGCGGGACCATGGGCGCGGTGGCGGGCGAGAAGATCGTTCGGTCCTTCCGGCGGGCCACCGACCGCGGGCTCCCGGTGATCGCGATCACCCAGACCGGCGGCGCGCGGATGCAGGAAGGCATGGCCGCGCTCATCCAGATGCCGCGCACCGCGGCCGCGGCCGACGAGCACGCCCGGTCCGGGCTGCTGTCGGCCATCGTGTACCGGTCGCCGACCACCGGTGGGGTCTACGCCTCGTGGGCCTCGCTGCTGGACGTGCGGGCCGCTGAGCCGCACGCGACGCTGGGCTTCGCCGGTCCCAGGGTCGTCCGCCAGGTGACCGGGGAGGCCCCGCCCGCCTGGTCGCACACGGCCGAGAGCGCCTACGCCGCCGGCCTGGTCGACGCGCTGGTCGAGCGGTCCGATCAGGTGGCCTGGGTGAACGCCGTGCTCGGTTCGGCCGACTGGCCACTGGTCAACGGCGGCAGCGGCGGCGGCAACGAAGGCGGCGACATCAGCGGCGACGGCTACGGCAACACAAGCGGCCAGGCAGGTCGCGGCCGCATTCCCACGGCGGCGCCGGCCGCCCCGCCGGCCGCGCCGTCGTCGGCGCGGCAGGCCATCAGGCAGGCGCGCAGCCTGTCCCGCCCCTCCGGGCTCGAGTGGGCATCGGCCCTGTGCTCGTCCTGGGTAGAGTTGCGGGGACAGGACCCGGCCATCCGGGCCGGCCTGGCCAGGATCGGCGGCGAGCGGGTGATCGTGGTCGCGATGGACAGGTACGCGGACGGCGCCGGGGCGGCTCGGCCGGGCCCGGCCGCCTACCGGCTGGCCCGGCGGGCGATCGGGCTGGCCGACCGGATCGGGCTGCCACTGCTCGCGCTCGTCGACACGCCGGGCGCCGAGCCGGGCCCGGCCGCAGAACGGGACGGCATCGCGGCTGAGATCGCCGCCACGCTGCGGGCCATGGCCAGGCTGCGCACGCCGAGCGTGGCCATCTGCGTGGGAGAGGGCGGCAGCGGCGGCGCCATGGCGCTCGGCCACGCCGACCGCCTGTTCATGCTGCCCGGTTCGGTCTTCTCCGTGATCAGCCCGGAGGGCGCCGCCGCGATCTTGTACCGGGACGCCTCCAGGGCGGACGAGCTGGCCGGCCCGCTCCGCCTGACCAGCGCCGAACTAACCGGCCTGGGCATCGCCGACGGCGTGCTGCCCGAGCTCGCCGCTGACCGGGTCGGCGGCCTGCGGCACGCCGTCACCGGCGCGCTCGGCACGGCCCGGCCGGGTGACAGGGACCGGCGGCTCGCCAAGGCCACCAGGTCCTTCATCGCCGCCCATCCGAGCCCCGCCCATCCGAGCACCGCCCATCCGGGCCCAGCCAAGCCCGCCGAGCCCGCAACCCAGTGCTGACATGACGCCCAGCCAGGCCAGCGATCCCGCGGTTCTGCTCGTGCACGGCTTCGCCTCCTCGGCCGAACACAACTGGCGGCAGCCGGGCTGGCTCGACCTGCTGGCCGACTGCGGCCGGGAGACGATCGCGGTCGATCTGCCCGGCCACGGCCCAGTCTCGCCAGCTGGGCCGCGGTCAGCCGAACCGGCCGCCTACCAGGAGGTAGAAGCCCACGTGGCCGCGGCCGTCGAGGGCCGCGAGCCAATAGACGCGATCGGTTTCTCCGCCGGCGCGCACGTGCTGCTGCGGCTGGCCGCGGACCAGCCAAACCGGTTCCGCCGTCTGGCGCTGCTCGGCATCGGCCGGGGCGTGCTCGAACCGGCCGACCCGGAACCCATTGTCGCCGCGCTCACCGGCGACCCGGACCCTGAGAACGTGCCCGGCATGGTGTTCCGCCGTCTAGCCGACGGCCTAGGCAACGACCGCGACGCGCTGATCGCCTTCCTGCGCCGGCCACAGCGTCCGCTGACACAAGCCGACCTGACCCGCATAACAACCCGCGTACTGGTCGTGCTCGGCGACAAAGACCCGGCCGGACCGGGCGACGGCCTGGTCGCCGCGCTGCCGGACGCGCGGCTGGCCACGCTGCGCGACGTCGATCACTTCGGGACTCCGGGCGACGTCCGGTGCATGCAGGCCGTGCTGGACTTCCTGGGCTGCTAACCGAAGCCGCCAGGCAAGCCCAGCTCAGCCAGGCAAGCCCAGCTCAGCCAGGCAAGCCCAGCTCAGCCAGGCAAGCCCAGCTCCGCGGCGGCCAGCTCGATGTCGGACCGGTAGGTGAGCAGCACCGGCAGCGACTCGGCGGCCAGGCCGGCGTCCAGGTCCTGAGCGCCGAGGGCGACCAAGGTCCTGGCCCATTCCAGGGTCTGTGTCACCGACGGGCGCTGCCGCAGGTCCAGCCGCCGAAGCGAGCCGACGAACGCGGCGATCTGCCCGGCCAGGTGCTCGGGAATGCCCGGCACCCGCGTCCGCACGATCTCCCGCTCCCGCTCGGCCGGCGGGTAGTCCAGGTGCAGGTACAGGCACCTGCGCCGCAGCGCCTCGCTCAGGTCCCGCGAGCCGTTCGAGGTCAGGAAGACCGCGGGCACCTGCCTGCCGGTCACCGTGCCGAGCTCGGGGATCGAGACCTGGTAGTCCGACAGCACCTCGAGCAGCAGCGCCTCGGTCTCGACGTCGAGCCGGTCGACCTCGTCGATCAGCAGGACCACGGGCTCGGCCGCCCTGATGGCATCGAGCAGCGGCCTGGTCAGCAGGAACTCCTCGGTGAAGATGCCCGCTTCCGGCCGGTCCCCGGCGCGGCCCACCCGGCCGGCCAGCAGCCGGAGCAGCTGCTTGGAGTGGTTCCACTCGTACAGCGCCCTGGCCTCGTCCAGGCCCTCGTAGCACTGCAGCCTGATCAGCCTGCCGCCGGTGGCGGCCGCGGCGCTGGTGGCCAGCCCGGTCTTGCCCGTGCCGGCCGGCCCCTCGACCAGGACCGGCTTGCCGAGCTGCCCGGCCAGCCGCAGCACGGAGCAGGCGTGCTCGTCGGCGAGATAGCCCACGCTGCTCAGCAGGTCCGCGACCTCGGCGGCCGCACCAAACCCCCCAGCCAGCGCACCGGCCGCCTGAACGCGCTCCGTCATGCTGGCTCCCGCCCAACCGTGGCCCCGGCCAGGACCGTTCGGTCCCAACTCTATAATTTTGATGCTCTTACAACTATCATGTTAACAGCATTGCCCGTGTCCCCCGATAGACCTGCCGAGGTGGTGGCCCGTGCCGAAGATCGTCGTGCTCGTCAAGTTCACCCCCGACCTCACCGGTGACCGGAGCTTTCAGGCCGACGGCACCGTCGACCGGGTGAGCGTGCCGGGCCGGCTCTCCGAGCTCGACGAGCACGCGGCCGAACAGGCACTGCAGGTCAAGGAGTCGTCCGGTGACTGGGAACTGACCTACCTGACGATGGGGCCGGACGGCGCGCAGGACGCCCTGCGCAAGGCGCTGTCGATGGGCGGCGACGCGGCGGTCCACGTCAGGGACGACGCCCTGCACGGCTCGGACGCGTTCGCGACCTCCCTGGTCCTGGCCGCGGCGATCCAGCGGATCGGTTTCGACCTGGTGCTCACCGGGATGGCTTCGACGGACGCGGGGATGGGCGTGGTGCCCGCCCTGCTCGCGGAGCGGCTGACCGTGCCGCAGCTGACGTTCGCCGGCCGGCTGACCGTCAGCGGCGAGGTGGCCACCATCGTCCGCGACTCCGACACCAGCGCCGAGACCGTCACCGCCCGGCTGCCCGCCATCGTCAGCGTGACCGACCGGACCGGCGAGGCCAGGTACCCGTCGTTCAAGGGGATCATGGCGGCCAAGAAAAAGCCCGTCGACACCCTGAGCCTGGCCGACCTCGGCATCGATCCCGGGCTCGTCGGCCTGCCCGCCGCCCGCAGCACGGTCCTGTCAGCGTCCAGGCGGCCCGCCCGGACCGCGGGCCAGCTGGTCAAGGACGACGGCGACGGCGGCAAGCTGCTGGCCGGCTTCATGGCCGCTAACCGTTTCATCTAGGAGACTCATGCCCCAGGTCCTGGTGGTGGTCGACGCCGTGGACGGCTCGGCCCCCAAGCCCGCCCTCGAGCTGCTCACACTGGCCCGGCGGATCGGCTCGCCGTCGGCGGTGGTGTTCGGTCCTGATGCCGAACGGGCGGTGGAAACCCTTGCCTCCTACGGCGCCGAACACGTCTACCTGGCCAAAGACCAGCGGATGCTCGACCACCTGGTGGTACCGAAGGTCGAGGCGCTCGAGCAGATCGCCCGGCAGACCGGCGCGGACCTGGCCGCGGTGCTGCTGACCGCGAGCGCGGAGGGCAAGGAGATCGGGGCCAGGCTCGCGCTCCGGCTCGATTCCGGCTTCATCAGCGACGCGGTGGACGTCGGGGCCGGGGATCCGGATTCCGGGCACGCCGTCGTGGCCACCCAGTCGGCCTTCGCCGCGTCGTTCACCGTGACCTCCGCGGTCACCTCCGGCGTGCCCGTCATCGCCGTGAAGCCGAACGCCACCACCCCTGCCCCCGAACAGGCCCAGCCCGCCACCCGCGAGGTGGCGGTCGAGCTGTCGCAGGCCGCGACGGCGGCCACGATCACCGCCCGCGAGGTCCGGGAGAGCTCGGGCCGGCCGGAGCTGACCGACGCCTCGATCGTCGTGTCCGGCGGCCGCGGCCTGGGCGGCGCCGAGCACTTCGCCCTGATGGAAAGGCTTGCCGACCTGCTCGGCGCCGCGGTCGGGGCGTCCCGGGCGGCCGTCGACGCCGGCTGGTACCCGCACAGCAACCAGGTGGGCCAGACCGGCAAGACCGTCTCGCCGCAGCTGTACCTCGCCGCCGGGATCTCGGGGGCGATCCAGCACCGGGCCGGCATGCAGACCTCCAAGGTCATCGCCGCGGTCAACAAGGACCCGGAGGCGCCCATCTTCGAGCTCGCCGACTTCGGCGTGGTCGGTGACCTGCATCAGGTCGTCCCCGCGCTCATCGACGAGATCATCAGCCGGCGCGGCTCAACCGGCTGAGGGCGGTCGCAGGCCGGCAATAGAGCACAGTGGTCGAGGTCACTCGCGAGGTGGCACCGGAGCGCGGACGCCGCGCGCCGGGCCCGGTCCTCGTCGCGCTCGGGTGCGCCGCGATGTCCTTCAGCGTGCTGCAGTCCCTGGTCATCCCGGTGCTGCCCGCCATCGGCCGGGAGCTGCACGTCAGCCAGGAGGCCGTCACCTGGGTGCTGACCGGTTACCTATTGTCCGCCGCGGTGGCGACGCCGCTGCTGGGGCGGCTGGGGGACATGTTCGGCAAGCGGCGGATGCTGCTGGTGACGATGGCCGCGCTGACCGCGGGGATCGTGCTATCCGGCCTGGCGGACAGCCTGGAGCTGCTCGTCGCCGGCCGGGTCGTGCAGGGCCTGGGCGGCGCGCTGTTCCCGCTGGCGTTCGGGATCATCCGCGACGAGCTGCCCGCCTGGCGGGTGGCGGGCGCCATCGGGTTCATCTCCGCGACCCTGGGCGTGGGCGGGGGTCTGGGTATCACGCTGGCCGGCCCGATCGCGGCCCGGCTGGGCTACCACTGGCTGTTCTGGGCCCCGTTGCCGCTGGTCGTGCTGGCCGCGCTGATCATGCTGCGCATCCCCGAGTCGCCCGTCCGGGCCGGCGGCCGGGTGAGCCTGACCTGCGCGGTCCTGCTGTCCGCCTGGCTGGTGACGCTGCTCACCGCCATTACCGAGGCGCCGGCCTGGGGCTGGCTGTCGGGCGCGTTCGGCGGCGCCTTGCTCGTCTCGGCCGCGCTGTTCACCGCCTGGTGGGTGGCGGAGCGGCGGTCGGCCAATCCGCTGGTGGACGTGCGCATGCTGACCCGCCCGGCCGTCCTGCGCACCAACCTGGTCGCGGTCGCGGTGGGGTTCACCCTGTACGGGTCGCTGATCATCATCCCCGAGCTGCTGGCGACCCCGCGGGCGACCGGCTACGGCTTCGGCGTCAGCCTCAACGACGCGGGCCTGCTGCTGCTCCCGCAGACCGCCACGGTGTTCGTCCTCGGCCTGCTCGCCGGGCGGCTGTCCGCCACGATCGGATCGGCCCGCGCGGTGCTGGCCGGCGTGCTGACCGGCGGTGCGTCGTTCGCCCTGCTGGCCGCGGCCCGGACGCAGGTGTGGCAGATCCTGCTGGCCACGGTGCTGATCGGCGCGGCCGTCGGGCTCACCTTCTCCGCCATGCCGAACGTCATCGTCGAGTCCGTGCCCCCCGACCAGACCGGCGTGGCGACCGGGATGAACGCCAACCTGCGGACGGTCGGCGGTGCGCTCGGCGGCCAGGTCACCGCCAGCATCGTGATCAGCGGCCGCCGGGTCCTCGGCTATCCCGGACCCGGCGGCTTCACGGTTAGCCTGGTGATGCTGGTGGCCGTGTCCGTCGCGGCCGCGGTGGTGGCCGCCTCCATTCCGCTGACGCCCAGAAAGGCCGGGCCATGCTCGCCGCCCTAGAAGGCATGATCGCCGAACTGCGTCAGATCGGCGTCCCGGTCTCGCTCGCTGAGCGAATCGACGCGATGCAGAGCCTGCGGCACCTGCCGGTCGGCGACCGCGCCATGGTGAAGGCCGCGCTGCGCGCGGTCCTGGTGAAGACCCATGACCACGAGCTCGCCTTCGACGCGGTCTTCGACCTGTACTTCACCCCACAGCCCGCTCAGGCCTCGGCTACCGGGGAGAACTCCGAGGCCGCGCCGGGCCAGGACGGCCAGGGGGCCCAGGGCGGGCTGAGCGGCCAGAACGGCCACGGCGCCGGGAATGGGCAGGGCGGCGGCCTCGGCGCCCTCGACACCGCCGCCCTGACCGAGCTGCTGCTGACCGCCCTGCGCGACGGCAACGAGGTCATGATGCGCGCGCTCGCGAGCCTGTTCGTGGACCGGCACGCCGGGATCGAGCCCGGCCGGCCGGTGGCCGGCACCTACTACGTGTTCCGCACGCTGCGCGCCGTCGACCCGGACCGGCTGCTGGCCCGGCTGGCCGAGGGCGGTGAGCAGGCCCCGGGGCAGGGGCCAGGGGAGGCCGCCGCGGCAGCCACCGACTCGATGCAGCGGCGGCTGGAGGTCGAGGGCTACGAGGCCCAGCTGCTCAAGTTCCGCCAGATGGTCGAGGCGCAGGTCCGGCAGCGCCTGGTGGACGACCGCGGCGCCGCGGCCGTGGCCCGCACCCTGCGCCGGCCGCTGCCGGAGGACGTGGACTTCCTGACCTCCTCCCGCGACCAGATCGCCGACATGCGCGCCGTGCTCGATCCGCTCACCCGAAAGCTGGCGGGCAGGCTGGCGGCCAAGCGCCGCCACAAGCGGCGCGGCGCGCTGGACTTCAGGCGCACCGTGCGCCGGTCACTGAGCACCGGGGGAGTGCCGGTCCGCCCGGCCTTCCGCAAGCCGCACCCGGCCAAGCCCGAGTTGTTCGTGCTGGCCGACATCTCCGGCTCGGTGTCCACGTTCGCGGCGTTCACCCTGCAGCTCGCGTTCGCGCTGCGGTCGCAGTTCTCCCGCGTCCGCAGCTTCGTGTTCGTGGACGGCGTGGACGAGGTGACCGACGTACTGCAGCGGGCCCCCGACGTGGTCGAGGCGGCCCGGCACATCAACGCCGCGGGCAGCGGCGTCTGGCTGGACGGCCGGTCGGACTACGGCCACGCGCTGTCCGCCTTCTGGGATATCTGGGGTGGACAGGTGCGCAGGCGCACCACCGTGATCGTCCTCGGCGACGCCCGCACCAATTACCACGATCCCCGCGAAGGCGCGCTCAAGGCCGTCACCCAGCGGGCCGGCCACGTGTTCTGGCTGAACCCCGAGCCCACCGCCGCGTGGAACAGCGGCGACTCGGTGATCGCCCGGTACCAGCCGTTCTGCGACGCCGTCTACGAGTGCCGCAACATCCGCCAGCTAAGAGCCTTCGTCGAAGACCTCGACTAGCGCCGCCATCAGCCCCAGCCGGTGACCGCGTCGAGTAGCAGTTTCGCGGCCACCGTCGCCCCGTCGGTGCGGATCGCGCCCGCCACGGCGGTCGCTCGTGCGCGGGTCTCGGGCGTCAGGGCCGTCCCGAGCGCGGCCGGCAGGGACCCGGCGGTCGGAACCGGGCCGTCGTGGGCCACGCCGATGCCCAGGTCGGCCACCCGGCCGGCCCAGTAGAGCTGGTCCGCCACCTGTGGCACGACCACCTGGGGCGCTCCGGCCCGGGCGGCCGTCGTGGTCGTGCCCGCGCCGCCGTGGTGCACCACGGCGGCCACCCGGCGGAACAGTGCCTGCTGGTTGACCTCGCCGACGGCGAGGCAGTCGTCCTGATCGTCGATCAGGGCGAGGTCGGCCCAGCCCTTCCCGAGCAGGACGCGGCGGCCATGCGCCCGGACCGCCTCGACGACCGCCTGGGCAACCTCCTCCGCCTCGCGCAGGGGCATGCTGCCGAAGCTCACGTAAACCGGCGGTGCGCCGGCGTCCAGGAACGCCTCCAGCTCTTCCGGGAGCGGGCGTTCGTCCGGCAGGATCCACGCTCCGGTCTGTACCACGTGAAGGTCGGCCGGCTCCGGCCAGGGAGCCAGGGTCGGGTCCGCCGCCAGCCACGGGTGGTCGGTGGAAACATAGTCGCGGACGTTGTCCACCGCGGGCAGGCCGAGCGATGCGCGGTAGGCGTTGACAGGCGCGCCGAACACCGCGTTCATGCCCCGAGCGTTCAGGTCCCACAGCACCCGGTTGCCGGTCCCGCCCGGCGGGACCGGCTGGCCGTGCAGCCCCAGCGGCGGGTAGTGCGGCGACGGCAGGTAGCACGGGGCGTAGGCCGCGTACATGTAGCGGATGCCACGTTTCTCGCTCACCGCCTGCGCGCCAGCCGCGGCCGTGGTCAGGCCGGCCGCCACGAGCACGTCACATCCCTCGGCCGCCGCGGCGACCGCGTCGGCCTGCCCGGCGATCACTGCGGCCGCCAGGTCCCCCGCCGACGGTGGCGTACTGGAGGTGAATACCTGGCGCACCATCTCGCGCACCGGCCGGCCGGCCGGCGCCAGCGGCACGCCGACGCGGGCCAGCAGGTCCGCGAAGTCCGGCGGCGCGCACACCCGCACCTCAGCGCCGAGGGCCTGCAGTGCCCCCGCGAATCCCACCATCGGTTCGACGTCTCCGCGTGACCCGTACGTCGACAACAGCACACGCACTTGCCGTCCCCCATTCCGTAGATTCTGGGCCCGGCCTGCGATTATGCGGCATGACCCGGGTATTGCGGCAAGCCCCCCTGTGCGCTATAGATTGAAAGTGGCAAGGAGTGTGATCTCCTTGCCTTTGTCTTGTGCCGGCCGCTGTGGACGGACAGCCCCCAATGAGCCGGGATCGAGCGCGGGCGGTACCGTGCCGCGGTGGCGCGTCTACCCAGTCGGCAGCGCGTCGGTGGTGAAGAAGTACGGCGCGCCGTGGCAGTCGTCCGGGTTCGCGGCCAGCAGCCCGTCCCGCAGCCGGGTGGTCCTGACCTCCTTCTTGTCCAGCCACGCCTCGACCGAGTCCAGGTCGCGCACGCTAAGCGTGATGCCGTAGATCATGTTGCCCCAGCGCGCCACGTGCTCGCCGAGCGGCGTCTCGGTGGCCAGCGGCTGGGCCAGCTGGAGCAGGCAGTCGCCCAGCTGGACCAGCTGGTAGCGGAACTGGCCGCTGTCCTCCACGCCGTCCGCCACCGGGACAGCCTGCATCTTCCGCACGTAGGTTGCGGTGGCCGCGTCCAGGTCCCTGACCCCGAGCGTGACGTAGGCCAGGCCCGTCATCCCGAGCGGATGGCCGATCTCCCACATCTTGACCTGCGATGACCAGGTGTCAAGCAACCTCGGGTCGTTCGGCATGTCGACCTTGCAGAGCTCGACCATCAGCCCGTTCATGTCCCGCGGGCTGGGATAGAAGTAGATCATCGAGTCCTCGATGTGCTCGAGCTTCCCGCCGCCGGGCGCGCCGATGTACACGCCCTGCCCGATCAGGTGGTTGCCGAGCCCGGCCAGGTCGTCGACCTTGTAGCCGACCGAGTGCAGGTGGCGGCCGAACTTCGTGTAGAACTTGCCCACCGGCTTGGCCGGGTCGGCGGGCAGCTTAGGCGCCATGGTCTCGATGCACAGGTCGCCGATCAGCACCAGGCCCGCCAGCCGGTCCTCGACCGGCAGGTAGTTGGGCTCGTCGACGCCCATGTACATCAGGCCGCCGAACACCTCCTCGTAGAACCGGTTGAGGGCGGGCACGTCGTCGGTCATGTGCACCGAGTGGATCATGATGCCGATGCCGTAGTCGCCGGTCTTGCGCGGGGTCTTCTTCATGTCGTCTCCAATCTGCCGGGCCAAATCTGCCGGTCCGGCCGCTACCTGCCCTGGCGCACCTGGTTGAAGGGAACGTCCCGGTCGGCCGCGTGCTCGCGCGGCATGCCGAGGATCCGCTCGCTGATGATGTTGCGCGCCATCTCCGTGCTGCCCCCGCCGAGCGATCCCGCCTGCCGCATCAGGAACGCCGTGCCGACCTCAAGAGCTTCGCCGACCACGGCATGCGAGCCCAGCACCTCGACGCCGATCTCGGCGAGCCTGCTGCCGCTCTCCCCGCCGAACAGCCGCCCGATCGCGGCCGACGGCGGCGGCAGCTGCTCGCTGCGGATCCCGGCCGTGATCCGCTCGATCAGCTGCTGCTGCACCCGGCCGATCGCGTGCGCCTCGGCCACGAGCTCGCGCGCGCGCACGTCGTCCGCCAGGCCGCTGGCCCGGACCAGGTCGATGAGCGAGGACGTGCCCGGCCCGCGCCGGGCCCGGCCCGCCGGCCCGCTGACGTACGGCGAGCCGCCGCTGACCGCGGTGCGCTCGTGGAACAGCTGGCGGCTTGCTACCGCCCAGCCGCCGTTGACCTCGCCCACCACGTCGGAGGCGGGCACCGCCACGTCGTCGAAGAACTCCTGGCAGAACTCGTTGTTGCCGTTCACCTGCCTGATCCGCTTGATCTCGACACCGGGCTGGTGCACCTTGAGCAGGAACATCGTCAGGCCGCGGTGCTTGGGCGCCTCCCAGTCGGTCCGGGCCAGGCACAGCGCCCAGTCCGCGGCGTACGCGCCGGAGCTCCAGATCTTCGAGCCGTTCAGGATGAACACGTCGCCGTCGCGGGTCGCCCGGGTGGTGACGCCGGCCAGGTCGGACCCGCCGCGCGGCTCGGACAGGAACTGGACCATGACCTCGTCGCCGCGCAGTACGGCCGGCAGGTGCTGCCGCTTCTGTTCCTCGCTGCCCATGTCGAGCACGACCGGGGCGCAGATGGAGAAGGTGGGAATGTTCAGCACCAGCGGCATCTCGTAGCCGGCGCACTCGGAGTTGAAGGCCCGCTGGTGCGCCGGCGTCAGGCCGAGGCCGCCGTACTCCCGCGGGTAGCAGATCCCGGCGAAGCCGCCGTCGTAGAGCAGGCGCTGCAGCTCACGGGCTCGCGGCCACTTGTCGTCGCTGATCTCGGTGAGGGTGCCGTCCTCGCCCGGCGCCAGCCGCGGCATGTTCGCGGCCAGCCACTGCCTGGCCCGCAGCCGGAAGGACTCAACGTCCTCGGTCATGTTCCGCCTCCCGAAATCTCAGACGCCGAGGATGTCCGCCAGCCGCCGCCGGTGCTCGCCCGGCGTGCCGAACATCACCCGGTTCACCGTCGCCCGCCGCAGGTACAGGTGGATATCGTGCTCCCAGGTCACGCCGATGCCGCCGTGCAGCTGCACGCAGTCCTGGATGATGTCGGTCGCCCGTTGCCCGACGTAGGACTTGGCCACGCTGGCCAGCTCGTCCGCGTCCTCGGTGCGCAGCGACGCGGCGTGCGCGGCGGCGCCCGCGGTGGCCAGGCAGGCCTCGAGCCAGGTTTTCATGTCCGCGAAACGATGCTTGAGGGCCTGGTAGGAGGCAAGAGGGCGGCCGAACGAGTAGCGGTCGAACGCCCACTGAACGGTGAACTCGAATACCCGCTGAACAGCGCCGGATGTCTCCGCGCACTGCAGCGCGGCCGCGATCTGGACCTGGCGGTTCACCGCCGCCTCCGCCGGTCCCGCCGGCGTCACCACGCCGCTACCCGGCACGGCCACCCCGTCCAGTTCCACCCTTGTGTAGTGGCGGACCAGGTCGAGGCTGGGTTCGGCGGTCACGGTCACCCCCGGCGCTCCCGCAGGCACCACGAACTGCGCCAGGCCGTCAGGGCCAGCCGCCGTGACCAGGAACCAGTCGGCCTGGTCGCCGCCGTCCACCCGGTCCTTGACCCCGGACAGCACGTACCCCGAGCCGTCACGGACCGCCCGGACCTGCGGTGCCAGCGGGGCAAAGCCGCCCCGTGGCTCGTAGACCGCCCAGCTCGCCACCGCCTCGCCGGCCATCAGCGCGGCGATCACCTCCGCGTGCTCGTCGGCGTTGGCCGCCTCGCTCAGCGCGGCCGCGACCACGTTCACCCCGAGCAGCGGCCCCGGTGAGATCAGCCGCCCCATCTCCTCGGCGACGATGCAGGTGTCCACCAGGCCCTCGCCGGAGATGCTGTCACCGCCCGCCTCGGGGGCCACGGTCATCGAGTTCCAGCCCAGCTCGCTGCCCCGCCGCCACCAGTCGGGCTCGAAGCCGACGCCGCCCTCGGCCAGTTCACGCACCCGCGTGAGCGGCATCTCCTTCTCCAGGAAGTCCCTGGTCGTGGACCGGAACAGCCGCTGGTCGGCGGTGAGGTCGAAATCCATCGGGTGATCTCCTCCGGCGCCGGTGCCCCGCCGCGACCGCCGGCGAACGCATCAGCGCACGAGCGCGCCAGTTCGTTACTTTTACAATCATCGCACTATCCGCCGACCCGGTCAACGCCTGGCACACCCTCGCCGCCAGCGCCCGGCTCCGCCCGCCCAACCCGCGCCAAGGCGCCCGGAACGTACTGAAACCCGGAATCCACCGCGCCGGAACGCAGTGGAATCCGGGTTTCACGCCCATCGCGGCGTCACGCCGGGGCTCCCTCCCGGTGCCAGCGAAGGCCACGGCCTCACCAGGTGAGGACGACGGCCTCCTCGACGTCGTCGTTCACGGCCCGCTGCCGCGCGGCGGCCGGCCGTGCCACGGCCGGCCGCGCCACCGCCGGCCGCGCCACCGCGGGCCGGTCGGCCTGGTCCGCCCGCCTCGGCCGCCGCCGGCTGGGCGAGCCCTTGCCGGTGCCGATGACGGGCCGCGGCGTCGGCGCCAGCTCCCACAGGCCGTCCGCCAGCTCACCGATGACGTCGCGGCGCAGCGAGTAGTAGTAGTTGCGACCCGCCTTGCGCGTGCTGATCAGCCCGGCGTTCTGCAGGATCTTGATGTGGTAGGAGATGGTCGGCTTGGCCACCGGGAGCGTGCTCTCCAGGGTGATGGCCGCCAGCTCATCGACCTTGGCCGCCTGGGCGATGATGCTCCACCGGATCGGATCGCTCAGCGCGCTGAAGACTTCGGTCGGAGGGTTTTCGGCCATTGGCTTGCCGGTCATGACGCTGCTCGATCTCCCCGCATCAGGTGTAGAGAACTTTCTACAACTATGATACAGCCGACGTAGCGGCCGGGAACCGGGGATGACGACAAGTCACACAGAGTTAACACCGCCGGGCTCAGCCGCTCCTGGCCGGAGCGGACACCTCCTCGGTACCTCGGACGATCGCGAACACGTGCTCGTTCTGCGCCAGGACCGGGGAGTCGCCGCTGATCACGATGCGTCCGCGCTCCATCACGTAGCAGCGGTCGGAGTTGGCCAGCGCGCGCGGCACGCTCTGCTCCACCATCAGGACGGCCAGCCCCTGGTCGCGGAGCCGCCCGATCGCATCGTAGATGCTCCGGACGACCATGGGCGCCAGGCCCGAGGTGGGCTCGTCGAGCATCAGCACCTTCGGCTCGGCCATCAGCGCCTGGCCGATGGCGACCATCTGCTGCTCGCCGCCGGACAGGAAGCCCGCGTTGCGGCTGGCGTAGGTCCGCAGGATGGGGAACAGGTCGAAGACCCGTTCCATGGTGGCGGCCGCCGCCTTGCGGCCCGCCCGGCGCCGGGGGTACGCGCCGAGCAGCAGGTTCTCCTCGACGGTCAGGCTGGCGAAGATCCGGTGCCCCTCCGGGACGTGGGCCAGCCCCGCGTCGACGAGCTCGCGCGGGCTGGCGCGGGTGACGTCGGCGCCGCCGAGCTTCACGTTCCCCGGAAAGCGGCCGTAGCGCAGCCCGGCGATGGCCAGCAGGCTGGTGGTCTTTCCCGCGCCGTTGCGGCCGATGAGCGCGACCGTCTCGGCCGCGCCGACCTGCAGCGAGATGCCGGCCACCGCCTGCAGCGACCCGTAGCCGGCGTGCAGGTCCGATACGTCGAGCAGGGGCTCGCCAGCGCTCATGAGGGGGTCTCCAGAGGTTCGTCGATGCCAAGGAACACGCTGGCCACCGAGGTGTTCGCCCGCAGCTCCTCCGGCGTGCCCTGGAACAGGGTCTTGCCCTGGTGCAGGCAGGTCACGGTGTCGGCGATGGACAGCACCATCGGGACGTTGTGCTCGATCAGCAACACGCCCACCCCCGAGCGGGCCAGGTTCTGGCACACCTCGGCCAGCAGCTCGAGCTCGACCGGGCTCAGCCCCGCGGCCGGCTCGTCGAGCAGTACGAAGCTGGGCCGCAGCGCAATGGCCCGGGCCAGCTCCACGAGCCGGCGGGTACCGTGCGGCAGGGCGCTGGCCTCCTGGGCCAGGACGTGGTGCAGGCCGAGCGTCTGGAGTATCTCCAGCGCCTCGGCGCGCGCCTGGCGGTTGACGCGTATCCCGCGCGGCAGCCGGAGCACCGACTCCAGGCCGAGGCACCGGACGCGCAGCTCGACCGCTGGTATGACGTTCTCCAGCGCGGTCTCGCGCAGCATCAGCTTGGGGCTCTGGAACGTCCGGGCGATCCCGGCCCGCGCGACCGCGTGCGGCGGCTTGTCGTCGAGCCGGACCGAACCGATCCTGATCTGTCCGGCATCCAGCGAGTAGAACCGCGAGATCAGGTTGAGCAAGGTGGTCTTGCCCGACCCGTTCGAGCCGATCAGGCCGTGGATCTGGCCCCGCTTGACAGTCAGGTCCACGTTGTCGACCGCCGTTACCCCGCCGAAGGCGCGCCGCGCACCCTCGACGATCAGCGCGCCCGAGTCGCCGGCGCCGATCACCGGCGGCCACGCGGGCAGCTGCCTCGCGGGTTTGGTGGTCAGCCCGGCGCCCGGTCCCGACCCGTTGACCGGCGCCGCGGGAGCGCCCACCGGGGCGGTCGCCGCCGCAGCCGGGTCCAGGTCGGCGCCCAGCCTGCCTCCCGGCACGCCAAGTCCCCGGGGCGGGTTGATCCCCAGCCGTTCACCGAGCACGTTGAGCCTGGCCAGCAGCCCGTTCGGCAGGAAGATCGCGAACAGCAGCAGCAGCACGCCGAAGACGATGCCGTTGTACTGCTGCAGCGAGGTGAAGAACTGGTTGATCCCGAGGATGATCGCGCCGCCGATCAGCGGGCCGGTGATCGACCCGCCCCCGCCGATCACCATGCCGGCCAGCAGCAGCACGGCGAAGTTGACCGACGAGCTGCCCGGCGCGAAGAACTGCTGCGTGTAGACGTAGATCCCGCCCGCCGCGCCGGCCAGCACCGAGGAGATCCCGATCGCGAGCAGCTTGGTCCGGTAGGCCGTGATCCCGATCGAGGTGGCCAGCTGCTCGCTGGTGTGCAGGGCGACGAACCTGTGCCCGACCCGGCTGTGCACCAGGGCCCAGCTGAACAGGGTGGCCAGCAGGACCAGCGAGACCACGATCACGTACAGCAGCTCGCCGCTGAGCTTGGGGGAGTACCCGAGCACCGCGTACAGCGGGATGCCGGTGTCCGCACCCACGAACGCCCACTTCTGCGCCACGGTCGGGATGGCCAGCGCGGCGAACAGCGAGACCAGCGCGAGGTAGAACCCGCCGACCCGCAGCGCGGGCAATCCGATGATCATGCCGCCCACGCCGCCGATCACCGCGCCGATCACGCACATGGCCAGCAGCCCGATGCCCTGCGGGTGGTACTTCGCGGCCAGGATGGCGCCGTAGGCCCCGACCGCGAACACCGCCGTGATGCCGAGGATGTACTGGCCGCCATAGCCCATCGCGATGTTCAGCGCGACGGCGATGACCAGGAAGGACAGCACCTCCTCGTACTCACCGAGGCGGAACTGGCTGCTCCCGCCCAGCTGCGGCACGATGTACAGGACGATGATCAGGGCCGCCGGGATGGCCCACCTCAGCCAGCTCATACCTGACGCACCGCCCTCGTCCCGAACAGGCCGGATGGCCGTACCGCCAGCACGATCAGCACCAGGATCAGCGCGGCCAGGATCTCGTAGTTGGAGGTGACATACAGGTCGAACATCTGCTCGGCGACGCCGAGCAGCAGCCCGCCGATCACGCACCCGCGCAGGCTGCCGAACCCGCCGATGGCCAGGGCGATGAACCCCTTCAGGCCGTAGGTCAGCCCGACCGTCACGTCGGACGACACGATCGGCGCGACCACGAACGCCGCGAGCGCGCCAGCTCCACCATGACCACGATCATCACCACGAAGGCCAGGATGAACTTGGTGGCCACGTGCACGCCCGCCACGGTGAACGTCCCGTTGCCCAGCGCCCCGGGGATGGGCACGACCGGGTTCTGGCCGTAGATGTTCGACGCCACCGTCTCGATGATCAGCGAGAACGCCAGCGTGGCGATGAACCAGCCCAGCCCGATACCCGGCCTGCGCAGGAACGGCCGCACGGCGACCCGCTCCTCGATGAGGCTGAGCGCCACTACCACCGCGATGATCGCCAGCAGCGCCCCGACCTGGGGCAGGTGCCACCGGTCGAGGCAGAAGTACGAGACCAGGACACCCGCCATCATCAGGTCGCCCTGGGCGATGTTGAAGATGGACGTGGAGTTGAACAGCACCGTGTAGCTCAGCGCGATCAGCCCGTAGACCGATCCGACCGCCAGACCCGCGACCAGCGCGGTCAGGAACAGCGTCACCGCCACTCACCCCTTGCCCGGCCGTCCGCCGCCGCCGGCCACGTCGTCCATTCAGCCCATGACATCAGCCCGCGTCCTCTCCGAGCCGCAGCCGCAGCCGCACGCCACGCAAGAAGCTTCAGCGTGTCTCAAACTATCTATAAATGTGACGATTACGTCAAGGTTGTCGTTCCTTCTTACGGTCATGCCGCGGTCTCCCCGCTCGGTTACGGTGCCTTCGTCAGAAGGCTCACGGTCACTTCGGCCATGCGTACTGCGCCGCCTCGGCCGGGGCCATGCCCAGCCACTCGCCGAGCACTTCGATCGTGTGCGCGCCGAGCCGCGGGGCGGGCCGCCGCACCTCCGGCGGCGTCTTCGCCAGCCGGTGCGGCGGGGCGGCGTACTCCGCCACGCCGAGGTCCGGATGGTCCATCTCCAGCAGGAAGTGCCGCTCCCGGTGCTGGGGGTCCCGCACGACGTCCTCGCTGTCCTGGACCGCGCCGGCCGCCAGCCCGGCCCGCTGCAGCATCCGCATCGCCTGCTGCGCGGTCAGCTCGGCGGCCCAGCCGGCCAGCGCCCCGGCCAGCGCCGCCCGCGCCGCTTCGTCCGGCAGCCAGGCCGGCCCGTTCGGCCCGCCTTCGTCCGCCGCATCCGCGGCCCCGGCGAGATCCTCGCGCCCGGTCAGCTGGGCCAGGGCCCGCCAGTCGGCCGGCTCCTCGAGCTCGACCGCGAGCCACTGGTCATCGCCGCGGCAGCGGACGACCTCCGACAGCAGGGCGCCGGGCACCTGGTTCCCCGGCCGTACCGAGCCGCGGCCATTCACCATGTAGTCGAGCATCATCGGCCCCATCACCGCGGCCGCGGTCTCCACCTCCGACAGGTCCACGCGCGTGCCGCGGCCGGTGCGATCCCGGGCGGCCAGCGCGGCCAGCACCGCGAACACGCCGTGTGCCTCGGAGATGTAGTCGAAGTGGACCCCGTTCTGGTATGGCCAGGCATCGGTCAGGCCGACGAAGGAGCAGACCGTCGAGCCGTAGGCCAGGTAGTGCGAGCGCGGCCCGCTGTGCCCGAACCCGGTCAGCGACAGATGGATGATGCGCGGGTTGGCCGCGGCGATCTGCTCGTAGTCCAGGCCCCACCGCCGCATCACGCCCGGCGCGTAGTTCTCCACGATGACGTCGGCCGCGGCGGCCAGCCGCAGGAACAGCGCCACGCTGGACGGGTCCTTCATGTCCAGGGCCAGGCTGCGGGTGGTGCGGTTGAAGTTCGCGAACATCGGCGAGGTGTCGGCGCCGGACGGCTCGCGGACGTGCGGATCACCGGGGGCGTGCAGCCGCCGCAGGTTGTCCGGCCGGGACGGCGACTCGATCTTGACCACGTCGGCGCCCAGGTCGGCCAGGGCGGTGCCGCTGAGGGCGCCCGCGATCGCGGTGCCGAACGAGATGACCCGGATGCCGCTCAGCGGCCCCGGCGCGCCCTCTCCAGGCAGCGGCGCTCCAGGCAGCGGCGCTCCAGGCAGCGGCGCGCCCGCCGCGGGGGAGCGCCACTCGCGCGCGACCTCGGCCGCGGCGTCCTCGCCCAGCCTCGGGGCGGGCCGCCGGTACTGGGCCAGGACCCGCTCGGTGCACCGGAACGGCTCGCCGGGCAGCTCGAACTCGCCCAGGCCGCCCAGCGGCCGGCGGACGAAGAATCCGCGGCTGCGCGGCTGCTGGTCGTCGGCGAACTGGCCCACGGTGTTGACCAGGGTGCAGGGCAGGCCGAGCTGCTGCCCGCGTACGAAGAAGTCTTCCCTGCTCATGGCCGCGATCAGCGGCCGCATGACCTCGATGATCTTCTCTTCGTACGGGTGGCGGACGTTCGGGTGGGCCCAGGAGGGGTCGGACAGCTCGGCCGGATGGCCCAGCAGCTCCATCAGGGCGAACCAGTGCTTGTCCGTGGACGCGGTGAACTCGATGACGCCGTCCCGGCACTCCCAGGTGCCGCCGCCCGAGTACTGGATGGTCTGCGGGCGGCGCCGCCCGATCCGCGCCGCGTTGGTGTAGTCGTAGATGGCGAAGCAGGACTGCGTCAGCACCTCGTGCGCCGACATGTCGATCAGCTGGCCGCCGGCCCGCGGCCGGGCCCGCAGCGCGGTCAGCACCGCGATCGCCGCGTGCGTCCCGACCTGGTCGTACGGTTGCTGGCCCGGCACCACCACCGGCGGGCCCTCGAGCGGTCCCTGCGTGTACATCAGCCCGCTCATCGCGTGCGAGACCAGGTGCGTCGCGCGCCAGGTCCGGTACGGGCCGGTCAGGCCGAACGGCGTGATCGAGCAGACCACCGTGTCCGGTCCGGCCCAGGCCAGCTCGCCGGTCGCCGGATCGAACCCGGCCACGGGCTCGCGCGCCGTCGGCGTGAGCACCACCACGTCGCAGTGCGCGCCGAGGTCGGCCAGCACGCCGGCCGCCTCCGGCCGCCGGTAGTCGAGCACGACGCCGCGCTTGTTGGCGTGGTAGTAGGCGAAGCTGAGGCTGCCCTCCGGATCGGCGCGGTCGCCGGCGAACGGCGGCCGCCGGCGGAGCGGGTCGCCCTCGGGCGGTTCCGCCTTCACCACGTCCGCGCCGGCGTCGGCGAGGAGCCGTGCGCAATAACTGCCCAGCGGTCCCGACAGGTCGAGCACCCGGATTCCGCCCAGCGGCAGCCCAGACATAGGCAGCACAGACGTATCGCCGTCCATCAGCTCGCTCTCGTCATAGCCGATCATAGTCGATATATAACTATCGAACTATTCTGCCGGCGCCACCCGCTGCCGTCAAGGATCACCAGCGCACCTCGCCCCGCCGTCCCTCACGTCCGGTCAAGCGCCCGGCTGATGGGGTGAAGGGACCCCTGCCCGCCCGCTCCGGCCTGCCGCTGGACCGCCGTGCCCCGATGTGGTCAAATACTTCCAAGGTTCTAATTATTACGAAACATGACCGGATTGCACACGTTTCCCGGTCATCGATCCGGGGCTGGTACCGCGAACGACTCAGACGGGCGAGGAGATGACGCAGTGGATTTGTCGCTGAGCGAGGACCAGCTGGCGGTGCAGGCGGCCTTCGCCGAGTTCTTCGACTCCGAAGCCAGCCTCGAGCGGGTCCGGGCGGCCGAACCCCTCGGGTTCGACCCGGACCTGTGGGCCAAGCTCGCTGGCACCGGCGCCATCGCCATGGGATGGCCCGAGGAGGCCGGCGGCGACGGGGCGAGCCGCCTGGACCTGGTGCTGGTCGCCGGGCAGTACGGCCGGCGGATCGCGCCGGTGCCGTTCCCGGAGAGCGTGGCGGCCGGCTGCCTGCTGGCCAGGGCCGGCGCCACCGGCCTGCTGGAAAACATCGCCGACGGCAGCACGCTGCCGACCATCGCGCTGTCCCCGCCCGCCGGCGGAAAGCTGCGGCTGGTCCCGGCCGGCGCGGTCGCCGAGCTGGTGGTCGCGCTCGACGGCCAGAACCTCTTCGCGCTCAAACGCCCGCCCGGCCAGCGCCCGCACGTGCCGCCGAGCCCGAACCTCGGCTCCAGCCCGCTGGCCGACTGGCCGCTGGACGACGGCGAGCGGACCGTGCTGGCCTCCGGGCCGCAGGCGGTCGGGCTCTACGCCGACGCCGTGGCCGACTGGAAGCTGCTGACCGCCGCCGCGCTCGGCGGCCTGCGGGCCACCGCGCTGGAGCTCGGCGTCTCCTATGTCAAGGCGCGCCAGGCGTTCGGCGTCATCATCGGCTCTTTCCAGGCCGTCCAGCACCGGCTGGCCGACCTGGTGGTGGCGGGCGACGGCGCCCAGCTGCTGACCTACGAGGCGGCCTGGGCCCGCGACACGGCACAGCCAGGAACAGGCCAGCCAGACGCGGCCGCCCTAGCCTCCATGGCCTTCCTGTTCAACGCCGACTGCGCGTTCCGCACCGCGCGGGAGTGCCTGCAGTTCCACGGCGGCTACGGCGTCACCCTCGAGTACGACATCCAGCTGTACTTCCGGCGGGCCAAGGCGTGGCCGCTCGCCCTCGGCGATCCGCGCCGCGAGTACCAGCGGCTCGCCGACCTGGCCTACCCCGAGGAGTAAACGGTGGACTTCTCCGACGTCGACAAGCTCGCCGAGTACCGGCAGCAGGCGCGCGAGTGGGTGGAGCGGCACGTCAACCCGGACTGGGCCGAGCAGCAGCGCGTCTCGGGCAGCTACCACACACCAGAACTGCACGCGCTGCTCGCCGAACAGGGCTGGCTGGGAGCGGGCTGGCCCGCCGAGTACGGCGGCACGGACAACGACCCGGACCTGGCGGCCGCGCTGTTCGAGGAGATCGACGCGGCCGGCCTGCACCTGGACGGCTGGATCACCACCGTCATGATCTGCCGCACGATCCTGCACACCGGCACCGAGGAGCAGAAGGCCGCGATCGTCGGCGGCGCGCTAGCCGGCGAGGTCCTCATCGTGCTCGGCTACACCGAACCAGACTCGGGTTCCGACGTCGCGGCGGCCAGGACAAAGGCCGAACGCGACGGCGAGGAGTGGCTCGTCAACGGGCAGAAGATGTTCACCAGCACGGCGCACATGGCCAGCCACGTGTTCATGCTGACCCGCAGCAACACCGAGGTACCCAAGCACAAGGGCCTGACCACGTTCCTGGTCCCGCTCGACGGCCCCGGGGTCGAGATCCGGGCCATCCACACGCTCGGCGGCCAGCGGACCAACGCCACCTTCTACAGCGACGTGCGGGTGCCCGACTCGGCGCGCATCGG
>WNFY01001092.1_pt1 | contig 30080 bp, 27 predicted proteins | sample 5400091 | NCBI WGS metagenome assembly WNFY01 (sample SAMN13153364, study PRJNA577476) | soil metagenome | isolation source: 60 cm soil or saprolite under grassland replicate 1 | place: USA:California | collected 2016-06-15 | reverse complement strand
CAAAAATGCTGGAGATGAATCTTCAAAAGAGTGATCCGATTGAGGTGACCGGTTGGAAAACAGAGTTCCAAGGAGTGCAGACGATTTTTGCGCGCGAAGTGAAGTACGGAAATGACACCTACGTGTTTCGCGCCAAAGACGGTCTACCGGCTTGGACTTATTAGTTTTCGGGTAACGTTCCAAAGATTGCGGTTTGAGGATGACAATGGGATTTATCTGGTTCTGGATCGTGGCAGTGATGATGGTCGCCTACGTCATCTTTGACGGGTTCGATTTGGGCGTCGGCATTCTGCATCCTTTTCTGGCGCGCACGGAAGAAGAGAAACAAGTAATGCTGCGTTCCATCGGGCCGGTCTGGGATGGCAACGAGGTCTGGCTGCTCGCGGGTGGCGGCACACTCTATTTTGCGTTTCCCCTGCTGTATGCGTCCGCCTTCAGCGGCTTTTATCTGGCGCTGATGATTGTGCTGTGGCTGCTCATCATGCGCGGGGTGAGCATCGAGCTTCGCATGCATCTAGAGATCGGCGTCTGGCGCGCCTTCTTCGATGGATTGTTCTTCTTTTCGAGTGCGCTTCTTGCGATCTTTTACGGTGCAGCTCTGGCCAACGTGATCCGCGGAGTTCCTTTGGGTGAGGATGGCTATTTCTTTCTGCCGCTGTGGACCAATTGGCGGGTCGGACCGCATCCCGGAATTCTCGACTGGTACACAGTCATCGGCGGCGTAGTTGCCTTAAATGCACTCGCTCTGCACGGAGCTTTGTATCTCGCCGTCAAGACCGAAGGCCCCCTGCAGCAGCGCTCAAGGCGCGCAGCAGGCTTTCTTTGGATCGCGCTACTGGTACTCACCGTCGTGAGCTTGCCAGCGTCTATAGTCGCGCGTCCGGATGCCCTGGCAAACTATCGCGAGTATCCGATTGCGTTTATCGTCCCCATCGCGGTGCTTCTCACGCTGTTAGGGATCATTTATTTTTCGCGCAGAGAAGATGATCGCAAATCTTTCACCTGCTCTGGTCTTTACCTCGCCTTTATGTTGGTGGGAGCGGCGATTGCGCTCTACCCGCGTTTGCTTCCTTCAAGTGCCGATGCTAGCCGGGACATCACCATCGAGAAGGCGCTTTCCGGGCCTCATACGTTGCACGTCGGCTTGATTTGGTGGGCGTTCGGGATGTGTCTTGCGGTTACTTACTTCGTGATCGTGTACAGAATGTTCCGAGGGAAGGTCACCCTTGCGGACAGCAGTTACGGACACTGAGAAATCCTAATTGTTCTATCAACAGACGCCCTTCCGAAGGACCCTAGCTGTTTTGAATGCAACAAGCTCGTAAAAAATCGAGAATAGTAGCCGGCTTCGTGTACGTCAACAAAGTCCGGAAGGTGAACGAGCAGTGGTCAGGGCAAGGGGGGAACCAGGTCTCTCAGAAGACCTCACCTGTGATCTGCTCACCATGATTTCGGCAGCCACGTTTTGCCGAAAACCGGCAATATTGCCGCGGTCATGAACAGCATGGGCCATTACCTGTTCGACCAATGTCTCTGTCTGTTCTGCAGACATTTCCTTGATTGCCGACCAGAATTTCTGAGGGATAAGCCAAACGCGATCTGTGTTTGTCACCCATAAAGGGATTCTCCGGCTGGGCGTCGAACTGAGTATGCACATGGTATCGGCGTCTGGCGCGCGTTCTTTGATGGGCTGCTTTTCATCTCCGGCCTGCTTCTGGCCATTTTTTGAGGTGCCGCTCTAGCGAATGTGATCCGCCGCGTTCCTCTCCGTGAGGATGGCTACTTCTTTCTGCCGCTGTACACCGTTATTGGCGGTGTAGTTGCGCTCGTTTCGTTGCCGCTTCACGGAGCCCTGTATCTCGCAATGAAAACTGCAGGGGCTTGCAAGAACGGATCCACAGCTGCGACAAGGCCGATCTGGATCGCGCTATCGCTCCTCACAATTCTGAGCCTCCCAGCCTTGACCATTGCTCGCCCCAATACTCTGAACAATTTCCGTACGTACCCAGTTCTGCTGGCTGTTCCACTTGTCGTCCTCGCTGCACTGGCTGGAGTTTGGCATTTCTGTACAAAATCCGACGACCGCAAGGCGTTCGCCTGCTCAGGTGCTTATCTCGCGGTGATGCTGGTCGGAGCCGCGACCGCTTTGTATCCTCGTCTGCTGCCCTCTAGCACCGACTCTAGCCGCGATATCACGATTCAAAAGGCGCTTTCCGGGCCACACGTGTTGGCCTTGTCTGGTGGGCGTTCGGAATGTGTCTGGCTGTGATGTATTTTGTCATCGTGTATCGCATTTCAAAGGGAAAGTCTCGCTGGCTTGGGGGTTACGAGCATTAGGGCCAGGCTGAAATGAAGCTGCCGCAAATCTTTGGGGAAAGGAGAAAGGGACTGATCCCCCGCGGTCAGCCCCAGCCCACTAACTTTTGGTAGCATTTTGGTAGCAACAATTTTGGTAGCAATTTGGTAGCAAAATAGGCGATTTTTGCCGGTTTTGCCGACTAGGCCCGTTCATAAGTACTGCACCGGCAATCACTTACGATTTTCGTTGTTCCATGGCATGGAAGAGGTCGTCGGTTCGATCCCGACCAGGTCCACCAATTATCGCCGGTCTTGCAAGTTCGGTCTTGGATGGAATCAGATTGATCGCTTCCCACGGGAGCAATCGATCTGGACAACTCCGTTCCAATCGCGGGCATTTCGCGTAGCATGCCAAAGAAAGCAGACAGTTAAAAAGAGCTTCAAGGCTGGGACGAAATTGCTGAGTTCTTAGGATTACCGGTCGCGACGGCTCAACGATGGCAGAAGTCAGGCATGCCAGTTCATCGCGGCGGGCGGTACGTTTACGCGAATCCAGACGAGCTCAACTGCTGGCTAAACAGTGATTCACCTTCCCGCTTTCCCGCCCATATCGCCAGCGCGAATGAAGACCTGGCATCCGACTTGAAACAGGCCCTTACACAAGCCAAGCCGAGGGGAGGACGATCACGCCGAGCTGCGTGAAAACTGGCCCGTTATTTTGGCAAAAACCAGCAACTCCGGGCCAGATTCGATCCTCTCAATCCGCGGGAGTTCCAAATGGCGAAATGCGAAGTTTGCGGAAATGAATATGACAAGTCATTTGAATTGATAGCTGCTGGAGCACGGCATACCTTTGACAGCTTCGAGTGCGCAATTCAGGCCATCGCGCCCATTTGTGAACACTGCAAATGTAAAGTGATCGGGCACGGAGTGGAAGTAGGCGGCCGCTTCTTTTGCTGCGCGCACTGCGCGAGGTCCGCAACATCAGCTGATGTTAAGGATCGGGCAGCATAGGGAGCGAAGATACCAAAACTGCCCGGGGGCAGAGGCATCTGCGTGTCCAAATGAGGGTGCGGTTGGTGCGCTCGCTTATGGCCGCGTCGGCTGAACTAGGCGTAGTTCCAGGATTTTTCCGCGCCGCGGAACCGCATCGAACCGAGACGCGGGTTGATTCGAGAACTGAGTACCGGCCACGCTCGAATCTTGCTCCCTGAAACCTCTCACGTGGAATTCACAAGCTTCGAACCTTACTTTCATAAGAGGATCATTGTCAGTCAACGTACGGCCAGGGAAGCGCCGGATGCGGGCGATGGCCCGGTCAACAATGCGGGCAAGTTCAGCACTGTTCTCCGAAGTGCGTCCTTCTGCGAGTCGTCGTTTCGCTCTAGCTGGATCAAACCACGTAGGATTTCGGTTGAGCTCTTCTGGTTCTCCAAGTCTTAAAACCTCGCAAAGATGCGCGTGGACCAAACTCTGAGCCTGAAGTGGCTCACGCTGGCCAGTCTTGCGGAGGGTATATCGAGCGAATGAGGTCTCCTCAACTCGGCCGTGAACGCCGGCTTCTTCGTAGGCCTCAACTGCAGCTGACTGAGCTTGGGTTAGTCCTGCCTGGATGCCACCTTTCGGAAACGTCCAACGGTCCCGCCGCGTGCGAACCAGAAGAAACTCGATGTCCGTGCTCAGTATCCTGAAACAAACAGCGGCGACCTGCTGACGTTCGGCCCCATTGGCTCGGGGCTTTGTCGGCAACAGTTGCGAAAGCCGGACCAATTCGAGTTTTGCAGGACCCATTCCCCGAGGGTGCACGACTTGATGGCTGATGGCTAGAGCACATCTTGATTCGTCCAGCGGTACTGCTAATGGCCGCGAGGGAACGGAGCGCCTTCGATTGATGTGAATCTTTCTACATACTTGCCCACCGACCTTCCACCAGAGCATCTTCACTTGAGAGCAGTCACAGGAATGCCGCGTGGAAATCCAGTATTGTCTTCGATGCAATCGCGAACTTGAGCAGGGAAACAAGTCTGTCGCGGTGTATATGTTTGCGCAGACGGTGGGAATACGTCCGCGTCAGAAGTCTGGAGCAAAAAGGATCTGTTTCTGTCCACAGTGTGCTGTTTCCCTGGCCATGGGACCTCCGCCAGAAGGAGCCCTGAATCTTGCCGCATGGGAGATGATCCGTGAACTGGTCAGTTCAGATCCTGCCCTGAACGAAGCCGCCTGGGAAGCCCTGCAGGGTTTTACGCGAATGCTCCCTGGCAACGGAACGGAGGGCACCGCGCGTCACACTGTCGGAGGATATTTGGAATTCTGATGTTGTCCCACCTTAATTTTTTCAATCTCTTGATCACTCACAAGGGTTAGTAAATGGCGAGTTTAGCAGTGCAACAGAAACGGATCGGGCTTGCCTACTGGATGCAGCGGGTTTTGTTGCATGTAGAGAAGGTGGCGGAAGGATTCGGTCCTGACCCAGTTCACGACCTCCGCACGGCGTTACGACGCTGCCGGTCCCTGGCGGATGGTCTCATGGTGTTCGATTCTGATCCCGCCTGGAAGAAAATGAAAAGAGCGGGCAAGCAGCTCTTTCAGAGTTTGGGCGATTTGCGAGATACACACGTGCTTAGAGACTGGGTCGAAAGACTCGCACCTGAAGGTGATGCGACCGCCCGAGTCTTGAAAGATTTCCTAGGAGTCAGAGAACAGGAACTTCAGAGCCTGGCCGCAGCGGCACTGACGGAGTTTGACCGCAGCAAATGGAACAACTGGTCCCATGAGTTGCCATCTCGCGCCGCGCGCATTCCGCTCGACAGCCCGGTTTTTACGCACCTCGCGCTGGAGCGTTGGCAGCAGGCACGCGCACTCCATCGCCGAGCTTTGCGCAATCGCACGAAAGTAGCTTTTCACGATTTGCGTATTGGAATTAAGCGGTTTCGTTATACGGTAGAGAACTTTCTGCCTAGTCTGCACCAGCTTTGGTGCGAGGACCTGAAAGAGACCCAAGACGCTCTAGGCGACGTGCATGACCTGGACGTGCTTTGGCAGACCGCTCGCACGATTAAAGCATTTCCAGACTCCGCATCGCAGATGTGCTGGCGGGCCCGAGTAGAAAGCGAACGGCAGAAATGCCTGGATAAATACGGAGAAAAAATGGTTGGCAGTGGTTCGCTATGGAAAGTCTGGCGAGCAGCGCTGCCAGAGGCTGAGCAACTTCGACTTATCGCCCTTCAGCGGCTTGAGATTTGGGCCTCATTCCTCGATCCTAACGTCCGACACTCGAGGCACGTTGCCGAACTCGCCTTGCAGCTCTTCGACGGATTACCGGATGGCACTCCGGACGGAAAACGGGAGACTTGCCGATATATTCTGCGAGCCGCAGCTATGATGCACGATGTCGGCTACGCAAAGGCCAGTCGCGGTCATCACAAAGCCTCTGCCCGTTTGATCCGTAGACTCAATCCGCCGTTGGGTTGGACTGCAGATGAGATTCGCACCGCGTCGTTGATTGCCCGGTACCATCGGGGCGCCTTGCCGAGCGAGTCCCAGAAGTCCTTTGCAGCTCTTCCCCTGTCCAAGCGGAGCCTCGTGCAATTCCTTGGCGGCATTCTGCGATTTGCTTGTGCCTGCGACCAGCAGCAGGATTCACAGATCCGGCGAGTGGAGGTGGAGTCGTTCACGCCCGTTCTTCGGGTGCGCGCCGAAGGATACTCTGAGGCTACCGCGTTGGCCGAGCACCTGGCTTCGGCTCGATACCTGCTGGAACTTGCGTCCCATCAGCCCGTGTTCATACTGCCCACGGAATCTCACGCAGCGTGATGTGAAGTGGTTTTTCTGACTGGCGTTTGAAAGCCACCCGCGTCAGGCTGCGTCGTCTTCGATCTTGATACGCAGCGACTTCAGGAATTTGAGGTCTTGTTCACTGACTTTGAGGTCGGGGTTGCTGGCGAGGGTGGTGACCATGGAAGTCTTGTCGCTCGTCTTTTCGCCGGGTCGGCTCACCCCAATGGTGGCTTCCAGGACGAGGAATATGTCGTAACCGCCATCTTTAATCCGGGTAACAACGTCGGCAATCTGCTCTGAGTCGGCCAAAGACTCGTTAATTGCTTCGCCCAATTCTTTCATCAGATTTTTTAATTGCTGGTCCACGAATCCCCCGATCTTAGCTTAGATGCCGAACCTGGTAACGGCAACTCGCCTCTAAAACCGTATTCTAAACCCGGACATTGGTAAAATCGAGAGCAATGGCAAATACTTCTACAGCCCAGAAATTGGGTGTGGCGGCGCGGATAGTGGGCCAGCAGGTAAAGCGCAGTCGGACCTTTGGCGCATTGGTGAGCGGCGCCAAGGCTACGCTCTCACATTTCGGCAGTGTGTTGCATCAGCTCTGGCTGGAGGTTACGGGTTTTGTTTTCCTAGTGTTTGCGTCGATTGGAGCGGTCGCTTTGGTTCGAGAGTATTCTGCCTACCAGGTAGGTAAAGGAACCAGCGGTCGGATGGCTGCCGCTGCCGGATTCAGCCTGGTGTTTTCCTGGTTCGGCGTTACTTCGTTCTGGAGATCACGCAGGAAGAAATAGCCCTCACATGCCAGATCGGACCAAAGTCCGTGATTCCTCAGCTGATCCAGAAACTTCCTCTCACATTCCTATACGGCAGCTCTACAGCGGTTCCGATCTCGAGAGCTGGGCCTACAACCAGCAACTGGGATATCCGGGAGATTTTCCTTACACTCGCGGGGTTCAGCCGACCATGTATCGCGGCCGGCTGTGGACTATGCGTCAGTACGCCGGAATGGGTGACGCGGAAGAATCCAACAAGCGATACAAATACTTGCTCGCGCACGGCACGACCGGGCTTTCCGTGGCTTTTGACTTGCCAACGCAAATCGGTCTCGACTCGGATCATCCCCTGGCTGCCGCTGAGGTCGGCAAGGTTGGCGTGGCAATTGATTCCATCGAGGATATGGAACGCCTGTTCGATGGGATTGACCTCACAAAAATTTCCACTTCCATGACCATCAATGCCACCGCGCCGATTTTGCTAGCGCTATATGTTGCAGTGGCGCGGCGGAAAAATGCCGATGTCAAGAAGCTCTCCGGCACCGTGCAGAACGATGTTCTGAAGGAATACATCTCGCGCGGGACCTACATTTACCCGGTGGAACGGGCGATGCGTCTGGTTACGGATTTGTTTGCGTGGGCGAATGAGAACGTGCCGGAGTGGAACACAATTTCGGTTTCCGGATATCACATGCGAGAGGCGGGGGCGACGGCGGTTCAGGAAGTGGCATTCACGCTCGGAAACGGCATTGCCTATGTGCAGGCTGCTATGAATGCTGGCCTCGACGTGAACGTGTTTGCGCCGCGAATTTCGTTCTTTTTTAATGCACACAATAACTTTCTCGAGGAGGTTGCGAAATTCAGGGCTGCGCGCCGAATGTGGGCGCACATCATGCGGAAGAAATTCGGTGCCAAGAGTCCGCGCTCCTGGATGCTTCGTTTTCACACTCAGACGGCTGGTTCCACGCTCACCGCCCAGCAGCCGGAGAACAACATCGTGCGCACCGCCATTCAGGCTATGGCCGCAGTGCTGGGTGGCACGCAATCCTTGCACACCAATTCCTTCGATGAGGCCCTGTCACTCCCGACTGAGCAGGCTGCACGAATCGCGCTGAGAACGCAGCAGATTGTTGCGTTCGAATCAGGCGCTCCCAACACCATTGATCCGTTTGCAGGCTCGTATTTCATCGAATCGCTCACCGACGAGATCGAGAGGCGCGCTGCTGAGTACCTCGCGAAGATCGACGCACTCGGCGGGATGCTGAAAGCGATCGAGCGTGGATTCGTGCAGCAGGAAATCCAGAATGCCGCATACGAATATCAGAAAGCGGTGGAGACGGGAGAAGCAATCGTCGTCGGGGTAAACCGTTTTGCGCAGGAGAGCGAAAGGCAGGTGTCAATCCAGCGGATTGACGAGTCTCTAGAGCGAAACCAGGTAGAACGTGTGCGGGCTTTGCGTGCCAAACGTGATGCCAGTAATTGGAAACAGGCGATTGAGGCGATACGCGATGCAGCGGGCTCACATCAGAATGTGATGCCAAAAATACTGACAGCCGTGGAGGCCTATGCCACCGTCGGTGAGATTTCAGATGCGATGCGAGGAGTGTTTGGGGAGTATCAAGAGACAGTGGTGATCTAGGGATCTAAAAAGAGCTTTTAACCGCCGAGATCGCAGAGGACGCAGAGAAACTGAAATCTGAACCATTCTTTTTGGGGCTTCGCCGTACCCAAGCGGGGTTGCCGTTAAATACGTTTATTCCGCGACCTTGTAGTCGCAAGATTCGCGGCAAGGCGGGCAATAGAAGAGCCCATCCTGGCAGAGCCGAATATCCAACTGGCTCTGGCACAGGCAGCAAAACTTTTCGCAGTGGCACTTTTCCTCACTCATTTCGCACTGCATGCAGACATACTTCTTCCCGGTACCGGTGGCGGAGCTCATAGCAAAAACTCTATCTCGATTGGCGGCAACCCTCCAGATTCCAGAAGTGACTGGCCGTCCGGCTATATCGCGTTGTTCGAGTGATAAAATCAAAAGATTGCATGCCGTCAAAATCTTCATCTGTAGCGGTTGCCGAACCACCTAAGTCTGTCTCTCCGAAAGTCGGATTCGTGAGCCTAGGCTGCCCCAAAAACCTAGTGGACAGCGAGGTCATGATGGGCATGCTCTCCCATGCCGGTGCCGAGCTGGTTCCGCGGGCGGAAGACGCTGATGTCATTGTGGTAAACACTTGCTCGTTCATCGAAAGCGCCCAGCAGGAGTCGGTAAACACTATTCTCGAGATGGCTCGGCACAAACTGGGCAGGGCAAAAACACTCGTTGTTGCTGGCTGCTTGGTCGAACGCTATCGCGACGAGATCCGCAACAACATCCCGGAAGTCGATGCGGTAGTTGGCACGGGAGAATTGGAAAACATTCTTGCAGCGGTAGGAATCCAGTCACCGGCTCCGAGCGATTCGCCATTCCGAATTTTGACTTCGCGTGCTGAGGGCGACGCGCGCGCTGCGAATGGACGGTTCTCGCGCGAAAGTTGGGATGGAGCCATTGCCGATCTGCCGAATTATCTGTATGACGAGGCCACGCCGCGAGTGCTCGCCACGCCACGTTCCACGGCTTATATCAAAATTGCCGAGGGCTGCGATCATCCCTGCAGCTTCTGCATCATTCCGCAGTTACGCGGCAAATTCAGGTCACGGCGTTTCGAGTCTGTGGTTGCTGAGGCGGAGCGCCTGGCGCGATCGGGCGTTCGAGAGATCACGCTGATCGGCCAGGACACGACCTGCTACGGAGAAGATTTTGGTCTGAAAGATGGCCTGGCGTTGTTGCTGGAAAAGCTTGCAGGCATTGATGACCTACGCTGGGTGCGGTTTCTGTACGCCTATCCGAACAAAATCACAATGCGCCTGCTGGAGACGATCGCCAAGCATGACAAAATTTGCTCCTACGTGGATGTTCCGCTGCAGCACGCCTCCGCGGGCGCTCTCAAACGCATGAAGCGGGGCGGCAACGCCGAGATTTTCCTGCGCACGATTGAGAAGATGCGCCGCACTATTCCGGGCGTGACTTTGCGTACATCGTTTATCGTCGGATTTCCGGGTGAAACCGAAAAAGAATGTGAGGACCTGTGCGAGTTCGTAAAGGCCGCAGAGTTCGACTGGATGGGCAGCTTCGCCTATTCCGATCAAGATGGCGCGGCGGCTTTTGGCCTCGACGGCAAGCTTTCATTGCGTGAAATCGAGCGCAGGCGCAAGCACCTCATGAAGATTCAGCAGGGAATTAGCAGACGCAAAAAGAAGGCCTTGGTAGGAAGAGAATTCGATGTTCTGCTGGAAGGTCCATCCGAAGAGACGGACATGCTGCTCGAAGGCCGCACTGCCATGCACGCGCCTGAAATAGACGGCAAGCTCTACATCTCCGACGTTCCCGACGGGCTCGAACCAGTGCCGGGCGAATTCTACCGTTGCCAGATCACGGAGACGCACGACTACGATCTGGTGGCGCGGATCGTGTAACCCGCTTACGGCAGCTCAGCGCAATCGTTGCGAGCCGATTTGTTCAGAATCGAAGCTCCGCCGTTCTCAATATGGTCTTTCAGGAATTCAGTCAGATCGTGGGCGACGGATGTGCCTGCGTCGCCACCATAAAAGCTGCCGAATTGGCGTCCAAAGCTGCTCGACAGAATAATGTTCTGCTCGCCCTCGGCACGCATGATTGACAGGTTTAGCATGTCACCCAGCATCGGAACAGCCGCACTGCCGCGAGGCTCGTGATGCTGAATCTTCAACAGCGCGGGATTGTCGAGAATCGCTCGCAACTCCACTAATTCTTCGGAATTCAGTTTGCCGCTGGCAATTCCGATGTTCACCGCCCTCCCCATTTTCTGATAGTGGTTCTCAAAGCGGTAGCGACCATTCTCTGCGATGAGCGCGCAAGATTGCTGTGCTTCGCGGGTTCTCACCGCCAACGAATAAACCCGGAGTATTGGCCGGATCGAAGCGGGCGCGGTTGGGACCGCAGGCGCGAGCGCCGGGATCTTCAGTATTGACTTGATGGCCCAATCAGTTGACGTAATGGGTTGCGGGGGCGGAGGATTTGGATCACGTTTTTTGAGCGCGATTTTCCTCGGAGGAAGGCAGTTTTGTTTGCCTTCATCTTCGGTGAACACTTTGTGCGGTAGTTTGTGAAGGTCATCCAGCCACCGGACCAGCGGTTCGAGGGCGCGTTCGAAGGGCTCCTCACTCTCCACGCTCTGAAAGAATAGATCCTGCCAATGATCGTGCCGGTAAACGGTGACCTGGAGGTTCTCCGTTCGACCGCGAACGATGGGCTCCTCGATTTGTTCCTGTGACAACGCTGTCAATTGCGGATTTGCGAGCAACTGCTGAACCTTCTGTACATCGTCACCGCTGGTCGTTCCTTCGAACACTTTGAGGTCATCTCCGTGAGCGAATTCCAAATGAAACGCGCCGTTCTCCTGGAGAAGAGCACACGAGTAATCATCGAAGGTTTTGTGCGAGATCCTCAGCAAAGATGGAGAGGACTGCCGGTCAATCTGGGGTGCGGCTAACGTGGCGACACACACAATGAAGAAGACAGCTCTCACTGACGAGAGTTAATCACGGGGAGCGCATATTTCGCCACTCTCATCTATGCGACTTTCTTCAACACCAGTGCCGAATTTTTTGATCCAAACCCGACACAATTGCAAACCGCGTGTTCAATGGCAGCCTTGCGGCCAATGTCGGGGACATAGTCCAAGTCGCAATCCGGATCGGCTTGGTCGAGGTTGATGGTAGGAGGAACTTGCCCATGTTCCATTGCGATCAAGGTCGCAGCTACGCTAGCCGCGCCGCAAGCGCCTTGAGCGTGGCCGATCTGCGATTTGAGCCCTGACATCGGAATCTTGTAAGCGTGATCGCCGAGAGCGAGTTTTACTGCGCGGGATTCTACGCGGTCGTTCATCTCGGTTGAAGTGCCATGGAGACTCACATACTGAATGTCCTGTGGCGCAAGTTGTGCTTCCTCGAGAGCCAGAGTGATCGCACGCGCCGGCTCTTCCGGCGAATCGCTCATGCGCACACGGTGAAATGCCTCGCAAGTGGAGGCGTACCCGCTGATCTCGGCGTAAATTTTTGCTCCTCGCGCGCGAGCATGATCATAGTCCTCGAGCACAAACATCCACGAACCCTCGGCGAGAACGAAGCCATCGCGGTCAGCAGAGAACGGTCGCGACGCTCTCTCCGGCTGATCGTTCCACGACTGGGTAAGTGCCCGAATCATTGTGTAACCCTTTACGATTCCTTCCGTGATCGGCGAGTCCACACCGCCAGCGACGAACATTGGCTGCACCCCGGCCTGAATATGCTGATAGGCATAGCCGAGAGCGTCGGTTGACGAAGTGCAGCCTGCAGTGACCACGTGACTGTATCCGCGCAGGCCGAAGCGCATGCTGATCTCACTGGGAATCGTTCCCATAGTTCCGCTGGGAATGCAGAAAAGGCTGACTTGCTTTTCCTTGCCGCTATGCCAGAGGCGATACATCTGCTCGGAAAACTCCTGTGCTCCGCCGCCGGTCCCGAGAATGATTCCGATCTCACGCTTCTCCTCGACCGACATGGAGCTGAAATCAAGGCCCGAGTCGGTTATCGCTTCGGTGGTCGCGGCCAGGCACAAAGGCACGACGCGCGAAACGTGTTTGCGCTCCCGCGCGTCAACCCACGCGAGCTCGTCGAATTCGGGGATTTCGCCGCCGATGTGCACCAACAAATGCGACGAATCAAATCGCGAGATCCGTTTGACGCCGGATTTTCCCGCAAGCACGGATCGGCAGAAAGCTTCCTTGCCAATTCCATTCGGGCTAACGACGCCCATTCCGGTGATTACGACGCGTGGGAGCATAGGTTGAGTGTGCTTCGATTCAGTCTGAGAGCTGACAGCAGAGAGCTAACAGCTGATAATCATACAGATGCCGCTTGGATTGTACATTTCCGTTCCTTTTTGCCGCACCAAGTGCACCTACTGCAACTTTGCGTCGAATGTATTTTCGCGGGCGATATTCGAAAAATATGTAGTCCGCTTGTGCGACGAAATCGCCGGCGCTGAGCAAACCGCAGCACAGATGGGTGGCACCATCGAGCGCACGATTGATTCCGTTTATTTCGGCGGCGGCACTCCAACTATTTTGGATGTAGCACAGCTGGAACGCATCTTTGTCACTGTTCGGCAAAATTTCCAGGTGCAGCGAGATGCCGAGATTACAGTGGAATGCGCGCCCGGCACGCTTTCCGAGCCGATAGTGGAAGTTCTCAACCGCTGCGGAGTCAATCGCGTCAGCCTGGGCGTGCAGTCGTTTGTGGATCGCGAAGCCGCATCGGTTGGTCGTCTTCATAAGCGCGACGTTGTGCTGGACGACATTGCCCGGCTTCATTCGGTCGGGATTTCAAATATCAATGTTGATCTCATTACCGGCTTGCCGCACCAGACGCGCGAGAGCTGGCCGCATTCGTTGGACGAGCTGATTGCCGCCAGTGTGCCGCACGCGAGCATTTACATGCTGGAAGTCGACGAAGATTCGCGGCTCGGGCGAGAACTTATTGCGGGCGGACAAAAATATCACGCGCACTTTGTTCCGGACGAAGATCTCACAGCAGATTTCTACGAGATTGCCTGCGAGCGGCTGAACAGTGCCGGAATCGAGCAGTACGAGATCTCGAATTTCGCTCGTCCGAGATTCGAGTCAACGCACAACATCAAATATTGGACGCGCCAGCCGTATCTCGGCTTCGGTGTGGACGCGCATTCCATGCTGCCGGCGACCGATGCCAATTCCGCGGTGCGATTCTCAAATCCTGACTCGCTGGAAAAATATGTAGCTTGCGAGGCAAAGACGCGATCGATTATTGATCCGGAATTTGCATTGCAGGAGACATTCTTTCTCGGGCTCAGGATGAACTGCGGAGTTTCGCTGAATGAACTCGCACAGAGTTTTGGCAAGAGCGCAGTCGCAACTTATGCGGATGGCATCACGGATCTCATCACTGCCGGTCTGCTTACTCGCGAGAACGATGTTGTCCGCCTGACGTCAAGAGGTCGCTTGCTGTCCAACGAAGTCTTTGAGCAATTTATCTCAGTCGATTCCACGCTATAATCCCGCCGGATCCGGTTTTCCTGAGCCCGATTCGGCTTATACCCCGAAGCATGCGTACGGAAGCCCGTTCACGGTAAACTACTCCAATCGCCATACGCATGCAGGTTCGCGTCTTATTTTTTGGGGTGCTGAAGGACATTGCCGCCCGCAGCACTGAGACCCTCGACCTTCCCGAAGGTGCTGTTGCCGCCGACGTCGTGAAGCATTACGAGCGACTCGTCTCAGCTAATACGGGCCTGCTTTCTTCTGTGGCGATATCCATCAATCAGGAATACTCGAATCCGAAAACCGTGCTGCAAGCGGGCGATGAAATCGCCTTGTTGCCTCCGGTCAGCGGGGGAACGCTTCGAGCGCAGATTACCCGCGAGCGCATAGATCCTAACGCTATCATGGCCGAAATTAAGCACCCCGAAGACGGTGCATCGGTTGTGTTTGAAGGCGTGGTGAGGAACCACAGCCGGGGTCGCCGCACTCTATTTCTCGAATATGAAGCCTATGAGCCCATGGCGCTGAAAGAACTGGAGTCCCTCATCGCCCAGGCCATAGGACGCTTCCAGATTCGCGACGCGGCCGTCGTTCACAGGCTAGGCCGCCTGGAGATTGGCGAAACCAGCGTCCTGATCGTGGTGACGTCGGCGCATCGAGCGGCTGCCTTCGACGCATGCCGCTGGCTCATTGATACGCTCAAGAAGACGGTCCCCATCTGGAAAAAGGAACACTTCGAGGACGGCGCAGTGTGGGCTGATGGCGAACCCTTCCCCGCAGAAATCGCGTCCCCGGGCACGGTCACTAATCCGCAAACGCCTGCATCCAAGTGAATAGTCCACCGATGAAAATCTTGTTCTTAGCATTGCTGGCGCCGGCCGTGTGCCATGCCCAGAGTTCCGGCAGCGTCCCTAAGCCCCCGTGGGTAAAGCCTGTGCCGCCGAAAACCGCTCCTCCTGAAGACGACAACGCGATCAAGGTGGACGTGAAACTGGTCAATGTGTTCGTGACGGTCACGGACGAGCGCGGCGCCCCGGTCGCAAACTTGAATAAAGACAACTTTCAGCTCATCGAAGATGGGCGGCTGCAGAAAATCTCAATCTTCGACAAAGAATCTGAACTGCCACTTTCGATCGTGTTGGACATTGATACCAGCCTGAGCACGCGCAAGGACCTGCCGCTGGAGTTGAATTCGGCGCGACGCTTTGCGCATGCCATTCTGCGCCCTATCGATGGATTGTCGCTATACGAATTCAGCGAGATTGTGGATCAGGTGGTCCCGTTCACTGCCGATCTGAAAATAATTGACCGTGGTATCCAGTCATTGCACCCGGGTGCGGCAACGGCCCTCTACGATGCGATTTATCTCGGGTCGGAGGCCCTCGTGGAGCGGCAAGGCCGGAAGGTAATGGTCGTCATCACTGATGGCGGTGACACAGTGAGCAAAATGGACTATCGCGAAGCCGTTCGGGCCGCGCAACAGGCCGAAGCGATCGTGTATAGCATCATCGTGGTTCCGATCGAGGCCAGCGCCGGCCGCGACACTGGCGGCGAACACGCCCTCATTCAACTCTCTGAAGACACCGGTGGCAAATACTACTACGCGACTTCGATTGCGCAGCTCGATCAGGCCTTTCGCAGCATCAGCGATGAACTTCGAACGCAATACTTGCTTGCTTACTATCCTTCTCAGCGTCTTGCAGATTCGGATTTTCGGCGCATTGAGGTAAAGCTCGCAGGCGTGGCAGACTCTTCGGAGTATAAATCGCGTCATCGAACCGGGTACTACACATCGAAGCTGCACTAGCGGGTTTGGCGCAAAGTTCGTAGTATGGAGACCTGCTCCGAAAATTGTCGCATCTCGCGTTGGTGAGTTCTAAGTTCTGAGCATTCAGTCTGATCGTTTAGGGCAGTCCTCGCCTGACCTTACGGGCGAATCTCAATTAGGGGAAGACTTGGGAATGAGCTTGGTCACAGGGCGTGTGCGCGGTACTGCGAAGTTGTTCGTGATTGCCTGGTTGGGCGTCATCCTTAGCGTCACTTATTGCTTTCCTCAGGAGGCGGCATCCACCGGAAAGATCGAAGGCAGTGTCACCGGCAAAGAAGGTGAAAAGATTTCGGCTGCCAAGGTGGTCATCACCAATAGGGCGAACAAGCAAGCCATTGCCACTACAACCAACTCCGACGGCGTCTATATATCAGCCGAACTCCCTCCCGGCGACTACTCTGTCCGTGTAGACACGAAAGGATTTGAAAGCCCCGTAATTCCGGTTACGGTCCAGGCTGGGATCCCAGCGAAAGCTGACATCCGCGTGCTGCCATCAGTGGTTGAAGTCAACACCGAACGCCCAACCGTTGAAGGCGCCCTTCGCGCTGAGCAGATTGAAAACCTCCCGTTCAACGGGCGTAACTTTCTTGATCTCGCCCTGCTCGAACCTGGAGTTCAGAGCCAGGACGGGGACACATTCGATTCCAGCAAGAGCGGTACTCTTTCCATTTCTATCGGCTCGCGCAATGGCCGCGAGGCACGCACTCAACTTGACGGCGTGGATATCAACGATGAGACCGTCGGCGGCCCCGTATTAAATATCCCCGAGAGTGCGATCCAGGAATTCAAAGTAACTCAATCGTTGCCTGATCTTGCAACTGACCTCGCGTCGTCCGGCGTTGTAAACATCGTCACGAAATCGGGAACGAACGCTATGCACGGTGAGGCATTCGGCTTTTATCGTAATGGCGACATCGCGAGCGCCAATCTTCCGGGCGGAAACAATCACGACTGGGCGCAGCAACAGTTCGGAGGTAACCTCGGAGCCGCGCTCATCAAGGACAAGCTGTTTTGGTTCGTTGATGGAGAACGCAGTCGTCGTGACTTGCAGAATCCGGTGCTGGCAGGATCCCCGTTCTCCGCACGCTCCACGAGTATCAACGAACCCTTTCGTGAACTAGATACGACAGACCGCCTCGACTACGTGCTGTCCAAGACCGCTCGCGTTTTCTACCGTTTTAGCTACGATCAGAATAGTGATGTTCGGCCACTTGGCTCCGGGCCGAGCATGCAGCCGGTCCTGAGTCGCTCGAATACGCCGACACACAGCTTTGGCTTGGACTTCACGACCGGAAATTATCTGCACAGTCTTCGCTTCGAATACCTGAAATACAGAAACGTCATCAGTGACCGTTCTTTCGAGGTTGCAGCCTCCAGCAATCCGCTTTCGGATGTAACCATCAACATCGGTGGAGGCGCCACCAACCGGTGTTCGTCCGGTTCTCTGTTCTGTTCCGGGCCGAGTTATACTGCGCCTCAGCAGAACTTCCAGTCAGATATGCAATTCCGTTACGACGGCAGCCACTTGTGGCGGTCTCGTCACCAGGTGCACTACGGCGTCAGCTTCAACCGCATTTTGGCTGGCGGATTTGCATCGCTCTACTCACTTGCTCCAACACTTTCAGACAGCTCCAACGTTTCGGTTCCGTTGGGCGTGCCTACCTCAACTGGGGACCCGACCGACCCTTTGAACTACCCGGTTGAGTGGGCATTCATCGGAAACGGTCAGGGCTTCGCATCCGAGAAATCTGAATTCGGGTTACCCGGTGGCGGCCAGCACGATAACCGGCTCGGTGCATACCTCGGCGACAGCTGGAAAGTAAAACAGAATTTGACAGTGACCTACGGCGTCCACTGGGTGCGCGACACGGGACGGTCCGACAGTGACCTTGCAGCCATTCCGCAATTGGATGCGTGGGGAACTGGGTATGGAAGAAAGGTACGTCAGCCAAACGCAAACTTCGCGCCGCAACTGGGGATGGCGTGGGACCCATATAACAGCGGCCGGACTTCGATTCGTGGCGGAATCGGGCTTTACTACAACGACTCTGTTTTCCGTAATGTGATGCTCGATCGCTCCCTTCGTCTGCAATCAGGATCGTTTCTTAGCACGCCGGCCGTCTGCATTGGCGGAGCGCCGGGACAAATTGTGTGGCCGACTAACCCGGGACTTTCGGTGTCCGGTGGGGTAGTCAACGCGAACGGAACGGTTTCGCCAACCTGGTGCGGTCAGAACATTGGGGCGGCTGAACCGCAGGCAGTTGCGCTCCAGGCGGCCTATCAAGCTGCCGCTGCGCTCGCGACTTCAAATCCCAACTTCATCGGCAACCCTAACGCTTTTGCCGGGCCCAATGAAAACGGTCTCAGTTTGCTGGCGCCCGATTATCAGACTCCCCGATCGGTGCAAATGAACGTTGGAATTCAGCACGAATTACGGCCCGGGCTGGTCCTCAATGCCGACTTCCTCCGCAACGTTGGCACGCGTAATCTGCTCGGAATTGACGTCAACCACGGTGGCGCTGTGAGCACCTTCAATCTCGTCAATGCGATCAATGACCGGGACACCGCGCAAGTCGCAAACGGATGTCCCACGGGAGCCGGCCAGGTTGGCTGCATGGTCTCGGCACGTGGCCCGGCCGGCGCGCTTGCTGCTTATGGAGCTGCCGGGATCGGCGGACCCGCGCAGGTGACCGGTGGCGCGCCCTGCCCAACCTGCGCTTTCCCCGGGCTGCATCCCAACCTTGGCGTCAACGTTATGAATTTCCCGTACGGCAGGTCGGTGTTCACCGCGTTCGATCTAAGCTTGAAGCAGCAGATTGTAAACTTCGCTCCGGGAATAAAACACGCGTACCTGCAGCTTGCCTTCTCTCGCTCCAAATATGTGAGCCAATCCGACGATTCCGGATCGCCCAGCCTCGCCTCCGATTACTTCAGTCCCGACCATTTCACCGGACCGAGCGATCTCGACCGTAAGAACCAGTTTGCGGTCGGAGGTTACTTCGATCTTCCACGTGCGTTTAGCCTGGGGCTGTTAGGGCACTTCGCCAGCCCGCTGCCGGTCACTTTGCGCCTTCAGCAAGACGCCGGGTCGACAGAGATTCTCGTCAGCGATTGGACCGGTGATGGCTCAACTGGAGACATTGTCGAAGGCAGCAACGTTGGCTCGTACATGCGAAGCATCAAGCCAAGCGGCTTGTCGCAATTCATAACCAACTACAACACTAATCTCGCGGGCACGCTGACGCCTGCGGGAAGCACGCTGCAAACAGCCGGAGTCTTTTCACCTGGCGACCTGCAGCTGATGGGAGCGATGCTGCAGCCTCTGGCCCAGGTAGTGCAGAATCCGGTGGGCCTTTCCTGGCTGAAGACGTTTGATTTGCGGCTGACGTGGCAGCACACGTTCATGGATCGCGTGACCGTCGAACCTAGCATCGGTGCGTTCAATCTTTTTAATTTCGTCAACTTTGATCTGCCGGGATACACGCAGAGTGGCTTACTGAATTATGGCGCTGGCAGTAAGTCGGTGCCCGCGACGGCGCTTCAGCCGCAAGGCACGGTTGGAGGAGCCTCCGCTAATGCGAATGACCCGACAAGCGGGAGGATCAATCGCGCGTCGCTGCAATCGGGAATGGGCGCGGCTGGTAGTCCGCGAGCGATTGAGTGGCGGCTGAAGATTACGTTCTAGGCAACCGTCACTGCCTCTGCATAAACTCATCTGCGTGGACCACGAATTCCGGATAGGCATCGGCGCCTAGCTCGTGCAAATCCAATCCTTGCCGCTCACCGTCAATCGAAACGCGATGCGGTACGAACCGTCCTAAAAGCCAATTTGATCCGTACGCAAGCGGTAGAACGAATCCCAGCTGGGTTGCCACTCCCACGAGTTGAGCCATGAATTGACCCGGGCCGCCGGCGAAAATTCCGGCGGCGAGAACTCCCCACAATCCGGCAACCGCATGCACCGACACCGAGCCGCATGGGTCATCAACTTTCAAAGTGAATTCCAAGACCTCAACGCTAAGGACAACCAGAGCCCCCGCGACCAATCCAGTTAAAATCGCGGTCGCAGGCTTCAATGCGGCGCACCCGGAGCTGCTCGCGACCAGGCCAGCCATCCAGCCGTTGGCGATGAGCGATGCATCGGGTTTGCGGAAACGGACGCGCGTAATGGCTGCTGCAGTCAATCCGGCGGCGGCGGCGGCAAACGTGGTGTTGATCACAACCAGCACTGATTTCTCCGGCTGAATCCCTGCGTACAGGATCGCTCCCGCCGAATTCAGCCCAAGCCAGCCGATCCATGCCAGCATGCAGCCGAAAATAACAAACACTCCGTTGTGAGCAGGAATCGCGGCAGGTACACCCTTGGGAGAATACTTTCCGTGACGCGGGCCGAGTAGCCACGTGATGGAAAGAGCAGTCAGCCCGCCGGTTACCTGAATGGAGGCAGCGCCGCCGGCGTCCATCCATTGAGTGAAGCCCAGACTTCTCCAGGCAACACGCGCAAACAGCGGATAGGTAAACCCCGCGAGTAAGATAGTCGAAGCGCAAGCGGCGCCCAACCGCCAGCGGTCAGTCGCCCCGCCCAGGGGAATCAACGAGGCGAGAGCGACGCTAAAAATGCTCAACACCACAACCAGGGACGAAGGCGACCCGAATTGCACTCCGCGAAAGAACAAACCCGCCGACCCGGCGTCTACGTGTACTGGGTAGTTCTGGATTGCGAAGCCCCAGACGAAAAAGATCAACGCTGCCACGCAAATCACGCACAGCGATGAGGTCATCGCTTGCGCTGCGCTGCGCGAGCGGCCCAGTCCTGTATTGATCAGGGCAACGCCCGCGATGGCAAACGGAACTAGAAGAATGAACGCGAGGCAAAGTGCAAACGAGGGCGAGAAACCTTCCACAGAAGTCATCCGCGGTCCTCAGCAAGAGGAATATGGGCCCTGGCGACAAGAACCAGTCCTAGGATTTCAACCGCGAGTCCTGCAATCACGAACGCGGACCCGAGGGTACCCTGCAACAGCACGATTGCGGCAACCACGATCGCGAATCCTGAGAGTAGTAAGAGAAAACCGCCGATTTTCATTTTTCTTGTAGTAAAAATGATTCGATCTCGATCAATGACAATACAAGTTCGTCAATTGAGCAAGAATTATATCGGCAACCGGCTTGTGTGGGTCGGACACTCTTGTCCGACAAAAAATGGCATGGCTCGCTGCCGAAACAACGAAACTCTATGCAATCCAACATCAACAGCGTCAGACAAGAGTGTCCGACCCACACGAACCGGCCCACACAAGCCCTGTGCTACGCTGAGCTCTATCTATGACCTCTGCTGATCTGAAGAGCCAGGTGCCGGACGCGTTCATGCTGACCGGTTTCTGGTATCGGGCTCTGCCTTCCGAAAGAGTCAAAAGGGGCAAGCTGCAGAAGGCCATGCTGCTGGAGATTCCACTGGTGATTGGCCGCGATCACCATGGGGGACCTTTTGTGCTGCGCGATGCATGCCCGCATCGTGGCATGCCGCTTTCATGCGGACAGTTTGACGGCGAACAAATCGAGTGCAGTTATCACGGATGGCGATTCGAGGCGCAGAGCGGCCAGTGCCGCCTGATTCCATCGCTGACGACGGACCAAAATGTGAAGGTTGATCGCGTTTACGCAGGAAACTACGCGTGTGAGGAGCGAGATAGTTTTGTCTGGGTGTTCATGCCCGATGCTGGCCCGACGGGCGCGGGATTCAGCCGCCGCGAGGAACCCGCCTGTAAGGTTCCGTGCATTTCCGCATTTAGCGACAAATTCAAGACTGCGTATCTCAGCGCTGACCTGCCCTGCAATGTGGACCACGGAATCATCGGGCTCATGGATCCCGCGCACGGGCCATTTGTGCATCAGGCATGGTGGTGGCGGTCACGGCACAGCATCCACGAAAAGCAAAAACAGTTCGAGCCGATTCCCAACGGCTTTCGCATGAGTGCGCATACGCCGAGTTCCAACAGCGCGCCTTATAAGCTGCTGAAGCTTTATGCCGACGCGGACGCAATCACGACGACAATCGACTTCGTTCTGCCGAATTTGCGTTATGAGACGATCCGCGCGGGAAAGTATTGGTTTTCGTCTTTGACCACGGTCACGCCCATCACTCGCGATCGCTGCCGGATTGACGTGGTCGCCTGCTGGAACATCTTCAATTGGATACCTTTTGGAGCTTCACTGCTGAAATTCGTGTTTGCGAAGTTCGTGGAACAGGACCGCCGGACTATGGAACTTCAAAGCGAAGGCTTGAGAACGAATCCCCACCTGATGCTGATTGACGATGCCGACCGCCCGGCGAAGTGGTACTTCGGGCTTAAGGCGGCTCATCTGGAAGCAAAGCGCATCGGAGCGGAAATGAAGCACCCAATGAGTGGGCCAGTGACGCTGAAGTGGAGGAGCTAAGCTGACGATGAAGCTAACGTACCGTGGACATGTCGCGGAACGTTTCTCTCACACGTCGTGAGTGCTCTAAATACGTGTACCAGAGCATAACCGACGCAATCGGTCCAACCACGTGATACCAACCCATCTCAGCAAGCGATCCAACTTGAGCTGGACGCAATAGCACGGCCCAGAACAAGAAGTATCCAGCGTTGGTGACCAGGTAAGCCAGCAGATACCCTTTCGCAAATCTCACAGCGCCGGGTCGCACGCGCCAGAGTTTCAAACCCGCAGACACGCTGAACATCGCAAGCGTAGTGAAGACCGTACAGTAGACACCGAGTAGAAGTGTCCTTTTTGCACTGTGGCTCGCGATGGCTTTCGGAACGCCATTCGCAAGAACCGCATACAACACGGTTGCTGGGTACACGAGGATCAATACCGCGCAAAGAAAGAGGAGCCATCCGCCAACTTGCGGAACCGAGAAATCAACTTCGTCAGCTTGAAGTCGGTCTGTCTGCATGAATTCTCGTTTGTGGCCGCCCCTCACTGCCCGCTTGCCATCTTCTCCTCAGCCACAAGATACTCTAGCGCTTCTTCACGCGTACTGAACACTGGCAGATCGCGCCGAGAAAAATGCTTGAGGTTCTCGTAATAGACCTTGGGCAGGGCCTCAACTCCCACCCATGCGGAACGCTTGATGTGCGGACGATCTAGCACGACAGCTTGCTTCAGGCTCTCAAAAGCTGTCTTGTCGAATTTCGATCCGGTGAAATCGGCAAGCAGCAGGACTGAGCCCCGCGGTTCAGATGCAACCTGCGCCGGCACTAGCGGGGCCAGCTCAATCATTTCTGCCGTGGTGCAGTTCGTAACATCTACCAGCAGGATGCGCTGGCCTTTGTAGGTGATGAAACGGATTCGCTCTTCCATATCAGTGCTCCTGCGTGGGGAAGGCGGTCGCTATCTGGACACGTGGGACAGGCGGCTCGCCTGTCGAACAGTGAAGGTCTCCGCAGATGCTCTCGAACTGGACAGGCGAGCCGCCTGTCCCACGCGAGCACTCGAATCTTACATCTTCATGTCTTTCATGTCCTTCATTTCTTTTTCATCGGTGTTTTGGCTTTGCTCTTCAGCGCCTCGTCCGAGGAAATTTCTTTTCCGTCTTTATCTACATAATGGATATCAAAGGCGCCGGAAGGCAGGATAAACATGGTGCAAGCGGTGACGCAGGTGAACTGATGCGCATTCTTTTCCGGCAGGGCAACATAGTCGCCGGTGTGCAAAGCCGTCGGAGACCCATCTTTCATCTCAACTTTGGCGCTACCGCTCACGATCATGAGCTGCTCACTAGCGCTGTGCCAGTGCCACGGTATAACGCATCCGGTGGTTACTTTGGCCAGAATCACCGAGGCGCCCTTCGACGGATCACCATTCTGAACCGAGCCCCTAGTGCACTTGGGCAGCCCCGGGAAATTTACAAATTTGCTCGTTGCGCTTGCCGCATGCACCATCTTGTCCTCGGCGCGCGCCAACTGTAGTGCGGATCCAACCAATATTGCTAACAGCAAACAATAGCTAGAGAAACGCATGCACATCCTCCTGGAGTTGATCTTGCGGATGGGAGTATAGAGCAAGCGAGTATTTAGTTGCTAGTGGGTAGTCCTAGCTTGGTGATCAACGGAAGTAGGTGATGTTCTAGCGACTAGCCACATACGGCTAGCAACTTTACACTTCCACTGGCTGCTTGCTGGCCACAGGCACCTGCGTCAGCCAGCCGAAGCGGTCTGGTTTCTCGCCGCGAACGATTCCGAAGAACTCACGTTGCAGCGCACGCGTGATCGGACCGACCTCGCCCTTGCCAACCGTAATCCGGTCTACTGAGCGAATCGGCGTCACTTCGGCCGCAGTTCCCGTAAAGAAAGCTTCGTCGGCGATATAGAGCATTTCGCGCGGAATTCCCGCTTCCGTTACTGGAATGCCGATCTCACGCGCCAGCTTTAGGATGGAATCGCGCGTAATTCCGGGCAGCACTGAATTTCCTAGCGGAGCGGTTTGTAGAACTCCATTGCGGACCACGAATATGTTTTCGCCAGAGCCCTCGCTGACGTAGCCGTTGGTGTCAAGTGCGATGCCCTCGACGTATCCGTTGATCGTCGCCTCCATACGGATGAGCTGCGAATTCATATAGTTCGCGCCTGCCTTGGCCAGCGCCGGCAGGGTGTTCGGAGCAATGCGCGTCCACGACGAGACGCAGACGTCAACGCCGGAGTCATCCTGAGTCAGATACTTGCCCCAGGGATAATTGCAGATGTAAACCTCAACCGGACACTTATTCGGCGACACACCCGCATCCCCATATCCTCGAAACACAACCGGCCGAACGTAGCAGGGCCACACGCCATTCGTTTTCACCAACTCGACCATGGCCGCAACCAACTCCTCGCGGCTGAATGCCATGTCTATGCGATAGACCTTCGCCGAATCCAGCAGTCGCTGCATGTGCTCCTCAGCACGGAAAATCGCCGGACCGGCCGGCGGCGCGTAGCAACGGACACCCTCAAATACTGAAGATCCGTAGTGGACGACGTGCGACATGACGTGAATATTCGCGTCTTCCCAGCGGATGAACTTGCCGTTGTGCCAGATTTTGTCAGTTTTCTGCAGGGCCATGGGTACTCCTAAGAAGGCCTACGTTTCTTGAACACAATATAGAGAACGGAAACGGGCTGATTTGATTATAACGTGCGCAAAAAGGGCGGAAACCACGGACGGTCATGCCAGAGGAAGACGCTTGCCTACTGCATCACGATTTTTCCGATCACCGGTACCGGCAGCGGGCCCTGGTCGAGGACGAGATCGTGGAACTTCAGCATATCGAAACTGCTACCGGCTTTCGCCTGATACTCCGTCCGCGAGTTTGAAAAGCATCTTTTGTCATCAGATCAATGGCTTGTTCGTCCGTCATAACCATCGTCTGCATCTTTATGTCGAGGATGGTGTTCGAAAGCAGACGCAGCCTTATCTTTCGCATCACCAACCGGAAGCGCGGGTCATTGTTAAGGAAGCCTTCGTCCATCATGACCTGCGCAATGTACTCGGCCCAGCCTTCGACATAGGCGCCATTCGCAAATAGCGACCGCAGCAGCCGGCGGCGTTCCGGTTGGATGCTGTTCAAGTGCTCGAACTGAATGTAGTGTCCGGGCAGGGCCTCGTGGATGGTCAGCCACTTCAGCGCGTAGTTGTTGTATTCGCGGAGCTTCGACTCAGCTTTCGCGTCGGGAGTTTTGGGATCGATGGGCGTCACCCAGTATTCAGCTTCGGCCTGCGGCTCGAGCGGCGGCGCATTGTGAAATCCTGCAACTGAATATATCCCGCGCATGAACGGCGGAGTTGGGATGACTTTCAAGTTCTCACGCGGGCTCAACGAGACTATCTTCTTCTCGCGTATGAATTGCTTGATGTTCTCCAGGTCAGCTTCGATGGCCTGCTGCAGGTGGTCGCGTTGTGCGTGATCATCGGAAATCTTGCCCAACACCTCGCCGATGATTAAATTCTCGCGATCTCGGCCACTGACATCCGAGTGGTCGCTGTGATCGGCATACATTTGCGCGTGCATGGGCAACGAAAGCTGCAGCATTTCCGCCCGCACAGATTTCAAATCTGATTCGGCATCAGCCAAAAGCTGCTCGGGGGTGATGTCGGTTTCCATCACCAGCCTGAATTTCTGGTCGTAAAGCTCCTTCCCCAGCCGCCAGCTGAGTTTTGATGGACGCTTTCCAAGGTCGTCCTGCAGCCACTTGGAGAAATCTTTTAACGCGGAAATCGTTGAAGGGGCGATCTGCTCATACTGCGCCTTCAATGTCGAGCCAACCGGGAGTTGCTCCTTAACGGTGTTCTCGACAAGGTCAACGTTACCATCGTTTTCTTCAACCGCGGTCTTGACCCAAGCCGGATCGGAGTCACTCAGGTATGTCTTCATCTGATCGAGTAGCGCCGGTACCGCCTTCATCCTGGAAAGCACATGACCCATACGGACTTCCTTGGAGGCGTAACCCTGAGTCAGAGGCAGGAAAATCGCACTCCCAATCAACTCGACAACCGCTGTCGGATTGTGCCGATAGTTCTGGATCTTGTCGAATTCGAGGAGATTCAGTCCGATCTGGTTGTCAATCAACTGCCAATCCGCGGCATCCTCAATATTCAACGCAGCGACCGGAGTCTCTTTGTGAAAACGCTCCCGCCAACGCGCATAGAATGCCCGCTGTTTGTCAATCCCCTGCAGACTCAGATCGTCGAGCAGCGCGTCGAGTTCAATGGTCTTTCCGGTTTTGGAATCGACATGCGTATGATATCCAGCGGCAGAGGCGTTGGTCGGCGAAAGGGCGAGCGACTCCTTGACGAATTGATCGCTCAACTCAGCGAACTTGGAGGAAATATCCGAACTCGATGAAGGAGTTGCCGCGTACGTCATGGCGACGAGAATCGAACAGAGCGCGAGGATCGGCAAAGGGTTGTGTGCCATGCGTGAAAGTATATCTCGCAAGGCTGCATTGCATTTTAAGTGCTAGGTAGGATGGAGATAGCTATCCCAGTCCCGCAGGGATGGCACCGGTTGTCGCGTACAAACTACGGACGGGGGGGGCCGGCCGAGGGTCGATGCGCGGGGGCTCGGCTGTCCCTCCAGGACTTAAAGTCCTTCCTCAACCTTCACCAAGCGCTGAAGCGCTGGGCTAAACTCGTCGCTTTTGCTGCCGAATACGTCAGCTTGTGGAGACATAGCGGACACTGGCTCTTCGATTCTCCGGAAATCCTTCGGATGCCGCACAGGGAAATTCAATCCCCTCGATGGAACATCTCTTTTCTATTATGAGGGCAAAAGCTGGAACGCGTACGAGTTCACCACAACGAGGCTCGTTCTTCTGAGAACTCGAAGGTCTCAGGTTTCTCGGCAATGGCACCCAAAATGTATATCTACGTAAACAGCAGCACTGGAGTGCATCGAATGCCACATCTCTGGTCGGCTGCACTCAGAACCAACTCGAATTGCTGCAACACAGCCGCATAAATGCGAACAGTGGCTGACGAGATCATTGTCTGTGGGAGGAGCCGATCATGAAAGCATCTGCTGTTTACGAGGGAGTTGCTGTTGCAGTCGCATCGAGCGCTACAACAGCACTGGTGGCGAAGTCATGTGCCAAGCTCGCGTCCGTGCAACTCGCGCCGGATACGATCGCGCTTAGCGCGTTAATAGCGCTCCTCGCCGCGATAGTTGTCATCTTCGTACGGCGCAGTGATCAGAGTATCAAGCTACGCCTGGATCTTTTGTTTCGAATGGGTTATCAGGGACCGTTCGTGCACGAAATTCGCCAAGACGCAGATGAAAAAGCTCTATACAGTTCTTCGATTCTACGCAAACTACACGACTTGGCGGAACTCAATCGAGCGTATCGAGACGACAGACTCTGTTCCTATTACATCGGCTGCTTGGCTTTTTTGGCGAATGAAAAGCGTGCAAACCTTCCCTGGAAGACATTTCGGGACGAGGTAGCCAAAAAATTTTGGCGACGAGATCATCGCCGGTAAGATCGCGAGGCATGTAATCGATGACCACTATAAAGGGATGTGGACAGACTTGGTTGACGCAGCTGGTCGGGCGACTAAAAAGCCAAAATCGAGACTAGTGCTTTCCCGCGTTGGGAAAATCGTTCCCAAAAAGTAACCCTGGCCACCTCGCGAGGAAGTAGTGAGGGAGCCAGACATTCAGTGGTTGATAGTCTCTATCACTTGCGCTATTGGTCTAGTTCTGTAGCTTCAGCAATAGATAGCTGCATGAAATCGTTTGCGCCGACGAAGCCGAGAATTATGCGCACGGGGAACGGGAATCGTTGCCGGGTGGGATCGTGGATGAGAGTCGGCGCGGTGAGGTGATGACGCTGGCCGCGAGTTTCAAGCTTACATCTTCCTGCCGCGAGCACGTTCTTGACCCACTCACTTTCTCGGCCGTAGGTGAGAGCAACGAGAAATCCATTCGGAGCTTGGAAGACGTTGACCGGCGTCCGATATACGCGGCCTGATTTACGGCCCACGTGCGTAATGTTTCCGAAGCCAGGTAGCCGATCGGCGAAGCGGCCGGTGATCTTATTTGTGATTGCAATATTGAACGCCGCTAGCCATCTCTTGTGGAACCGCATCAGGAGAATTCCGGTCAAGAGAATTGCTAAAAACGAGATGATTATCGCCAATGCCATTTTTGTCAGTATTCAAAGATGCAGACGGTGTCAACGCGGTTTCAAGCCAGAATGGCTGTGCTTACTCTGCGGACTCGAATTTCCGAGAATGATTGTGCTCACTAGGTCAACTCGTCAATGCAGAACGAAGCTTCAGCTCTGCCGCGGAACAGCAGGTTCCCCGACTTGGGAATCATTCGCATGCGAATGATTCCGCCGCGCTCGGAATGACAACAATAAAGGAGATTTAACATCCGTTTTATAAGACCTGCGTTGCCGGCTGCAATCTCATCGCTGGCGCGCATAAATTTCTGCGACTCTCTCTAGTGGGTCAGCCTCTTCCGGCGGCTTGTCGGGCCTGAGGCGAACGATCCTTGGAAATCGTAATGCGTAGCCGCTCGAGTGCCGATCGGATTTCATGATGTTGTTGAACGCGACTTCAAGCACGATCTTTGGCTCGACGATGCGGCGGAAGCCCTGATCTTCAATGGTGTGATCGAGAAACCATTTCGTCATCTCCAGGATTTCTGCATCGGTCAAGCCCGAGTAAGCTTTGCCGACGTTGAGCAGACGATCGCCGTCGCGAACGGCGAATGTGTAATCGCTCAGTACGCCGATGCGCTTGCCGTGTCCGTACTCGACGGCGGTGACGACCACATCAAGTGTTGCCAGTTCGCGCTTGAGTTTCAGCCATGATTTTCCGCGGCGTCCCGGAGTGTAGGGAGATTCCGGATCTTTGATCATGAGGCCTTCATTGCCGCGGGCCTGGGCAGCGTCGAAAAGCGTGTTGAGTTCGTCGGGCGATGAGGCTTGAAATACGGGAGCACGGATGATGCGGGCCGTCGGTCGTCGGTCGTTGGACGTTTGCGCGGCGGCTCGTTCCGTTTCGAAAGTCAATTGCGCCTGTGTTTCAGCCCTTCTCCGTGACTCCGTGCCTCCGTGGTGAACAGGTTTTCTGTCGGCTGAGAGCAGTTCTTCCAGGATTCTTGCGCGCTCCCGCAATGGACGATCGATGAGCAAGTCTTCTCCGACGTAGAGCACGTCGAAGATAAGATACGCGACCGGGACATCCCGCATAAGCTTGTCGCTGACTTTCTTGCGGCCCAAACGCTGTTGAAGGGCGCTGAATGGCAGGGCGCGACCGGGGGTGGTCTGGGAACTTCGACTGAACTCCGGGTCAATGACGGTCGTCCCTCCGGGACTTGGATCATTTTGGCCAACGTCCCCAGCGCTAAAGCGCTGGGCTAAGCTCGTTCGCTCCTCCGGAGCTATGTCCTTGCTGCGACTCGAATCGCGATCCCAAACATCGCTGTCACCGGCAGATGCGCTGTCTGCCAGATAGCTCCACGCCACGATCTCGCCATCCAGAATGGCGTCTTGCGGTAAACCTGCGAGCGCTTCCGGCAACTCGGGAAAAGATTCCGTGATTTCGTCGCGAGTTCTGGAGAAAAATCGGACGGTATCGCCGGAGCAATGGGCCTGGGCGCGGATGCCATCGTATTTGTCTTCGACCCAGGCATTTTGGAAATAACTCAGCGCGTCTTGGGCGGACTCGGCAGGACCGGCCAGCATGAATCCGATGGGATGAAACAGGCGCATTTTAGCTTCGGCGAGGCGGCCTTCCGCT
>WNFY01000920.1_pt1 | contig 30100 bp, 38 predicted proteins | sample 5400091 | NCBI WGS metagenome assembly WNFY01 (sample SAMN13153364, study PRJNA577476) | soil metagenome | isolation source: 60 cm soil or saprolite under grassland replicate 1 | place: USA:California | collected 2016-06-15 | reverse complement strand
AGCTTGTACTGAAAGGCTTGTGGATAAACGCCATTCTTATGAGATTCTCTTAAATCGGGAAAAGAATAAAACCAATTCGATTAAGTTGTCGTCTCTCGTGCATGAGATGATTCATGTTGCGACAAAATATCGCGACCAGCACGGGCCAGCGTTTGAAGAATGGCGAGTTCGTATCGGAGAACGTGGGATATTCAAGAAGGGCGCACTATTAAAAAGTATCACCATATTCTGAGGAGGGTATGTGCCGCGTAGACCCAGGGCTTTGGATTTTATCGAACAATCTTATCGGATATTATCGCGTAAAGCCGATTCGTATGCTATCCGTTTGAAGGCTACTGATCGTCTCGCGGTCATGCATAAAATACTTGAGATAAAGCTAGCTGACCAATCGAAACAAAGTGGTCATTCTCCGGATGTTGAACCCGAGTCCCCAGACTTAGATAAAATAGCGGAAGCTATGGTAAAGAAATTTAAGGAGGGGGCGAATGAATTATCCCAGAGTTGACCCAAAGGACGTACAAGGATTTGCCAAAGCTTGGGATTGTAATGGACTCAAGATGATTCTTGATCAGGTCTCTCTCAAGTTCGCCGTAGATTTTGCAAATGTGGTGTTGAAATCATATGTCGACAATTTGGCAATGAAGGCTTTGGCGATTAAAGCGGCGAGAGAAAAAATAGCTCAAGAGGGGGACTCGGCCCCGCCCCCCGTTGATGCTGTTGCAACCCAGCGAATAGTTCCCGAGGCTCCTTGTAAATCTTCAATTATTTTGACAGATGTGTAGGGGTTATTGTGCAAGAGATTATAAAAAATCTTTATGTTGGTGGCGACCAAGACGTGCCAAGAGCTAAAGAACGCGGGTATTCGAGGCTGGCGGCATGTAAGGATGGCCCCGATGGGCATCGTGTGATGCTCGGCTACAAGTCACTGGGTGCTCCTCAAGGGAATGAATATCTTTTCGCGCAGCGCGGAAATTGGGCGGCATTGAACCTGATCGATAATGATGATCCAGATATGATTCCGGACGCAGTACTCGACGCAGGGCTGAAATTTATTCATCAGCAAATGCTGGTGGGTAAAAAAGTTTTGATTCATTGTAATCACGGGCACTCCCGAGGCCCAACCATGGCATTGATGTATCTTCGTGCGATTGGGGAATTGCCGCAAGGTTTTAATCGCGCAGTTCATATTTTTCGTTCTTTGTATCCGGATTATGATGTAAATTCCGGAATGAAAAGTAAAGCTTGGGAGCGTTGGAAAAGTCTTCCGAAATTCTTTGAGAAATGAGGTCTTGTGGGTGTAATTGATGATGCAAAAGCTGCCGTTAAGAGAACGGTGGATACTTACAAAACCGGAGCACAGCAATCTCGGGGTATGGGTGCGGAACTTGCGGCAAAGAAACAGATGATAGACGAAGGTCGCAAAGCTCTCACCGGATCGGATGCGGCACCTAAGCCAGAGGATAAGCCTGTGGGCGGTCGGGGGCAAATAATCAACCCTAAGGCCCAGTATGGTGACCGACCGGGAGAAAAAAGAATTGATACCTCCGAGATGACCAAACCCCTCGGTTCTTATAAAAAAGGTACCCCTCGGGTTCCTAAAACTGGAAACTATAAACTGCACGAAGGCGAGGCTGTTATCCCAGCGGAGAAAAACCCAATGAACGTTAATCCATTTGATCTTATAAATAAAGGCGCAAAGAAGCCTAAGAAGGAAATTAAAGAAATTCGCAGTCGGCGGGCGCATGATGGCAAGATTATTCATACTCATATACATCATCACCCCGAGCATCATCCGGATGAAGAGCATGTTAGCAACGATATGGATGCGTTGCATAATCATTTCGAAGATCATGCGGGTACCCCAAATGAGGGAGAAGCAGCACCTGTTACGGGCGGGCCTGCCCAGTTGACTGCTGCACCATCGCCTATGCCAGAACCTCCAGCGCAAGGCGCTCCTACTGCCGCGCCAGTAGCGTAATCTATAGGATATACAAGGTTTTATGAGTGAACATTCTGCTTCAGAGAAAGCGCACTTCCACCGGGCGATGTCGCATCTCAACCATGGCGCTTTGCATCGTCATTTTAATATTCCCGAGGGCCAAGCGATTCCGGAATCTAAGAAACATGAAGCTGCCGGTAGTTCTAATCCGCACGTTGCTGCAATGGGTCGACTTGCCGTTGCTATGTCGGGATGGAAACATGGGAAGAAATAATGTATGCACATCGTGGTGTCTATCTTCGCCAGAAGAACAGTTATCCTAAAGACGGAACTGAGATTTCGGGTTTTGTCACAGCCGAGGAAAATAAACCACCCAGAGAATGTGGGAACTGTCGTTGGATGAAAGATGCGAGTTGTCATCATCCGCTGGTCATGATTGATCCGCAGGTTAAAGGCGAAGCGGGAAAACCCAAACCTGTCGATGACGATGATTGCTGTGATAATTTTCAATCTAAAAAGTGAGGGGCTGTGACGGTAGCTGAACTAGTGCAGTTGTATATTTTGCACAAAGACGACAAAAATTATCAGCACCGAGATTTGAGTTGGGAAGAAATCGATAAGCGGGCAAAACAGAGTTTTGAGCGTTTGACGGATGAACGCCAGAAAAAAGTTTTCAAAGTCTGTACGCGTTTTGATCTAAATGATTCTAAGATAATCCTTCGCGCCAGATTTTTAGCCCAGACGAATTTATTTTTTCTTTGCAGGCTTCTCGGATATAAGGATATGAGTTCCGCCGACTACGTGTGGACGGACGGTACGATCCATAATACTCATGAAGAAGTTTGTAATGATTTTTTCGTCCGCAAAGACCCCACTAAGAAAAATTTTAAAGAATTTGCCCAGTCTTACATCGAGCAGAAAGAACGCTTGTTGTTAGTCCCTCGCGGCGGATTTAAGTCGACTATGAATATGGCCGACACTATTCAGTATATTATCAGCTATCCGGAGGTCACAGTACTTGTGCTTTCGGGTGTCTTAAAGTTAGCAGATAAGTTTATTGGTGAGATTAAAGGACACTTTACTTTAGAAGAGGGCGATACCGAATACGCGAATCTGATTGTCCCCAAGAAAAATTTCCGGCCAAAAATGCTGGACGATAATACTTTTAGCATGTTCCAGGTTATATTCCCGGAGCATTGCATCCCGGTAGACGACGGAAAAGCCTCGGAATTCCAGACTCCGGCAGTAAGCACTAAAGGGAAAGAGCCAACAGTATTCTCGGCATCTATCGAACAGTCGTTGACGGGATTCCACGTATGTGTTCTGAAGCTGGATGACGTAGTTACCAACGAAAACTCGCTGACAGTTGATCGTCTTAAGGCCGTCAATAAACAAGTCAGTATTAACCAGGCCATGTTACATCCGTATGGATTCTATGACAAGATTGGCACCTGGTATGACACTGAGGATACTTACGGCCAGGATGTAAAGAATCAAAAGAAATATGAGGAAGAGGGCGAAATCTTCCCGATGAAGATTTATATTCGTCCAGCCTGGTGGCCTACAGAAGCTGCGACGAAGGCGGGAAAAATCGAAGAAGAGATGGCGGAACAGGATTATGTTTTGTGGTTTAATATCCCAGGCCAACTCACCTATGAATTTCTCCGTCACAAGAAAAAAACTGATCCGTATTTTGCAATTAAATATCTGAATGATCCAACTCAGATGCACGTCGTGAAGTTCCCTAGAGAGCTTCTGATTCGCAAAACGATTAACGCAATTGAACTTCCCGGAACTGGGATGATAGTAACTTGTGTAGACACTGCGTACTCAACTAAGTCGTGGGCGGACTATACTGTTATTATTACCGCGTTGATATACGGTGGGCGCTTTTATGTGATTGATATGAAGCGTGGCCGTTATAACGAGTATGAATTGCCCGCGATGATTGCGGCGACCGCGCATCAATGGAAACCAAAAAGAATTTGTATAGAGGAAACTGGAGCTATTAAGTACATCGCTCGGGAAGTTTACCGGGAGATGGACAAGCTTAAGATACGGGTTCCGGTCGAACTCGTCCCGCTGGGTCAAGGAAGTAAGAAAAGTTCTAAGAGTGTGAAGGCAGGCCCGGTACTTCGGTTTCTCGGGGATGATCGCCTGAAATTTGTGAATAGCTGCCCCGGCCTGGACGAACTCTATGAAGAGTTATCCAAGTTTGGAACAGCCGCAGGATTGCATGATGATATCGTTGACGCGTTAGCCATTTTAGTTAATCAATTCGCGGGGTATGCGGATGTGGAAGCAAAAATGACTGCATCTTCCCTCGACTATACACCTGATCCAAAAGGGAAGTCCTTTTACGATCAAGTTTATGGGCTTGGTAAGTACGACCGATATAATGCGAAAAATTTAGCATTAGAGTTTCCTGATCAAGACTTGGTTTCGATGACTCGTCAAGCGGAACAAGAGGCTGTATATATGGCTCACGATCCTTTAGGCGAGTTATTTTAAGGGAGATATATCTTGAAAGTTTTTTACACTTATTTATGGCTTCGTGAAAATGGTACGCCATATTATGTGGGAAAAGGTATTGGACGCCGTGCCTATCGTAAGGGCTGTCCCTTGCGTGATCGAATACTAATTCAAGAGCATCCTTCGGAGCAAGACGCTATTGTTTCTGAGATTTTTATGATTGCGTATTATGGTCGTCTTGATCTGGCAACCGGATGTTTGCGGAACCGAACAGATGGTGGCGAGGGTCTACAAGGCTTGATTCGTACTAAGCAGCATGGCCAGAAAATTGGCGAAGCTTTGCGAGATAGACCAAAATCGGTTAAGCATTGCGAAAAACTTAGTAAAAGTCATATGGGGGTTAAACTTGGCCCCCATTCGGTAATTCATAGACTTCGAATAGGAGATTCTAATAGAGGCAAGCATCGCTCAATTGAATCCCGAATACGAATCAGCGAAGCGGCGAAGGCGGCACACGCTAGAAGGAAAGCCAAATGTCAGAACCCCTCGTAGCATCGCTTGAAAAAGACGGAAATCCTAATGCGACTCTGACTGCCCAGGACTTTACCCCGCAAGGGGAGACTAAGTCCGTGGATGTTGATCTTGCGTTAGTTGTCGGATCGGCCCGCGAAGCCTCTGAGTTTATCGCTAATCGCCAGTGGACATTGTTATGGAGAGATGCAGACTTATTGTATCAATCTCCACGCCCGATGACGGTTTATGAGAACACTTATGTTCTCGAACCGAACGTTCAACGATTTACTGTTGCAAAAGTTTGTAATGCTGTTGTTCCACAGTTGTATAAGGGTTTATTTTACGACGATCCTCCGATGTTACTCCGGCCCCGTCCGGGTACTTCACAAGAAGTTGTTGATGCCAAAACATCTTTGTTCTCCTACGTCCTTGACGAGTGTGGATTTAAAACCCAGACGAAGTGGGGACTAGAACAGATGGCCCATCTTGGCACGGCAATATTTAAGTGGGGATACGATTGGAAAGATGTCGTCACTTTTAAGCGTAAGGTTTCTGAAAAAAAGATAGAGGTTCCCGCAACGGAAGGGTCTGCCCCTGAAACAATATCTATTCCGACGGATGAACCGCCGTCTATTGACCGGGTCACTCATACGATTCCTCTGCCATTTTTTCAGTGGCGTCCGTTGGATAAAGTGTTGATTGATCCGCAATTATCGGTTAGTGATATCCGCAAGGCTGCATGGGTTGTCGACATACAGTATATGGACTGGTATCAACTCGATGATTTGCGTAAAGCAATTGCTGGCGCTATCGCGGATGGGGAAAAAGGAGAAGCAATCCAAGGTTGGACATTTCCGTCAGAAGCTGATCTTAAAGCATATTGGGCTTCGCCCGTTACTTCAGAGACCCCAGCGACGGAACAAGCATCCTTTATAGAGGGTGTTGTTCACCATGCAGAGAAGAATAACATCGCCACAAGTCCCGATCCTTTTAGGAAGAAACTGGAGATTTTAGAATATTGGGATAAAGAACGGAAAATTATAGTTCTTAACCGACGTAAAGTTATCTGTACGACGAAGAACGAATTTAAACAGATTCCTTTTTTATCAGCAAATTGGTGGAATCGCCCTCGGGCATTCTACGGTATGGGCCTCGGACTTATTGTTGGACAAAATCAAAGAGTAGATCAAGGTACGATCAATGCTATTCTAAAGATTTTGTCATTTGGCGTTAATCCGATCTATCTTCGAAATCGTGATGATAACGCCCCCACCCAGGTTATACGTACCGGGTTGGGTAAAATTCTGGCCGTGACAGATACCGAGAAATCCTATAGGTTGATGGATACTCCTAAGGTTCCTCCGGATATCTGGAATGCTTTAAAAGAGAGTGAACAGGCGACTGAGTCCTCGTCCGGCGCAGACCAGATGCTGGTACAGGGCAGTTCCGCTGGCCCTCGATCCTCTATGGGTCGTACGGCGGGTGGGGCTAATATTCTCGCGGGTGCAAGTGCGACTCGGCTGGATGGCCCGTTAGATAATTTTATCGAACAAGTATTTAAACCATTCTTGAGCATCATCGACATGTTGATTTTTAACGTTATGTCGGATGCCTCGATCCTCCACATTCTCGGCAAAGAAGAGGGACAAGACTTCTTGAAGAAATTTAATCTTCAGGAATTTCATGATTCCCAAATCGAGTACGAAGTTCTTGCAGGCGCGAGTCTCGCAGCGAAACGTACGATGGCCCAGTCGATGGTTATGCTTACGCAGATTCTCGACAATCCACAGATTCAGCAGAGTCTGGCGGAGATCAACGAAGAATATATTGACTTTAAGCCGATTGTTAGTATGTGGCTCGAAGCTTCGGAATGGAAGAATAAGAACGATATCATCAGGAAGATGACGCCAGAAATGAAAGCTCGGCGAGATGCAAATTCCAAAGCAGCCTTGGTGCAACAACAGATCGCGGCAAAAAACCAGGGAGAACAGCAAAAGTTCAACCAGAAACAGGCTCTGGAAGATCAAGCATCTGATAATCGTATTAAGCGAGATATTACTCGCGAAGCCGCTAGGGCTAGCGGTATGAGCCAAGCGGTCGAGGGAGTTCCTAGTCCACAAGGATTGCAAGGGACACTGCCGACTGTTGCTTAAAGCTGTCCCTATATAGGGGTCTGGGCGTTACCCAAACGTCTGGTGTGGTTTCGCACCTAATTGAAGTTGCTTAGGCAGCTAGAACAAATTTTTCTTGGAGGAGAAATGCTGAAAGTTATGGATGAGACCGTTAAGGGATTGGAATTTAATTTTGAACTTTCAGATATTCAGCGCGGGATTTTAGCATCAGCCATCAAGCAAGAATGGTTTGATCTACTCCAGAAGTTGATGGAGCAAGAAGTTCGGTTGTTAAATATCCGGTTATTGAATACACCTGGTAACGATCCGACTGGGATTTTGGCTAATCATGCGATTGCAAAAGGCGCAGGAATGTTTTATGCCGGATTGATGCAGCGATTGGAAATCCTGCTCCAGATCGAGAATTCAAAAGCTTCCACAGTGGGGAGTTTGGAAAATCCTGAGGTTCCCCCTTATTTGGAGGAATTGACAGAGACGGCTGAGTAGAACAATTAGGAGGAGAATATGTCTACACCCAATATTGAGGTTCCGTTGGAACAAGACCCCACGGTTGAGATCCCGGCCATTGTGGCTCCGGTTCCCGTGGTTGAGCAAAAGCGCTACACGTACCAGCCGAAGGACAAGCAAGGACGCCCTATTGGTGGCGTGCAAGTTATCGTGTATACGACCGAGGATGAATTGCGGGACAAGCTGGTGAATCAGAATGTTGAACTTGTCCAGAAGTTACGTGAAGTAACTCGTGAAAATCGCCTTGGAACTCCCAAGGAAGATATCCCAGCGGATGCGGAGCGTTTTACTAACGTTATCGAATTTAGTCCAAAGCCCTTGTCGGCCCAGGAGCGTTTTGATATATCTCAGCAGTTGAACGATCCCGAGAGATTTGCCGAGGCTCGTGACAGATTGCTAGAATCTGCGGTGGGTGTCCCGCCCGCGCAGTTGACAAAGTTTTTGAATGACCAGCAAATCTTTTCGCTCCAGAGTAGGGCGAGAGAAAATTATCGGGATTTCGTTAATTCCGAATCGGGCAAATTATATTTCGAATGCCCGGATAATAGAGAAACAGTAACTGATTGGATGTTTAAAAATAATTTAGCTCCAACCGTATCAAATTTTGTTTTAGCTAGTTCAAAGCTGAGAGAAGCCGGATTGCTTCTTGATGCTCCTGTAGTGCAACAGGACGCGGTAGTACTTCCACCCCCGGTGGTTGTGCCTCCCGCAGTTACGGAACCAAACCCGCAGGTTCCACTTGTCCCCGAGAGTCGGATTACTCCACCAGAACAAGTGCAAGAAAAGCGACATAGTCACGTACCATCCGGCCTGAACGAACGAGTTTCGTCGGCATCTGGAGCTTCTCCAGTGGTTGGTTCTTCGTTGACTCTTGCTGACATTGATAAGATGTCCGCCGATGCCTATAAGGCCAAGTCGAAAGACCCAGCTTTTAGGCAACTCGTAGATAAGCTTGAAAAAGAAGCTGTCGAAAGGCGTCGGGCAAAAAATAATCAAGTCTAAATATAAGGTAAACCCTAATGAGTTTTTCTCCTAGCGGTAACCAGCTTTCAAACCTGCCGCAGTCTACTGTAAAGTACTACGACAAACGGTTTCGTGAAAACCTGAAAGCTAACACCCCCTTCGTGCGTTGCGCAGAGCGTCTTGATCTGCCCATGAAGAGCGGTAATCAATACGAGATTCTATAACATGAATGTCTCGTAAGTCAAAGTCGAGAACGTTATTGGTTCATGTACGTTCCGTTGGCTGCGAACACTAACCAGACTACTGAAGGAACTGTTGGTTCCTCTTTGTCGGTGTCCGTGCTGACCACGACTGCGACCATCGGTAAACATATTTGCCGATGCAAAATCTGCTATAACGGTGAAACTCTCAGAAATGAGACAATACCGTGGTAAGGCTAAACCCTGCTTAATAATCCGGAAGGATGGGTCAAATGAAGAAAAATCACGTTATCTATCTTGCGGGGATTATCGACGGCGAAGGCTGTTTGATTATCTCTCGGTCAGATAGAGGGTCGTACGATAACTATTATGGTCGCATCCATGTTAAGAACACGGACAAGCGTCTGATGAAATGGTTAGTCGAGCATTTCGGCGGGAACATACACGTTCACAAGCCGAAGTCTGAAAAGCATTCCGTTGCGTATTCTTGGTATTTTTCGGGTAATGCGAAGTCAAAGGAGATATTTCTCCTCGGACTTATGCCATATCTGATTATTAAACGAGAACAGGCAAAAGTGCTGGTAGAGTTTTTTCGTCTGAGCGAACAGAGATGTCCGGAACTCAGAGAGACTCTTTATCAAAAAATGCACACCCTTAATAAACGTGGGCCAACCGTAGAGACTGATATGCAGATTGCGGAACAAGATTCCGTAAAGATACAGCCCGAACTCACGGGCGACCGTGAGAGTGGTGCAACGGGAACGTTGCAGCCCTAAACACATTTGGAATATGCCGATTACGCAAACTTCTCGTCCCTGTCTCTGGCAACCGCCATCGACAACACCGTCGAGAATGTGGCGAAAGAAATGTCGTATCGTCTTGGCGAATCGTTGAGCGCACTTGTGCGTGCAACGGCTGATGGAGCTTCCAGTATTGATTCCAGCGTGCTGGTTCAATTGGCGGCCACCAGCACTTCGGCTTTTACGGCTCTGAGCTTGTCCCAGATTCGTAACAGCGTTCAGTCGCTGGCGGGTCGTAGTGTTCGTCCTTTTGACGAAGCTACCAAGTCGTTCGTTGGTGTGATCCACCCGTTCGCTCTTGGCGATGTTCTTGCCGACAACAGCAACGATTCTCCCATCGATATCCTGAAGCACACCCCTGTGGGCCAGGCGAAGATGGACGAATTGGTTAGTGTTGATCTTGAGGAAGTAATCGAATTGCCGTCGTCTGGCGTTCACTTCTTCCAGACCAATCTGGTTACTCGCACCTCGAACTATAAGGGTGTGACCGGGTTGACCGCACTCCGGACTTACATCTTCGGGCGTGACGGTGTGTTCGCTATCAATCTTGGCGCACAGAACGATACGTCGTTCGGTGATGGAGATTGGCGCAACATTAAGTGCAACATCGTTCAGAATGCTGAACCGACTGTTGCTGACCCCGAAGGTCTGATCCCTGGATGGACTTCTTACAGAGTTCATTTCACGACCAGCCTCGGCCCGGATACCACAATTCGTATGCGTCAAATCGACGCGGCTAGCGCGATTTCCTGATTTGTTTTCAACAACTTAGGAAGGACGCTTGTGCCAACGTCTGTGACGACGATTGTTAGCTTGTTCGATTGGATTAGCCCAACGAACATTTCCTAATTCGTAATTACCGTCGTTGTTGATTCTATCTATCGACCAATACCGCTCATAGCCTTTAACTAGGGGCGGTTTTGGCCCGATAGAATTCTCGATATCGTTTAAGAATTTTTTGAAATTGTTCCATTCGGAATTGAACGTAATGCCGCGACCACCGTAATCCGCCCAGTGCGGGTATAACGGATTGCTGCATCGAGCTATGATGTTTATCCAAAGCGTGTATATCGGGGATTGCTTATTGCTTCCTTTTGTGACGCTGCGATGACCATGTTTCGTGACGAAGGTTCCACTGCGAGAATAACAACCACAGCTTCGTGTGTGGTTGTTGCGGAGTTCACTTCCGAGGGCGATAAAGCCTTTCCCGCACGGGCACACGCAGTTCCATTGAGTTTTACCATGAATGGAAACGCCCGCTGATGTTGTGACAATAACACCAGAGGATAGAGTTTGACCCGCTAGATTGAGTTTTTTCATAGCTTAATATTAGCAGAAGATGCGTCTATTGTCAACGCAGAAATGGAAGAACAAGATGGCAAATCCTAGTCCGCAGCACAATCCGACTGATGGTTTGAATGTGGCTGCATATGTAACTTTGTCTGGAACGAGCGGGAGTTCGATTATTCATAACTCCAGCGGTGGGGCGAATAAAACTGATGGTGGTAACGGCCAGGGTATCGGCCCCGGTACGGCAGCTTCTGGAACTAAGCCAGTTGCCCAGTATTCTTTGACGTTGAGCGTTTCCGCCGCTGGTGGGTATGCGTCGTCACTCGCGGTCACCGCTGCATTGAAAGATGTTGCGAATAGCGCGTACACCCCGGTGAATAATATTGTTGTGAAGTCCTACAACAATCCAAGTGCGGGTGATCCTGAGTGGTACAATCCGAGCAATTTCGCCGGATATGATCCGGATGTTGCTTCGGTCACTGAAGCTACAGTGTCAGCGGGTAATGAAGTGTTCACTATTACCGCATTGGCTCCTGGACAAGCAATCATCGAGTGTCAATTTCCTACATTTGATAACACTAATGGTGACTCAAGCGGTACGGGAAACCCATTCGATATGATCTATGTACAGGTTGTTGTAACTGTGATCCCTTAATTACGGGTTGAGTTATTTCAGTTTGGAGGCTCCTACGAAAATAGGAGCCTCCGTTATTTGCGGCATGATTGGAGGAGATCATGGAACCAACAGTAGATAAAGACCAGGTTATCGCGGCTTTGATCGAGTCAACAGATATTTTGCAGAATGAATCAATAACTCTCAAGGCCAGCAATCGATTGTTGAGAAAAGTCAATAGTATTCTTCGCCAGACTATCACAAGTTTGCAAAACCAAGTGGCTGTCGCGCAAGCCAACGACGACCTATTCAAGAGATTTTGTAGTGGAGATTTTGATGCCAAGAGTGACGTTACTCCCGAAGGTGGATTACCTGGGGGTGTGACGCCAGTGGAACCCACGGCTTAAGACGCGGGGAAAACGCCAGTACTGAATTCGCCTCATGAACGTATCACAGACTGACCCACAGCATTAAGACAGGGCTTCTTCAATTTGGTTGGAGTGAAGCCGACAATTTAAATTGGAGGAGCCTTGAGTTTTGTATCCAATGACGATTATATGCAGCGATGGGAAGAAGCGGCTCCGTTAGCGGTCGATTCTGGATTATCCCCGGAAGAAATTAAAAAGTTACAAGGGACACGGGCTTCCGAGAAAGCCCCATGGGAAACTTACGATCAAGAATTTGGCGGGGATGATCCCGCGTTGCTTGAAGCGATGGCTGAGTATGCGTCTCGCGTAAGTGATGCTGAAGCGTCTTCTGAAACAAAAGAGCAGCTTGCTAGACAGAAAGAATTGAGTGCTGAGGCGGTAAAAGAATATCAGTGGTTGAGTCCGGAGGAATACCAAGATGCAGGGGCCAGAATTGGTCGTATTATGCATTCTTGCGTATTTATAGGTAAACTTCAAAAGGCTGGGATTAAGTGTTGGTATCGATCTCACCCCCAAGCGGGAAAGATAACGTTGATAGTACAGCGATTAGCTCTTGAACCCGAAGTCGGTTGTTGGTGTCAAAGTGGGTTTGCACCTGAACTTTCAGTTATGCGATTCGATGACCATGGTATCCCCCTCGCGGAGAAGTATCGCGGGTGGAGGACTTGCACCCTTCAGTTAATATTAAAGGGTATATTGTCCGAGAAAAAGGCAAATGAGGTTTTTGGCGTTCCGGCCACTACTCCGGCATTTCACCGATACAACCAAACTCTTCGACAATTTCGAAATAACGGGAATCGGCTCGATGAGTAGGGGCAACCAGTGGATTAATGGGCGTAAGATTTGTCCCCGGTGTAGTGAAGAAAAAGATGAATCGGGGTATTATCGTTGTGGAAATGGGCTATTTATGAGTTGGTGTAAGGCCTGCTGTAAACGCCTTCGCCCTCAAAATACCGCGTATTTCAAAAAGTATTATCTAAAAAATAAAGAACATCGTAGGGAGACCGATAGAGAACGTAGATATGGTGTTTCTAAAGAATTGTTTGATTTTGTGTTTAATGCACAAGGTCAAAAATGCGGTATATGTGGCACTCGTGATTCGGGAAAGAATCATTGGCACGTAGATCACGATCACGCAACAGGCCAGTTTCGTGGAGTTCTCTGCACTCATTGTAACGGTATCGTTACCGAGCATGGAACGAAAGAGACGCTGTTGAAGGCTATCAGCTATCTAGAACAAACTAAGGTAGTTGAAGTTAAATAATGGAGGGGATTATGAGCGAAAATAACACTAAGGCGTTGTCTAAGTCAGAATTGCTAGACATCCAGATCAAAGAGGCGGAACTTAAAGCCAGGGTAATGGAACTCGAATTGCAGAAACAGGCTGCTGAAGCAAAAGCTCTAGAAATCGAAGAGCGTAGATATCATATCCAGGACTTGAAGAAAACTCTGTCGGATCGTGCAATCCAGGAACAGCAGTTAAAGGAAGATCGAGAATCCCAGGGTCGTACTTTTGCCCAGCAAGAGGCGACGGATCAATATCGATTCTCTATTTGTACCCATCGTAAAGGTGGTACGGTTACTGCACGCGATCAACGCGTATTGAGTACTGGTGGGAATAGTAACCAGTATGCAGTCATGAAGCACCAGATGATTAATGGTGATATCTGGGTTCGTTGTTTACGTTGCGGACGTACTTGGGCACCCCCCGTTGAAGCAAATTTCTTTTTTGATGGATCGGGTCGCCAAGTTGCTCCTAAAGATGGTGTCTTCAGTCGTTCGAAGTTCGAACGTGCCCAGGAAGATTATCTTAAAGCGCAAATGTTTGAAACTAACAATTCTATGTCTACTTCAGTTCAATGTCGGTTTAGTCGTTTCGACTTGGATTCGAAACGTATTGTAGACGCAGCGGATACTTATCGAGAAAATATCGCCTCGACAAACCTACGCTAATAAATAGGGCGAGTTCTTTGTGGACTCGCCCGCTTTTCTTTTAAGGATATTATGGGCAATAGTTCGTACCAACTCCAAGATTTAGTAGATATCGCTCGTTCTATGGGCGATACTGCCCCTATTCTGCCGACTGGCGGAGCGTATGACACAATTGCTCTGTCTGCGATCAATGACGCAATGACCAAGATGTTAGCTGGAAGTTCTAAAGGGTCTCCGTTCAATTTCAAATTTAATCGCATCAATATCCCTCCTTTCTTTGTTAACAGCTATCAGCAAGATTACGCTTCAAATGTTGTTAACCTCGGATGGTTGGAAAGTTGTGGGGCTTATAATACCAGTTCGACCCAATACCCTAAACCATTTCGTGTTGTAGAGGTACGGCGCGACGTTTTATTGACGAACTCCCAGACGGGAAACACCGCCAAAATTCAGTGGATGTCAAATAAGAATCTCCAATTTGGTACTTGGGGACAAGCTCAAAATGACAGCTTGACCGGGTTGCAGAACCCAGGCCCCGATGCGGTATATACTGATCCAACGGGTCGGCCTTCGACCCCATCGAATCCGGTGACCCAGGTTAAAGACTCTTTTGGACATTTTTGGATTGTTACGGGTTATGGAACTTGTGGGAGCACTAATCCTTTCGCTACTGATCTAGACCCGGACTACCCGACACTGAAAGACCAAACTATTGTGGCGACCACAGTTTCTGACGGTTCTGTTACTTGGACTGCGGTCAATCCCGATGGGCAAGGATTTCGTATCAACCCCATGCCTACGCAAACTGGCCCGGTATGGCAGATTGCCCCAATTGGTCAAGCTCGAATCCCCCAGTTCACTAGTTTAAACCAGGTACTTGATCCGATTCCTGATGATTATTTTACATATATTAAAGATGGTTTTATTTGTCAGTGTTATCGGTTTAGCGTCGATCCGAAAGTTCGAGCAAAATTTAAAGACGAGTTCAGTAACTGGATGATTTCCCTAAATGCTGCGGCGTCCCAAGGGAGTCGAGAAGAGGATGACTGGAGCTTTGTACCGAGTAGTCCCGGTGTTATGGACACAGGATTTGCATGGAACCCGGTTAATCCAGCGCTTCCGTACGGCCCCTGGATTGGATAAGTTGACTTTCTCTTTTATTTCGCGTATACTGAAAATAGGAAAAAATCTATGCCTTCAGGAGTATCCGAATCAATAAAGGATCGAGTCATCATTTTGGTAAACGTAATGCGTGCTCTCATGGGCACCTATACGTTGAGGGGTCTTGGAAAATAGTTGTAAAAAAGGGTTTTCCATATCGTCGTTGCTGTGTATGTAGTCGTCTTGCAACGCAGCGTAGTCACCAGAAAGCCTATTATGGCTGGACGAATGAACAGCGAAATGTAGCTTTTGAAGCGCAAGGACGGTGCTGCGCTGTTTGTAAGTCGAAAGAACATGGTGGCCGGGGTTGGCATACTGACCACGAACATACGACCAAGAAAATACGGGGTATTCTTTGCCATCCGTGTAATCTCGCACTAGGAAACGTTAAGGACAGTGTACAGACTCTCCAGGCACTGATTGAGTATTTGAATAAATCTTAGCTTTATGAACTGCAAAAGCAGTCGCGGAACAGAGGCGTCTCCATCCGGGGATACCGCGTAAATTATGCTCTGGATGGAAAGGGAGGTATGTTTAAATTTTTACGCAAGACGTATCTGTATATTCTGGCAATTCCAATATTTCTAATTATTCTTGGGGCGAGTCTTAACCAAGCGGTAATGATTGCAAATCACGGAAAGTTTCCAGTTCAATTGAACTCTACTGCGCAAGAGGCACTTGGCGCAAAACCAGGAGATGTCCTTGATGGTCGCGGTCATTCGGTGATGGCCCCGGAAGATCATCTCAAAGTGCTTGCGGATATTCTTAATTTTGGGAATATTTACAGTATCGGGGACGAACTAATTGATCTCGGAAGTTGGGGTTGGACATTTGCTCCGTATGTGTGGGGCTTCGCAGTGATTAAAAGATTGAAGGACTAATAACATGGCGCTATCAACGCGGACAATTCAAGATAGTATCAATTGGGCGAAGCGGTTTATGTTTAACCGTAACCCGGCCATCGGTAATTCTATAGACCCAGCGTTGACTTCTGCGAATATCGTGTTGCAGACTATTCTCGGCCCGCCGTTTGAATGGTGGTGGAATAACGAGGAATTGACATTCACTTGCGACCCCGAACCACGCGAGGCAACTGCGACTGCATTAAATGTCACTAGCGGAGTATTGACGGTTACTGCTGCAAATACATTCTCTGTTGGAGAAATTATTTTGGCTAGTGATGTCACTGGAACTTTGACCGGATTGAATGGCCTGTCTATTAAAGTGGATACGGTAAGTCCTACGGACTTTACTGCTATCGTTACTCTTGCGGATGGAACATCTACTGTTGGAACCTTTACGAGTGGTGGTACCCAAGACTATACGGTAGTGGCTCCCGAATTTTCACACGTAGAATTTGCGAATTTACTTGATCTGGATAATGATGGAATTCCCACTAAATGGAAACAGTTGACAGTAAAGAATGATTTGTCTCGTGAATCTAGTATTGGTCGACCCGAGTTTATTTCTCCGAATACCCAGAACGCGGACGGGACGGTGACATTTCGGCTTATGAATTCTCCGGATAAAAAATATCCAGTGGTGATCCAGATTCAGAATTCCGCACCCCACATTACGAGTCTAAACCAGACATGGTCTCCCCTTCCGGATTATATGGAATATATTTATGACTGGGGATTTCTTTCTTTGATGTGGAACTTTTCGGATGATCCTCAGCGTGCAGCATGGGCAAATAACCAATTTAAGGCGGCTCTTTTAGCGCGGGCAGACGGGTTAACTGACGAAGAGAAAAATATATTTCTCAACAACTGGGAAGCGTTAACCGCTGGCCAGATGATGAAAAAACAGCAAGGGACACAAGCACGCGGTCAGTAGGAGTGGGTGATGCCTCAAAAGGTGACGATTACTGATGGCGGGTTCCAGGATATTCTCGGAAATAAATTAGCGAAGGGGTACCTCCAGGCCCGTCTCCAACAAGACGTAGGCCTCGGGGTACAAGTTGCCGCTGGAAGATTGAATACTATCCCTCTCGATGTGGACGGAAATGTTTTAGGGGAAATAACGTTATGGGGGCCAGCTACATATGCGGTAAAAGCATATGATTTTCGCGGCCAGCATGTCTGGACAGCTAATACAAATATACCTGATGCCCCTACGTATAGTCTAACCCCGTCGTCTCCGACCCCTACTGTCCCAACGGTTGTTCAATCGAGTTCGGGGGATTATAGTACTGGTGCGGTTTTACCCGGAATTTCATCGTCCAATAGACTCATCGTTTGTGTTAACTGGGTCACTTTCATCGGCGGAGCAGTCCTTTCTGCACAGGATAATTTAGGTAATGTATACGAACTGTTAGTTACCTCTGGGAGCGTGGATGGGGTAATTAACCAGGCTATCTACATAGTGAAAAACCCAATCGCGGGCGATGCTACTATAACTGCTTCTTTGTTAAACGCTACGGGCGCAATTATGGCTCTTGAAGTCAGCGGGCTAGCAGTTGATCCGCTTGATGTCGCTGCGGCGTCCCAGGGAACTACTTCTACCTCGATGGATTCTGGGAATACAGGCTCGACAACCCAGGTGAATGAGTTAGTAATAGGGTTTGGGGGGAGTGAGGGTTCTGAAAGTAATCCGGAGATTAGTGCGGGTGTCGGATTTACAAGTCTTCCGCCCACGAATTATGGTTTTGGAATTAACCGGGGATTAACCGAATATAAGATAGCAGGTTCTCTCGCGGTTCAATCAGCCCAGATGACTTTGGATCAACCAGCGGTTAGATGGGGCATGTTTTGCGTAGCGTTAAAAGCGATTTAGAGGCGAGTTAATATGGCTGATCAAGTACAGGTTATCGGTGGAGCGTTCCAGGACGCGGAAGGGGTACCTTTAACAAATGGATATCTCGAATTATATCTCGACCGGGATAATTCGATTCTGGATGTTGGTAATCTTTGTGCTGGAATAAAAGTTAGAATTCAATTGGATTCTGATGGAAATGCGGCTTCTGATGCCTCTGACCCAGTAGCCGAAAACCAATTTGTATGGGGTAATGATGTGATGTTGTCGCCCAATTCTTTTTATCGGGTGACCGGGTTTACTGAAGCGGGACAGCCTGCATGGGGGCCAAATAATCAACAGATTTTTGGGGACGGTGGAACTTTTGATCTTGGAACTTGGGTTCCGAATCAAGTTATTAGTTGGACGCCTCCGATTCGTATTCCTACGCTTGAAGTTAACGAGAGTCCTTTTAGCTCGCAGTCGTTGTTAGATTTCCAGGATAGTGATACGGTAACTTTTGAAGACGCGGGTAGTGGTATTTTGAAAGCCCATTCTACTGTTATCGTGCCGTCTCTTGAGACCAACGGGGTAGCCAACGCTGACCAGGCGTTACTCGACCTAGAAGATAATTTTTATCTCACCCAGGATCAATCGGTAGGGGTTAGTTTCGAGGATGCTGGGGCGGGAATCGTGAGGGCATCTGCTGGCTTGCTCTATCGCGGCACCATCGTCCCCGGTGGCGCAGCATGGAGTCCTTTCAATATCGGGCCTATGACTCCTGGATTTTCATCGGCTAATGCGTACACGGTATTTGTAAGTTATGACAGTTCGGCTCCGTTGGTGAACCCTGGAATTTTGAGCGTTAACTACGTGGATGGGCAGAACTTTCAAATTGTCAGTAGCTCCGCCAGCGATGCATCGGGTATCCGTTGGATTGTGATCTGACATGACTGGCCTTACTTCTGCATCGTTTGGCGCGTTTTATTTAACATTCTCACTTAATGGAGATTAGAAGGTGAAAGTTTTGAGATTTCGTGCTTTATAGGTGAGGTAAATTATGCCTTTAGGTTTAAATAGAACAGATTTGAATGCGGGTGGGGTGAATTATAAAGACGGAAACCCGGTCACTCTCCCTAAAACTTTTGGAACCCCGGTGACTCTGCCTAAAGATTTCGGCAATCCAGTCATACTGCCTCTGTCTGTGGGCAATCAAGTAACTTGGTTGCCTAGCCCGGATCATTTTGGAAATGACCTCAGTGGCGGTTCGGGGTCGTTTGGATTTGAATTAGAGGACGGGTCGGGTGTACTTTTACTCGAAAGCGGAGACATTCTGCTGTTAGAAGTTCAATAGGAAAATATGGCAAATACAAAAATTTCAGCATTGACCGACGGGAATCCAGCCCAGGATACCGATTTTTTTTTTTGAGTTGATCAGGCGGGAGCCAATGTAAAGGTTTCTGGGTTAAGGAGCCAATTTCCCGGCATTACGGGTAGTGGTATACCTACCCTAGTAAGTGCAGTTATGAAAAACGTATTTCATACAACACTTTCCCCTGGAGAAAATGATGTATACACCGTGCCTGTGGGCAAACGGGTGACAATTGCTCTGGTGGGAATGAACACTAGTGCCGTAACTTTTTCCTATCTTGCTCAAGTTAAATCTGGAGGAGTGTATTATCCTCTGGCCGGAACGAATACCACTCATGCTACAAATACGGTGCAATCTCGGTTTGATTTAGAAACTTTTGAGTTTAAAGAACTGTCAAAGACCGAATCCCCGACAATCGCCCTTTTGAAAAGTCCGGAGGGGCGTTCTAAAAAGAAGTAAATTGAGTAGAAAGGTCATATGAGTCAGATTGCTGGCAGTGGTGGACAACCCCAAAAACCCCCGAAATACGCTCCTATTTATGTGGGGCGTATATTCAACGGTCTTAATACGAATCGTTCTCCGCTGCGTGCTGCCAGCGCAAGCCATCTTGCAGAAAAATACTATTCGGATAATTCTACGGATGCATTGATAGCCGGGGTGAATGTCGAAATTTCTAATCGTTTGACGTTGATTCGTCGTCCGGGTAATCCGCTATACGATCAGCATACCTATGACAACATCGATGCCTTCGGAAATTTTCGGGTTAATAAATCTCAGAGTGATGTTTTCGGAACAACTCTTGAATCTATTTTTACTACAATTGATGAAGCTAATGATGGTTTCTTTTATTCGTTGAGTGAAGCTCTTCAACGGGGCGGTGACACCGGATATAACTACGGTTTAGCCTTCCAGAAGTCTACGAGTGCGGGCCAGACATATTCCCAAGCGGTAGGCAACTCTCTTTATTTTGCAAATGGTGTTGATAATAAGAAGTGGCTGTCGTCTCTTTTCGTGCGCACCAATGCAGGGAATAATACATTTCTCCAGGGAACCGATGGCTTGTCTGGAACCTATCCTTTTGGGACATACCTAGTAGACCCCGCGACCGGGAATCTTCAACAGTTCATTGGCATCTCGACGGGTTCGGTCACCCATGTTACCCTTTCGGACAACATTTTGACCTTGGCGGTTGATCTTACTGATGACACCCGCGATTATCCTATTGGAACTGCATTCGAACTGATCGGCATGGACGACAATCCGTGGCTGAATGGTGCAACGATTATTTTGACCCAAAAGTATGATCACACCGTGATGGGGCGTCATTTTATCGCTGCTTTTAATCACGAAGATGTCGATAATGCTGAATCGGGCGATGCCTTCGTTATCCAAGCAGGGACTCGCGGCGACGGCACTACTCCGTACATTGCAGAGACCGGGAGTAGTGTACCGACATACGGAACGGATGTTCCCCAGGCTTCGAATAATTTTTTCGGGAGTTTGACTCTAGATGGAAATACTGTCTGGATTAACCGAGGGACAAGTGTGGAAAATTGGGGAATAAACCCCCCGACAGCCGCCCCTGAATTTACCGCTGCGGGGAGTGCAGTTTCATACCAGAAGAATACGTATTATTCCCCGGCCTCAGTATTTGTTGATCCTGATTTCGGGAATCTTTGGCAGATCACTACCTCTGGAACTTCAGGGAGTGTGATTCCGACATGGCCGTCGTCTGTTGTTCCGCAACAGAAGGTTGTTATCTCTTCGGTATATAGCGATGGAACTAACATTTATTTCGTGACAGATACGCAATCCCCAGCGTTAGTCGCGGGAGACACGGTTCGTTTACAGAATATGTGTACTTTTGCGTCGGGCCAGGGGAGTTTTCCGAATCTAAACGGTCTTTCACTGACTGTAAGTGCAACGGGGTTGACAACTACAGCATTCCAGGCTCCGTACACCGCAACGGTTATTGGTTCAATTACGAATCGTGTTGCGGAATACGGGCAAGCGTTGAAAGTCGTGGGAACTAATCCCCCCACAACGGTAGAAGAATCTGCGAATGGTGGCACCGCGATATGGACATGTATACAAACGGCGGCGTCTCTTATATGGCAGGCACATACCCACTACAATGTGGGAGACTTTTTGATCTCGCCGAGTAATTTTCTGTTTCAAATGGGGCCGAAGCAGACTCCATTTGTTAATGGATCAATTGATCTATATGCATTTGTAGAACCTAATTCACGCCAGACATCCGCAACCGGAAATTGGCAAGGCGCTGCATTGTTTTTTAACGCGTCTGATCCTGCAAAGTTTGGCGGAGATTTTGAATGGGGTGCCGGATCGTTTGCGAGTCCATTGCATTACACTCTCGGTTCTTTGTATCTTCTGCGAGAAACAGGCCCAGGGACGGGTTCTTCAACTACGAATTTTGATTGGAACGAAGTCAATGGTGCTGGAGAGCCAACGCCGGGTTCTAGAGTCCCTATTGATAATGGGGTTATTAATTCGAATTGGGACGGTTCACTCCAGACTTATATTTTTATCCCTCGTCCTGGCCAGTATACTTTTACTGCGCAGCATAATGACGGAGCTTTTTTCGCTTTTGATTCTCTTGGAATTGACTCTGGTACGGTTACTTCGGGAGCTTATAAAGTAAGCGGCTCGACTCTTAACGTTCCCCAGACAATCACGCCAAAAAATGGGTTTGGTCGAGCGGGGGGAGTAGATATGTGCGGCACTAATAGCTCCGGAAATACCGGGGCTGGGCCATACATCGAAACTCCGAAGTTTCCTGCGGATAGCGCGACTTGGTATTTTCCTCAAGCCGGAAATTATGCAGTAGAGATTTCTTTCGCTAAATGGCGTCACTCTAGTGGATTCCTAGTATTTATGACCCCCGGAAATAACGCCCAGCCTATTCAAACACTAGCTATTGGTCGTGACGAAAGCGGGACATCACAACCGACTTGGCCAGCTTTTACTAAAGCGGGTGCGAGTTATGACACTATCAACAGGACTATCATCTGGGGTGCGAAAGTAGTTGAGGTTCAACAGGCGGGCCAACAGTATTTGTGGAACAATCTTGGCCCAATTAGTGATTATGTCTGGAGAGCGGGTATTACGTACACTCTCGCGGGTGTCGCAATCATTGACACGAACAGCAATCAAGAAGCTGCATATGAAACAGGCGTGACTGGAACAACCCAGCCGATCTGGAATACCGCCCTTGGTTCGATTACGGCTGATCCTAGTCCGCCGTTACAATGGATGAACGAAGGATCAGTTCCGGCGATTAGCGGAGGGGGTGACACTATCACAGCCCTGAGTCAACAAGGTTGGCTTTACTGGATTGCGTTAGTTAATACTCTGGATAATACCGTTTCAAATCTCAGTCCGGTGAGTGCTGCGACTGGGCCTATTGTACGTGGCCAGATTACTTTTTTGCCGGGCTCAGGCCTTGATGTAACTAATATTGACCCTCAAGCGGATTATGTGGCTATTTTCCGCTCAACGGATGGGTTTCCGACTCCGCTTTTAATTCCGGGGTTTGTCAATTCGCCGTATACGGTGCCGCTTGTTCAATATCTGGAATACGGATATGTGGATGTGGTCCCAGACAAAGAACTAAATAATCTCGTACAAGGTGCGGCTGCAAAAGAAAATACGCCCCCCGAAAAGGGTGCGATTAACCTCGTGCAGCATCTCGGACGAATCTGGTATAGCGTCGGGAATACTGTTAAATGGACTACGGGGCCGCTGGCTCCAGTAGGCAACGGAACGGATGGCACTGCGCCGGGTAACTTCGCGCAATGCGCTTCGCAAGTACGGCGACTTGTCCCCGTCGCAATTGGAATGCTCGTCTTCACAGTCAGCGATGTTTATATTATTGCTGGGAATGGAACGACAACGAGTCCAATTCTACCAGCTATTCCTTATTTTCCGGGAGTGGGCCTGGCAAATTATAATGCGATGGACATCAACGGCGGACTTATCGGATTCTTTACAACTGATAAACAGTTCGTCATATTCGATCCTAGCGCTGGTCTTAGCTATGTCGGCGTCAATATCGGAAATTTGTTCAGACTCAATAACGGGCAACCGGGAACATCGTGGGATATTTCACAAATCTACGTCGCGTGGAACATTAACGGCGAAGATGCAGCGTGGTATATAGCCGATGGTCAACTTGGATGGTATAAACTTATCCAGACTCCTGCCCCCGAACAGGGCAACGTGGCCTGGAGTTCCTTCGCTAGTATTGTCGGCGGAGCGGGTGCAATTAAGAGTGTTGAAACGAGTCCGGGTAACCATAATTTGCTAATCGGACAACCCTCCGAAGAAAGCAATATTCTTGCTCGAAACGTTGACGCGACCACCGACGGTGGTGAAAACATCGGGGATGGAGATACGTATCCCGCATGGGCAGTTATTGGCTCTATTGTTCTGGCTCAACCGGGCCAGATTGCCAAAATCGCATTCATTACTACGGACAGTGTGCGGACTGGATCACCCTTAGTGCTCGGCTTAATTCTAGATGAAGCACTGCCTTACTTCACGGGTAGTTTTGACATCCTGAAACACTGGGTAAATGATCCGCCAAATCTACCACCGAGTAAGTCATTCTATAGTCAGAGATTTTATCTGGCGGAGGATGAGCAAACCTCGGCGTACTGTCGTCATCTTCAAGTGATGGTTCAATGGCCACCGGAAGCAGCGGCTAATGAACTCCAGACGATAACTTTGTACGGTGCTTATGAAGTTGAACAGTAGGAGTGATTATGCCGCCCTTGAGTGAACGACTTCGCGGGAGTTTAGAAGGTTTTGCCGCGATGGATAACTTACCGAAGGCGTCCCATCCCCCGATAAATAATCCTGGGATGGGGCCGGGTGGTAATCCGTATATTCGGTGTCCGATTCCGCCGTTAAATGCGGGGCCGGACACTCTTCGCCAGTTCAATGAATCGGGTAAAATTCCGACTCGACGTGTCATCCCCTTACCCGCCCAGACGGCAACAGGTGGGTCGGGATCGGTAACAAATAATAACACGACAATTATCCAACAAGGTGGGGGTAGTTCAAGTACAACCCCGTCTTTAGCTGCGGCTTCGGTTTCATTCACTTATCCGGCTTTGATCCCAGGTCAAGTATTACTAGCCCAGGTATCGATGGCGAAGTCTTTTCAGCTTCTACAGTTGACCGCAACTGGCCCGATAGAAGTGAGAATGTACGCGGATGCGGGTACCCAGGGGGCTGATGCCCCTCGCGAAACGGATTCCGCAGTAGCTTTTGAGGTCGTACCGGGGATCATAACAGATGTTGTTTTTGATTCAGCTCCGTTTATATGGAATTGGCAAAATCGAATTGCAGCCAATGCCGATTCTCCGCAAACAAAATTGATTTATATTACGATCATAAACCCTTCAGGCATTGGTGCAGATGCAGGGGTTGTAACCATCGGATATTTACCTCTTGAATCTTAGGACAAAATGAATAGAGAAACTTATCCATCCGCGCAATCCCCACTCCAGGGAGATATTGATGGCCCTGCCGGAGCAACCCAGGTTCGGGTAACCGGGCTTCGAGCGGTGCCAATCGCTCCTATCCCCCCTCTGGATCATCAAAAATTGGAGTTTGATGATGCGACGAATCGGTGGATTCCGGTATCACCCGCTAACCAAAGTATATCGATAAATGGGATAGTCGTTAGTGATGATTATGATATTAGTTTTAATCTTTCTTTAGGGACGACTAATAGTCCTGTGTTTTTTAACGGAGTTTAAGATGGCTTTGAATTTTAACGCTACGGTACCCGCAGCACCCTCTGGGCATATAAACGTCGAATGGCAAGTAGATGTCTCCGGAAATGCTAGTGCTAATGTCCCTAGCACTATTAGTATTTTGCCTTCTATTGATGCTACTGCTCAAACAGCCGACATCGCAACTGCCGATCTTTTGACGACTGCTGAGGATGGGATATACCGCGTATCTGGTTATATAATCGTTACAACGGTTGATGGAGCGTCATCTACTCTTCCAAAAGTTACGATTACCTGGGTTGACCAGGATAGCGGGGTGACCCAGACGAAAGATTTGACGGCAACAAATGCCGGAAATCTAACAACTACACTGGAAGAAAATGATATGCGGGTTAGTACTCAAGCGGGAAGTTCTATAGAATATGAAACATCTGGATACGCTTCGGGAACTCCTGCAACAATGCAATACGCTCTGCACCTGACGTTAGAGAAAATATTCTAGAGGTGAATGATGGCGAACCAGATTATAAACTTACGTGCAATCCATGCATTAAGTTTTCCTCCCGAATCTGCTATACAAGCGACTGTTGAAAAAGGTGTCTTGATATTGGGTGTAAATGGTTTTGGATGCCCGTGCTCTTCGCCTGATCCTCCGGGAATTACTCCTGGATTGGTAACGGTAGACGCTGGTACATTTTAAGAAAGGCTTTAAATGTCAACGCTTCAAGTTAAACGAGGTCTCCTTGCAAATATCCCGGCATCTGGGTTAGCGGGAGAGCCTATATACACTACGGATGATCAGCAATTACATTTTGGTACCGGAGCGGCTGTAGTTCCGTTAAAAATTTCAGCCTCGAACGTTACCGGGTTGGTTAACGGGGGCACCGAGGTCATTAACGCCCAAGTAGGAACTACCTATGCAGTTCAAGCTTCGGACGCGGGCAAACTGGTTACTTTTGCTAATGCTTCTCCGGTTGCTGTAAGTATTGCGGGTGGGGTCTTTACCACGTCCCAGTTTTTTGATGTTCGTAATAAGGGAACAGCCGATGTAACTATTACGCCGTCGGTCACGATTGACGGTGTGGCTACTCTGGTATTACACGCGGGACAAGGTGCTCGGATTATTTTTGATGGCACTGTTTTCCAGATAAACCCTGGTCGTACGCTTGTAGCGAAATCCGCTGTTGCATCTCAATGGATTAACTCAGTGGGCGCAGATGGAGTTCACACTTCAGCACAGCCCGCGTTTGCAGATATTTCGGGGGCACTGGCCGTCGGTCAGTTACCATCAACTATCGACGGGGGAACGTTCTAATATGGCTATATCCATTCAGCATAAACGCGGAGTTGTTGCAAACCGCCCGGTTTTGGCATCGGGTGAATTTTACTATGCAACGGATACGAATCAAGTTTTTGTTGGCCCGACTCCGGCGTTGATTGCTGATGGTGGCCTTAGTAATGCCTCGATTACCGATCAAACTATTAACGCAGCGACTACTGCACTGTTGACCGGATCGTTGATATCTGTACCCGCTGGAAAGTTGCGAGTCGGAACGGTTTTTAGATTTCAAATAGCACTTAGCAAAACTGCCGCTGGTACTGCGGCTAATGTCTTTAATTTTAGATTAGGGGTTAACGGGACGACGGCTGATGCCGCGATCTGTACATTTACCCTCCCGGTTGGAACAGCGGTAGTAGATACGGCAATCATAGACATATGGGTTACGATTCGTGGGCCGTTGTCAGCCTCATGTGTTGCTCAAGGGTCTTTAGGGTTAATTCACAACCTCTCAGCTACTGGATTTTCAACAACGCCTGCTGTTTGTTTGAATAGCCTTTCGGGGGTTTTTGATGCGACGGTAGCTAGTCTAAAAGCAAGTTTGTCCTGCACTACGGCGGCTTCCACGGTTTTAACTTTTCAACGGGTCACAATCCAAGTGCAGAACTTAAGCTAGGAGACAGTCAATGATTGATATTCGCTCCTTTACTAAGGATGATTTGATACAGCTTCAGCAAGCGATTAACCGGGATAAATTTCACCCAGGTTTGTGGACAGTAGAGCATTTTTCGGATAAATCACCCAAAGAGGTCGAAGTAATTTCGGATCAAACAGGGCCAATAGCTTTTGTTCGATTTACTAAGACCTTGAGAATTTCTTGCGTATGGAATGACGCGGAAGACAATCATCGTAATGCTAGGGCTATTATTCATGGGATTCGTGACGCGGTGATTCGTGCTAGAGATAGCGGTTTTACAGAGATTATCATAACAGCGGAAAGCGATGAATTAAAAATATTTCTATCCAATGTTTTGAAGATGAATCCTCAAACGAACGAGTTTGTTTTACAGGTGTAAAGGATCAAGCATGAAAAGCTGGGCTAGGACGCCAATGATGTCTTTAATACTATTAAAAAGGGATTAGATAGTATAGTCACGGGAGGCCCGAGCCAGCAGGGATTTTCTGCGGCTGAAAACTCAGCCAAAACTGCTGAGGCCGTTGAGACGGGTGCAACGATGGCTCGGAACCTCAAGGGCGCTGCGGCTTCGAGCGTGGCATCCATCGGCGGTGGTAATGTTTCGGCTCCTGCTGGATCAACAGAACAAGCCGTTCTTGATGCTAACTCTAAAGCGGCTTTGTCGACATCCGAGAGTATTAACAAAATTGCCCAAGAAAATTATGCTACTGGGCGTGAGAATTATTGGCAGGCAGTCGGAAACGAAGAAAAACTTCCGGGGGTATTTGACGTAGCTACTAATTTTAACAAGAACGCCGCAGATGCCCAAGATCGCGCTATGAAGTCTCAACAAAATATTGACACGATGAGCAACTGGTGGAAGACTGATTTAATGAACCTCGGAATGGGCGCTGTTGGCGCGGTTACTGGCGGCTTAACTAAATCTCTTGGAAACTGGGCGGGCAAGCTGAAGCCGGGTGGCGGTGGCGGTAATGGTGATTTTGGCGGAGAGGTGAGCTAATGAGCGAAAATACTTCACAGATGAATGACCAGTTCAGCCAGGAGCCGAGGCAACAGCCCGTCCAGCCGATCCAGCCAAATTCAAATCCTCCCCAGAACTCGACTCCAGTTTCACAACCCCAGAAGCCGACGATTCACGCTCGTATTTTTGATTCTATACTTCGTACACTCGGCGGCGGGCCGGTGATGGTTACCGACGAAAAAGGAAACCGTAAAGAAGTCCCCCAGACACGGAGCCAGGTAGGCAATGCAATTGTGGCTGCGGCCCTGTCCGGCCTGATGACGCCTCATAGCTATCGTGATACGCCTTACGGGCCTACTACAGATTTTTCGAAGACGGGCGCGGAAGCGTTTCAAGCAGGCAAGGGTGTAATTGACAAACGTAATGAGGACGCCCAAAAACAAATAGACGACATGAATTCTCGTCGTTTGACGACTGTATCTAATAACATGAAGCTGGCTCAACAAGCTTCGGCGATGGCATTACAACAGCACAAAGTTTTGGATGATGTTGTTCAACGTAACCAGTCGACGGTTTTGAAAGACGCAGAAGATTATGACAAGCAATTGGCGTCTACCGATCCATCACAGAAAGCAATTCTGGCCAAGGGTTTGTCTGTTGAACAGGCTATGAATATGCTGCACGGGAAGATGACTTCCCAAAATGCCTTTATCGATGGTACGGTTGGCGTGCGCAATCCCGAGACGGGAGTGACTGAGGAACATCCGACGTATACAATTCTTAACCCCGAGGCGAGAATTAAACTGAGCAAGGATACGACAGATGAACTTGCAAAGTATGATAAGCAATACCAGGGGATATATGAGGCGACTGATGGTAATGTCAGCGTCCCATTGCGTGCCGCAGTTGCTGCGATGCATCAAGCGAATAGTCTGAAAAGTCTTGAAGATGCTTTTCAAGACGCGAGTAACGAGCTATTCAAAGTTGCAAATCCGAAATCGAAGAATCCTCCGACCTTAGATTTTGCCCAGGCATATAAAAATAATACAGCACTTCGGCCCGTGTTTGATGCGGCTGAAAAAGCCCTGTCCTCAGGTGCGGCTCCATACCAGGTATTGGCTGGGTTGCAGAACATCCCCGGCGCAAATGAATTATTCAAGGCTATGGGGACAACTACTGAGGCAGTCAGTCAGTATGTCCAGAAAAAGAAACTTCAGTTGGAGACGAGCGAATCTGTCGCAAAAGCGGGGGGTAAGATCGAAGCTGAACGCCTAAAGGAACAACGCGCCGATGCTGCGATTGAGGAGACGGCTCGAAATATCCTGGCCGATCCAAATAATCCAGTGTCTATCGAGAAGATATCTTCATTGAAGAATGACTCTCGTCAAAAACTCTATAACAAGCTGGAAGATTTATCTGGTGGAACTTATAGTATCGAAGGTGCGAAAGCTAAGATTAATACTTATCAGTCGTTTACTTCGGCTGATGGTAAAGACCGTAACCAGATCGAGTCATATAATACGTTCTTGAAACATGACGGGAACTTTGTCCAGGTTATTAACAGTGCGATGAAACGGCCTGGAGGAGCCCCATATTGGGTCGATAAACCGCTGAACTGGATCGAACAATATGTAGGGTCTGATCCGGATATCTTGGAATTCAAGGCCCGTATTCTCCCGGTGAAGGATGAATTTCTTAATTTTATCAAGGGTAATAAAGCAGCATTCTTGCCTGAAGTTGAGGAAATGTCTAAGATCATCGATCCTAACCAGTCCCCCCGTGCGCTTTTACGAGTTGCTCAAACTCTGGGAGAGACGGGTTTAGATCGTCTCGATTCAAAGAACTCGACATACAGACAGAACTTCGGAAAAAATGCTCCGAATCTGTTTGATCAACTCGGAACTGATGGCGCGGTAAAACTCGGATTGGGTAATCGTCTTCGTCAGTACGGTATCAACGCAGCGTCCCCTTCGGATGTTCGTCATTCACTTGATGAAATTCCCCAGGGTAAAGTCCCGGCTTTCGATAAACAGGGAAACATTGTCGGATTTGCGGACGACAAAAAAGGTACCAATTATCACGCGTACTAAGTAGTTAAGGAGCCACAATGCCAGTGATCGATAATAGCTTTGTACAGCAATCTCCGTCGCAAGTTCCCGAAGGTGTGACCTTCGGAGAACCTGTCGGTCAAGAACAAACGGCTGTCAATGCGGCTCCTCCTACGCATGCAAGCCCCTCGGCTGTCCCCGAGGGCGTAACTTTTGGAGATGCGACGGAAACCCAGCAAGGCGCGAGTCACGAGCGTGTGATGCCTTTGAGCGTTAAAGGTGCAGAAGCTGTTGGCCA